>VTLG01001084.1_pt1 | contig 19147 bp, 29 predicted proteins | sample 4694571 | NCBI WGS metagenome assembly VTLG01 (sample SAMN12604809, study PRJNA352737) | marine metagenome | biome: ENVO:00000447; feature: ENVO:00000209|ENVO:00000569|ENVO:01000036; material: ENVO:00002151; isolation source: viral sequences binned using virsorter ...
GTTGCTCCAACACCTGTCCTACTATGGAGCTCGCACAATTGGGACATACCTTCACAGAAAGCCTTTTCGATGGTTCCAAGCTCACAGGCTGCGAGATTGACATGCTGTAACAAGCATGTCCCACGTGTGGGCAAGTAAACCTCAAGACAGACGTTGCCATAGATTCTAGTTCCATTGTTATCATATTTTATTTTGTTAAGCCAGATGTCCCCGGACTTAATTCCGTGGAGGATGGCATCTCTAGTTTCGGTGTTTGTATTTCCCCACTTTTCTCTATCAATGTCGATGCATCTTTTAACCCAGGTAAGTTCAGACCTAGGAGTGCGCACGAACTCAAGAATATCGGGGTGATCAATATCGAGATGTATAACAACGGCGCCATTCTTGTAGACCCCGCCTCTGCGTAATGTTTCATTTAGTGTTGAGTAGATTTTAGCGAATGATACTGGGCCAGAAGCTGTAAGACCTCTGCCGTTTTCTGCTCCTTTGGGACGGAGCTTAGATAGATGTACCGCAACTCCTGCTCCAAAGCGGAGTCCATGTGAGACATATCTCCAGCTTGCTTCAATTCCATTTTCTCCCTCCATAGAATCCTCTACGACGAAAACGGTGCAGCTCACTGGCAGTCTTGATTCTGGGTTATCCAACCATGATTGGACCCGACCAGTGCGGGAAATAAGTTCAGCAGTCATTAAATTAAGTCAGATAGATCAGGTGGTTTGTAGTTTGGTCCTTTAAGAACCTTTCCATCTTCTCGATATATTGGTTTACCGTCCTCATCGAGTTTGGACATATTACTTTCATGAACTCGATTCAAAGCTTCATCTAAGAACCAATTCATATTCTCTGCATACTGATAGCATACATAAACTAAATCAGCTAGTTCTTTTAAAGCTTCTGTCTGGGCATTGTGACCATGCCTGAACATCATACCTTCAGATTCTAAAAACTCTTTGAATTCCTCAACTATAAGATCCTTCTGACACGACCTCGTCATACGTGAATGATCGTTCCTCAGGTTGTACTTTGTACGGAATTCCTTGGCTTGCTCTGAAATAAATGTCCTTTTCATGGTCAAGTTCATTAGTTAAGTAGTGGATTGCTTTTTCTAAGTCTTGTATCTTGCTATCTTTATAACCTGCTCTGCAGATATACTTAATAGCATTTCCGAGGTGGAAGTTTAATCCTTGGTCTCTAATAAAATCCCAAACATCGGTAGAACCTCGTTTATAGTAGTTGGGACCGTCGGTGGTTTTGGCCATTTTTTAATTAAATTTGTTATTGAATTACCCATTACAAAATTCTGATGTTGAAGTGCCATAAGAAGAGTTATGATATCATCTTTATTATCATGGAAATTCTCTTGTAACTTATCATTCAGCACTCTCAACTTCAGATCCTGTTCCATTGTCAATTTTGTAATTGGCGCTGGGATTCCATAAGATGGGTCTGTTCTTTTTGAAGTCATAATCGTCTGATGTTAAGATCCTAGCTAAGCGTGCATTAATAAGTGCATCTTCTTCAGTAAGATCTTTTTCTTTATAGGTTTCAACTACTGTTTTCCACGAATAACCCTTCTTATCGAAAAGCGCCGCAGCACGTTTAACACCGATTCCAGGAACACCACTATAGCCGTCAGTGGAATCTCCGGAACAAGTTTGTATAAGATGCCATTTAGCACCTTCCTCAGGCGTGATTGTGAATGTTTCATCGAAGTTATATAGTTGACCTGGTATCTGTCTCATGTCCTTATCAGGAGATGCTATGACATTACCAGGATTTTTTGTAGCATATATACCCATTGCATCATCTGCTTCAAGTGTAGGTTTAATAATAACCTTATACTCTTCTTTCAAAGCATTGATGACACGTTTATAACCACACGGTTTCTTCCGATTACGGTGGCCTTTATATTCGGGTAAGATTTTTTTCCTAAAATTTACACTGTCTGAAAAGAACAGTATTATAGGAGTGAATGACCCAAATTGGTCTTTAAGCTTGGTAAGCTCTCTCTTAGTGGCTCCATATGCGTCACTAAAATTAGAGGTAACAAGAATAACATCATCGTTAAAATCAATTTCAGTTTCAGCGGCAGCGCACGCTTTGTATACAATGAAGTCTGCATCTACTAATAATTCCATAGGTGGTTTAATTCCAAAAATCCTCCCAACCGGAAGGTTCTTTACCTCTGATCCAACGTATTTGTTCAGTAAAAGGATGTATTAAAGCTACAGGACACTTAGCTTTATAGCAGCTACCATTAGCTCCAAAGATACCTTTACCGTCCTTAGTCATACTCTTAACATCAATATCTAAATGTTTAGGTGTACGCTTTTCGTGTCTTAATACTATGTCAATTGCACCAGTTCTACCTAGATTCATAAAGACCTCAGCTCCTCTTTTCCAAGCTGCTATCGAAACTAAGTGTTCAGCTAGATCTCCTTGACGATTAACATTAAACTCTTTAATGTACTTCGGACCAGTTTTTCCCTGATTTTGCTTCTGCTGCGATAGGGATTCGCAATTTGTAGTACTCTCCAGCAGTAACTGCTGAGTACTCAAGGGTGAATTTAAGATCATTTACGTTTTCTTTTTTACATTCATATTGTAACTCATCATGAACAAAAGCTAACTGTCTAGTGTCACTCATTGTTAATGCAAATGAGTTAGCTAATACCATCCATCTTTTGGCGAGGATCGCTGATGATCCTTGTAAGAGGTAATTGAGGGATTTGTGCCTCGAGTCAACGAGGATACGACGGTGGTCGAGTCCATAAACATAACCCCTCTCACTAGCCTTTTGTACGCCCTCCAGCAGCTCTTTAAGGCCAGGAATGGCATCAATATAGGCTTTACGTATTTCCTTGCCTTTGACGCGCTTCTGTGAGTCTGATAATTGTTTGTCATAAGCTTGTCCTATTCGTTGATCACCTGCCCCATAAAGAAATGCATATGTTACCGTCTTAACTTGCGATCTAGTGATTCCAATTTTATCAGCATTTGTTTGGTGAATGTCTCCTGTGGTAAGGATCTTAGCATATCTGCCTCCATCATATCGTGCAAGATAATGGGCCAGCATACGTAACTCGATCCCAGCAAGATCAGCACCAACCATGACCATACCTGGTGTAGCAGTAAAGAGAGATCGAAATCTTTCATCACTTGGTACCTGAGCTAAGTTTGGTTTTCTATGTGCACACCTAAAAGTAGATGTAGCTACTGAACAATGGTGATGTATCCTAGACTTCGTAACAAGCTTCTGCCATGCGTTCACGCCTTCGGATATCATCCCTAACTTTTTCGTCAGATCCAATAGTGTCAGAAATTGGAGAGCAATACCCGTTCCAAGTTCTTTGAGAACTGTCTCGTCTATCACTGGCTTGCCTGTCGAGGTCGTTAATAACGGCGTCCAACCATAATGTGTTTGTAGTATCCATGCTATATGGTCTCTAGAGGTGGGATTCAGTTCTTTTAATTTTGTGAGGGGTGCTCCTTCAACATATCCTGTTCGCTTATTAGTTCGTTTTGGACAAAAGCGTGATCCTTCGACGTAAGGATGCCTGTTGCATAATAATGTAGTAGTTTCTTCATACTCTCTTCTGAGAGTTGATTCAAGTTCCCGTGCAGCTGGTTCATCAAAGTACCATCCATGTTGTTCTTGCTCCGTGAGTATTTGTGCTACCTGATGTTCTAATATGATCCAGTCAGGTATTGGTGGAAGTGTTCCCATAGTTTTTTAGTAACAGCAACATCTTGTATACAGTAATTCTCCATCTCTCTTGACCATTCTTTCCAATCAGTATCTTTAGCGAAGTCTCCTTTGTATTCATCTAATCGGTAGCCATAAGATTCAAGAGAGTGCCTGCCATATAATTTCATCGGTATCTTCTCAGTCTTTCTATCTATATCCAGTAAATTAGGATGATATAAGCGAGATAAGAGAAGAGTGTCAATGATAGTCCCAGTAGGATTAAACCAAGGGTATAACCTTTTAATAATAGGTATATCAAAGTTGATAATATTGTGACCGATAAGAATATCGGCAGTTTCAAGCCAACCAAGCGCTGTGGTAATAGAGTGTCCACTCGGCATAGGAAGCTCTTTAGGCGAAGCCGTGTACTTCTCATCATTAAACGACTCCGATATATTATTCTCGCACCAATGTAGTGCAATACAGTGGATTCTGGTAGCATCATTTAGTAGTCCGTCCGTTTCTAGGTCGAACACTATCGCTCCCACTCCAGTGGTAGGTTTTGTCAACGAATTTGGCACGCTCTATTGCTTCTTTACTAGGCGGGTTAGGTTTAATTAATTGTGCTTTATTCTCTTCTTTCTTATTAAATTTATACCATGGGTGTTCATAGTTTTGGTATATATCTGCCCTCGTAGTCTCCGATGGATGTATGACTTCATGTTTAGAAATCTGTAATCGGGTTGAATTCGGGTTCAGTTTCATTTTCAGTAAATTTGCAGGTTAACAAATCATAGTTTAGTGTACATGCGACGCCAACTTCGCCTGAATAGCGATTCTTAAGGATTCGCACTGTTGTAGGTTTTCGTTCAGTTCCGCTCTGCTGATCGACCTCAAGGGCAACAACTTGATCTGATATTTGAGCGATGCTGTGAGATCCTCTAAGGCTGGACAGGGTAACACGTCCTCCTTCTTCATGGCTGTGCTTGTCATTACTCGCCCTCCTTAAATGCGAGACTAAAAATAAGGCTATGCCTGTACGTTCTACTAAACTACGTAATCTAGTCATTGTTGTATCTATCATTCTCCTCTCATCACCATCTAATCCAGACAATAATATACTAAGGTGATCTAAAATAATGACCTTACAGTCAAGTCCGGTGGCAAGATATTCAATCCTGTTATAGACGATATCTGGATCAAAACTTCCAAACCCATCAAACAAATAAAGATTCCAATTGGCAATAGAGTTTGAAAAGGCGGTGTCAAGTTCTTTTTGGTCATGTTCTCCAATATGTAAATTCTTTCCAACAGCTGTGGACATCAATCCAAGTGCTGTTCTCCTATTATTCGCTTCAAGTTCCAAGATCCCAACATGCTCCCCTTTTTGGAGTAAGTCAACTGCAAGTTGACGCATGATTGAGGTTTTTCCACTTCCAGAACCTGCAGTAAACGTAGTAAGTTCGCCGTACCGGATCCCGTGAAGCTTTTTATTGAGTCCTTTGAAAGGATATTCATGATCAAATGATTTCTGTGGTGTAGTTACCAAATTCCTAAGAGTTTCTGCATCGACAATTCCATCAGGTCGGAACGGCTTAGCATTCCATATAGCCTTTCGAATCGCCTCAGCATTACCATCTTGTAATGCATCTGAGGCATCCTTGTAGCCCTCAAGACGAGCGATCTTGACCTTGCCAGGTGGTAATACCCCTGCCGCGTCCTCCGCCGCCTTACGGCCAGCATCGTCGCCGTCGAAGAAGAGTACGATCTCATCGTAGCCTTGGAATAAGGGGATCTGTTTCTGGCAATCTTTTTTTGCAGCAGCTGCCCCATGGGATAGAGATACCATTGGCCATCCGGGCATAGCTTCGTAACAGCTGGCGGCATCTAGCTCACCTTCAGTAACAACAATACGTTTACCGCTACTAGGAAACAAATGCTGACCAAATAAGGTATCAGTGGAAACTCCTTCATAAGTAAAAATTTTTCTCTTGTTTTTTATTTTGACTCCTTGTAATACCCCGCTTTCTGTAAAGTATGGGAAGCGTAAAGTATCTCCATCTCTGAAAATCCTGAACTTTTCACAAGTTTTGACAGAAATTCCTCGTTTTCTAAGTTCTTGGGCGTATCCTTGGAGTTTTGCATCGGTAGTCATCTTACGTTGTGATTGTGAAAGATTTATACCCTCTGCGGGTGTATAAGTTTGACACACGAAACAGAACTTGTGGCCATCTGAATAAACAGAGTTAGCATCAGATGAACCACAATTTTCACAAGGTTCGTGAGCCACAAATTCGCTTTCGGTCATATCAACCATTCGAGTGGAATGTCATGGAACGATGTCCATGGTATGTCATGACGCTCGCACCATTGTGCATATGTCGTCTTTGATTTCTTTGAAATCGTATTATAAGGTGCTTGAAATACCATCCTTAAGTCTATATCTGGATTGTCCCGCTTAACTGCGAGCACCTTTCTTCTATCATTTGGATCCCAGTATCCCTTTGTCTCGAGATATACATGATTTGGGAGAATAAAATCAGGGTGATAATTGTGTTGAATGGTATAAGGAACCTTTGTAGATTCATATTCATAACTAATTCCTAAACTAGAGAGAAGATCTGCAACCTTCTCCTCTAATTTGGATTTAAATTTAATCTCTTTTTTATTTTTCAATTTAGCATAAGCCTTCTTAGCCCATGCTAAGGATTCTTCTTTAGAAGTCGTCTTCTTCATTAACTTCAGGTGATGAGGCAGGCGTATCGCTTGCTTTGAAACCTGATGTTGTACCAAATAGATTAGCTACTTCTGTTTCATCCATGTCTCCGGTAGATACTCCAGCATCTCCCTTTATTGAAACAACTTGTACGCCAACCAACTTAAGAGAACTTCCATAGGTAACTCCATCCTTGAGTATGTAAGGCTTCTGATAGAAACCAAGTTTAACAGTAGATCCTCCATACAACGGTAGTTTTGTATCAGTTACAGGTGAGCCCTCTGTATCAACTACAGGTGGTTTTCTCTCTTCATTCCAAGAGAATTTTAATTTATATTTTCCTTCAGCTACTTCTTCCCAGGGTGTTGGTTTTAATGTAGCTCTTTTAGGATTTTTGAGCTTAGACTCTGCCCATTTTAAGACATCAGCCCTCTCAGTTTCTAGCGTGTCAACAACCGAAGAGTCAACAACAGCCGATAGAGAATAACCAAACTTACCAGGTTCTAGTACAGCTTGGAATCCTTCTAGTGTTACTTCGTCCGTAACATGTACGTTCTTATTAGCCATCGTGAGTGCCTCCATCCATTGAATCTAAATCACTACCAACCCTTTTAGGTTCAGCAGCAGATATTTGTGCAGATAGAGAAGTACGATATTTAGTCAGCTCCTCAATACGATTGTCGAGGACTTGCAGTTGGTTCCTTCTTGCTTCTTGTTCAGCTTGTTGTAATCTCTCTTCAGAAACTACAATAACCCTACTAGGTGCAAAGAATGAATCAAATAATGATGGGTATAACATTAGCAAAAAAAGTAAGTTGAGTCAATCACTGTAGATGGTTCAAGATCTCCAATGATCGGTGGTTCAGTTTCAGCACCTATTTGTTGTGCGAAACTAGTTAAGTAATCTTGCTTAGCAAAGAGTTCCATATAGGTTTCTCTTACTAAGGTAGATAATATAGTCATATCAGTAGCTCTACATAAGACACTATCATGTATTAATGCTATAGGAGAATTAAAACGTGTAATGCTTAAATGTAATAAAGATGCATCTAAACTGTGAATGAGATTAGGTGCCGTAGCAGCCTTATGTCTAGCTCTATCTACAGTATCAGTTTCACCATTAGCTACAGTAAGTGTACACCGACCTAACAGTTGTAACTGCATAGTCTGTGTTTTCTTCTTCATAATACGTTGCGTAACTATAAATCCAGATGGTGTTACCCATTTCAATTCAGTTACTCCACGTTTTATAGCTTTGGAAACCTCGTCCTCAATCCATTTCATTACTGCCATGGGTCCAGGTACTACATTTTCCATTGCCATTCTAACCGCTTGGACCGTGATTGTGAGTTCTTCTTTATCAATCGTAACATTCTTTTCTTCAAGGGCATCCCTGATGTATGTACGATTGGAAAAAGGTTTGGCATTGTATGGAATTGTCATGACAGTACGTTTAACGCACTTCCGATCCCAAATCTTTCGGAGACGGTCAGGTATATTCCATTTAGAAACCTCTGCCACAACCTTATAAGCGTCTTGTGGTCTATCAGAAGGCAGTACATTGACGAGTTGTGCTGTCCTTTTATCCATAGCTAAACCAGCTAGGATCTGTAGACCGCTACATGTAGCATCTGTAGCTACAGGTAGTCCAGTGGTTTCCTTGTCTTTTTTAATAACACAGTGGTAATACTCATCACAGGATGCTAGAAATTGCCACGGTTCTTCTGCTACTTCCCATTCAGGTCTATTACCTAATGGATCAATAGCAATATTTTCAATTAACTCTAGATTATTATTAACCCAATGTAATCTTTCAGACATTGTAGCTTTATCTAGACCATAAGTAGTAGCACATTGAAAGGCTAACCAGTCATTAGCTGCTTCAGTAATGGGTGATTCATAAGCAAATCTAATAAGTGCCTTACCGAAGTCGGTATCCTGTGGAGTAAGAAATGAGGGTATAGGATAAGCCCTACCTCTGTAATCAAAAGACCAAGGTATATAGAAATCCTTATCTTTGAATCGATTTACTGCCTCCATGGTCATACGTGTACGGCATGAACGTCTAAATGCACTAGCATTCTTATTCATGACCTCTGCAGCGGCTCTACGGTAGCTCTTACGAGCTTCCTTGTTATCTGCTATGTCTACAGGTTTTGGAGGGAGAGGTATTTCTACGATAGGTATAAACTTACCTACACTAATACCACGTTCACAGAGCTGTTCGGCTACATTTACAGTGAATGAATTTAAACCATACCTAACTTTCTGAATCTTATTCAAAAAAGTGATCGGTGTTTCTCCCTGTATAGATGTGTTTTGTCCACGACGGACCATTTCATGACCACGCATTACCTCATTAAGTAAGTAACCACCTGGTTTTTCATTGGTCCAGTCATTTGGTTCAATAAGCATTGGCCATGAGAGTGGAGCAAATAACTCACTATCTTTCATAACCTTATCTTTAATCTCTAAGAATTCAGGTGTAGGTTGTACATAATTTACCCTACGCTTCCCTTCTATCCTCATGTCCTTATAGAACCAACCACTTGTTTGCATAATACAATCAAGTAACCATGCACCTAATTTAACTCTAGCTGCTCCCCAAGGATTCCATCTCTTTACATCATAGCGATTCATTAGTGTTTGAATTACTACAATCTTTTGATGTGTACCTATAGATCTATGCCAATAGTTTTTCTTTAGTACATTTAATAATCCAGGTGCATTCTGTTCATAATGTCTCATTTGACATTCATCTTCAACAGCATGTCCTATAGATTCACATACTTTAACTAAGGCATTACTCCCTTCTTTATTACCAAATACCTTATCAAACGTTATCTTACATGCTATTGCTGCTGATGCTAATGGTTCTAACTGTGATACATAATCTTTAATCAGTTGAAACTGATGACCTGTACCTCTTGTTAACCTATCATGTGTAGTCTTCTCAATACGATCGACCACAATTGGCAATAGACTATCAATAGAAGTAACACCGTAAATAGTGGCTGACGCATAGCTCTTTTCCTCTAGTTTATAAGTGTTGTCTCTTAAACGTTTGATTCCTTGTGCTATTTGATCCCTTTCAAGTTTGATTTGTTCATCAATTTGGGCGGGTGTTGGCATGTTCCCATACTTCGTCTTGAATTTGATGGTTTAATAAATCTACTATCTCATCATAATGTGGATGATCTTTAGGAAGCATTGCTAATGCCTGCTTCTCATAAGTGTATATATCTTCAAGTGAGCGGGTCATCATACTCTTCTACCTCCTCTGGATATAAATAATGTATGGAATCGGCTTCACAGACAGTTATAGAACTCTCTCCTTCAGCCATTATTTGACTAGCTTTCTTGCGAGCTGCACTTATTCTTTGATATACATATTCTTTTACCTTACCTGTTTTTAAGTTATGTTCTCGGATAATACAGTTAACAGAAGATGGTAACTCCCAACCTGCTGTTTTCCAATCCATAAACTCATCATAAGGTATAGAATCAAACCATTCAGATGGTGCAGCTGCAATAGCTGTGTAATTATTAGGGAAGTATTTCTTCTTCCTTTTCTTTTTATCAGACATCAGATAGTAACTCCACATCTACTAAATAATCATCCATTAGACATGCTTCCTCATAACATTCATAAGCAAGTTCGTATTCGTCCTTAGCTTGTGATGTCATAACAAAGTCACGACCAGATGATAGCTTAACATGATACTTAGGCATGGCGCGGTGATTGTGAAAGAAGTTTAAGTTTAAGTTGTTTTGTTTTCCTCCTTGCTTGACGTATCGCTTGTGGTTTCTTTCTTCCTTTGTCTTTTCGCCGGACGTCCGCGTTTGCGAACTTCAGCTGTCTCTGGCTGTTCATCTTTCAATGCTCTGAGTTTTGTTAATAGCTCTGCATATGGCACAGCCCATTCATGATTAGGATAATGATGTAAGAAAGCTAAGATAGCATTCTCAATAAGTACATTATCATTCATCAGTTATGCCTCCATGATGTTCATCAGTGATAGGTCTTTCTTCTAACAAACTATGACTAATACTAAGTACAGGAATACTTTCCCTTACCTTAGATGTAATTAGTTCAATTACTTCCCTAGGATTAGAGAGAGTCTTGAATGTTAGTTTAACTTCATAAGTAGCCATAATAATTTAATATACTACTAAGGAGTGTGAGCTCCTCAGTAAAACCATGATAACATGGCCTTAGAGAGAAGGTCAGTCCTTAGACTTATCTCTTAATGATTTGACATAATCAGCAGCCTTGTTGAATGCTGATACAGCATAAGGTTTAACATAGTCATACACTTCAACATGTGCATCGATTAATTCCTTAACCTCTACATTATTTAAGTGTAATCTATTCTTGAAGTCTTGTATGTATGCAGCAGTACTAAGTACCTGTACATCCTTGATGTGTGAATCAATGATAACAGGTTCAGTATGCTTATACTGACGTTCTGCTTTAACCTTAACTGGATAAGTGGATTCTGTCATTGGTTTAGGTGACGACTTAGTCGCCATAGGTGTTGTTGTTTTCTTCCTAGTCCTTGTTGGCTTAGGTTTTAATTGGGTGGTAGTCATGCTATCCATTATAAACAACATGAAGGATATGAATCCCTCAGGGAAGGAGGCGTACCCTCCGTGAGAGAATCATTTATACACTTGAGTATGTAATTCCTCATGAATTCTATGTATGTCCGTGCCTTGTGGTTCCTCATCTAAATAAGATAAGAGTGTTAAGGCATCATCATACGTTAACTCAAAGATAATTAAATCCTCTTGTGTTAAATGTAAGTGTTGTTTAATTAGAGACATTATCCTGCTGAATACCTTGCGCATAATGCAGTGAATGCATCAGGATAAGCTAGTACTTCTGTAGGTATGGAATTGTATACATCATCATTAGTGAAGATATACTTGAGTAGTAGACCTAACTGAGCATTCTCAGCCTTGGTTATGCCTACTACTCCTATTCTTTTAGTCATAATAAACTGAGTAGGTGGATAAAAGGGAGTGAATCCCTTATCAAACCCCGAAGGGCTTGAGAAGAAAATCAAACAGTCATTGCATATTCACGGTCGTATTCTTCAACAGCTTCAAAGGCTACCATCTCAATGAATGCCCATACTACACTGTTCTTATAGACTGTCAAGTCTGCGTTAGCATCCTTGAATAAATCATTTAAGAGGTCGTAACCATAGTTGAGTACGAGTTCGTCCAAGATGTTAGTTTCAAAGGTGTCATAGAACTGGATGGTGTCACCATAATATATGTGTTGGCTGCACACACCAGATTGACAGCCATGATCAGCAATTTCCTTGAGCTCCTCCTTGTTATAGGTTTGGAGAATCTTTTCAGTTGCATTCATGTTTATCCTTTTGTTAGTGAACATAGAGAGTGTCCTTGTTGTTCTCTAACGATCCTACGCAGAGTTGAACTGCGACCTTGAGCGTGACAAGCTCATATTCTAACCATTAAACTATAGGACCAAGAAAGCACGACTTATACACTATTTAATAGCTTCGTTGCGTGCTTAATTGATGATCATACCCTTCTTCAATCGTACAATTAGGCTACAACTTAATGTATTCATCTAATGTATCTATGAATCAGCTGGATTTACTGATCATAATGTTAAGAGAACAACTAATTCATCAGTGACATGTCGCATACAGTGGTTTAATACTTAAGCTGATCTCTCAACACATTCATCATAGCAGCTCTTGGTCAGATTGGAACCCTTTGTCAGGATAACCACACATCCCATTTGAGACTGGTGATGAGAGTAGTAGTTAAAGAGAAAAAAAAAAGGGAAGAGTATTAAACCTCTTCACCTCTTAATCTTTTGATTTCATTCTGAAGTTCAACTATATAAGCTTCATAAGAAGCAATTAATTTAGTCTCACTTCTCTTTAGTTCATCTAATTGACGAGCTAAAGTATTAGAAAGAACTCCCATAAGAACTTACCTCTTAACTACTCTACTACTATAGTCTCATCTTCTAGACTATGCAATGGTTTGTCCCCATTCCAACACAGTATCATCTAAGACTCACGTATCCATACTATCCAATACAGTACTAACACTATTAATAATACAATCGGTAGTATCCAACTGCTATTCTCTTTCTTGTTACGCATACAGATCATCTCACTATACAATATGAAAACAGCAGGAAAATACAGTATATCACTGTATAATTCCGTCCTTGTTGCGTTTTTTTGATGACGATGGGGGAACTTGCGCCCCGGCGTACGACGATACTTGGCTTCAAAGATTTCTGTCAAAAATCAAGGGGGCAACTGTTGAACACCGTTAAAGAGGACAGGTATATAGTTAATATTAAGGTTAACACGGCATTTAGCGTTAGTACAGGTAGAACCAGCATGTTGCAGGTGACCATCAAAGAGACATAAACGGTTCTTTACGGAGTCAACTTTAGTACCATCTTTAAAGAGTGTATAACCGTTATTAGAGTTAATAGAGAATATAGCAGAGAGTTGTTGAAGATCCATATCAGTATGAAAATTAGATAAAGATATAGAAGAAGTTCTAGGGAATAAGTTAGCTTTAACTCTAAGTAAATGTTGAGGAGATAATTTAGTTAAGATAGGGAAAAGGAAATCAGAGAGGATAGATTTACGTTTATCAAAGGGGTTAGTAGTATTAAAGAAGGGATGAGCGAAATGGAAAGCATCCAAGCCAACTTCAGATCCAGTAATAGAATCATTATAATACCAAGGGATATTATCACTTAAAAGTAATGATTGAATAACTTCAAAATCTGAAGTTGGAAGGAATTCATCATATATTTTTAACATCAATTAATTTATTATAAAGTTTAGTATATTTTTTCAATATTTTTTGTGCTTTAACTCTAGAGATGCAGTCTTGCGCTTTAGAGTTAAGTTTAATTAGTTTAAGTTCGTGTTTATTCAAGTTAGAGATAGTTTTAAGATATCTGCAAGGTATCTGTAACTATTAGCGACGTATACTTGTCCTAAGACGACACATAAGGTAGCGGAGGACCAAAAGATATAATACCATTTAGATTTAATTTGTTTAGGTTGAGTGGGTAGAGTCATAGTTAACTAAAGTGAGTGTTAGTAATTAAAGGGATATCAAATCATATGATATCAAGTTAATAGAGGGGAATTGTTTGTCGAAAGACAAATTAAATTCCCCGTAGGGGGAGGGTCCACCCTTCCCTCTCCCTGTATAGATACGTGATGTTCTAAACCCAGGTGGGGAGAGGTTTTCCAGTTTCTTTACCTCTTGCTTCATTTCTTTGGTCTTTATTCATACCAAGGACCAAGTGATTAGCACTACTTTCAGGATTTTCTATAAAGTCTTGAAGTAGTGAATTCCACTCATCTCTTTTACGTAATTTAATAGCTTCATTAGCAGAGATAGAGAGAGCATCTGTATAATATTTCACTCCTTGTGCGAGGCAGTCAAGTCTGTCATCATGTTTAACAGCACCTTTTTCTCTACACATACGGGACATCTGATAGAATAGCATGTATTGAAGGCGCTCTTCAGGAGCAGAATCTTTATTAGAGTTATAATCCCATTCAATAACCGACCTATTACATATAAGGCGATGCTGATTAAGAATTGGCTCCAACGAATCAATGATTCTATCTTCTTTTCTGACATTAGCTCTAACTTCCTCTATATCTATAGATTGTTTGGTCTGTTGGAGATGTTTCTTAAAGAGTTCAGAAACAATACCATCACCAAAGTTAGTCTCAATAACTAATTTAGTAACACCAAACTTTTTACATCCACGTAGGATGTCTAGGAGTGTGCTGTCTGAGTATCCATCTCTATAAGCTCGCATTTCATGGAGGTAAAGGAATCCATTCTTTTGGGATATGTAGGCGGCAGCTGTTTCATCTGAACCTCGTCCAGAGGGATCCACGCTGCAAATTGTTTCGGTGTAAGGTGTCCATTCTCCCTGTAACTGCATAGGAGAGTAAAAGTAGTCTCCTGGGAGTCCGACTGTTGGGAGATCTCTGATGACGTTTGAGGGATCTGAGCACCATACGCAGTTGTCGCAAGCCTCGCTAGGATTAACGCTAGTGATAACCAAATCAGCCATCTTAAGGGGAAATTTCGCTGCATCTGATAAGCTGGTATCCAGCTGGAATTGGAGCATATAATTAGACCTACCCATAGAGGCTTCTCTTTCAAGTAGGTCTTCATTATCAAATCTATCTGGGTCAGTACAATCCCATTCTTCTGCACCAGAATCAAGATCAGCTTGTATCTGTGGTGCTAGAAGTCCATCATATTTTGAGAGGGAGGAGGATCTGGGATATCTTGCTGGCCAAACGAACGGACGGTAGCTGCGCTCTGCCAACTTACGATAAATAGTAAAAGTAGTCTGAGGAGTCCCGAGATACATAATACGGCTATCGCGTTTGGGGGTAAGAATTGACTCTGCTTCCGTGCAGAGTTGAAGAAGTTTTTCACGCATTAGCTCCGTCATGGAGTTTCCAGGTACCTCTATGTCGTCCAAAATCATCAAATCTGCGCGACTTCCTGTTAGCTGTCCAGTTATGCCCACCGACTTTACGCTTGGGGCTTGGTGAGGAGAACAGTTTACGTCGAAGCTGATGCGACTCCAGCGAGAGTCGTCTGATTTGGGTTGAAGATGATTTAGCCATGGGGTTTCAATAATAAGTTTCTGTAGGAAAATTGACATGTTATCAGCTCTTTCTTTAGAAGCTGATATGATCATTATCTTTCTTTCACTATCGTTAAATAATGTCCATAACACAAAAGCACCAGTAATCCAAGACTTACCAACACCTCGGAAGGCTTGGATCTGAAGCCGTTTGGGACCAGTTTGAAGGTAATCTGCAATAGCATATTGAGCTCTAGTAGGGGAAGGAAGATCTAACTGTTCCCACAAAGCTTGTAAGAACAGTTTAAAATCTTGTTGTAGAGCAGCTACAACGTTATTCATACACTACCGTCTTCTTCATTACGCCAAGGGTCTCTACTAAAGTTATGAGCACCATTACTAGCACCACTACTATAAGCTACATGTGTAACATTAGGAGATGTATTAATGTTAGTAGTTGTTGGTGTAGCCTTTAATTTCTTCTTCCTTGAATGAGCTTTACGTGAATCTTGTAGATCTACTGCTGCTCTTAGTATACCAGTTGGTCCTTCAGTTAAAGCACCAAGAGCATATTTAGCTGCATTTTCACCAATTCCTTTAAATTTAGCCATAATTAAAAACCTCGTGAATTAGGATCTGCGCCACCGTAACCGGAAGCTTTTTCTGTATCAAATGATCTCCAAGGATCGGTTGCAAAGTTATTACCTTTACCTTCTCTTATACCTGTAGCTGTTTGAGCTTGATCTTGTGGGTTACCATGTTTTAAATTTTCTACTGCATTGGATGCATTAGCTAGAGCTGCATCAACTTTTCTTTCTTTTTCTTTATCCCAGTTAAATAATCCTCGTCTTCTATTATTATTATGAGTATCTATTTTTGCTTGAGATCCTACTTGATTACTAGGTGGACCAGTTAATCCTAGTTTTTTTCTGTTAGCAGCTGATACGTTTGGTATATTTGAAAGTTTTGGTTTATCTGTACTCATTAGCCGTACCTCCAATCACTACGGTTTACACTTGTTTGATCTTTATTATCACCATGATTAGCTTGTGGTAACATTAATCTTCTAATCTCTGCTTCACTTCCACCTTTGGATTTACCTAAGTCAACGTCAGATGGTCTTGTACCTCTGCCTTGGTAGTAATCATCACGTGGACTTGCTATTGGATTTCTTCCTGTCATAGTTTTTAGTTAGTTTTCTTTTTTTAGCCTTTTTTGAGAAACGAACGGGTGATTTCCTCTAATAAATTCAAGAATTTCTTCTCTGTATATCTCTAGTTTTTCATCTAATTTAAGTTTCTCTTCAATATCTTCAGCTTTTGTGTGATCTAATTTTAATATCTTACCTTGTAATTTTTTAATCTCTTCATAATGATCTTCTATATCAATTTCACGTTTAGTTATTTCTCCTGTTCTTTCTCTTTCCATAGCTTTACCACCTTCTGGATCCAGATCCCATTCTGCAAAAGTTCTACGTACATCTTCTGCTCTAGGTATAGGTGCCTGTCCTCCACCTTCGATAATATTAAGAAATTCTTTCCAACCATCCTTAGGATCTGTAGATCTATGTATGTAGGTAAGATACTGTGGACCTGCCTTTGGATGTACACGTTTTAAAGTTTTATTACTTATAACTATAATATTATTATCTTTATCCATATCTAAATGATACCCATCGTCACCAGTGTATCCTTCAGCTTTCATTTTCTTTTCAATACCATCTTTCAGATATTTAAAATCATAAATACCTACTAAGCGTAAGTTCTCATCATCACCAGGACGAACTGATGTACCATCTGCATTCTTTTTATACTTATGCTCATAATCAACTACTTCACCCTTGGCATTTTTAATCTCTTTCCATACCCATGAATCTTGATTCTGGATATGTTCTATCTGAAATGGTTGTGTACCACCAACAAGTCTAGTATATAAATGCTGATCTGCTGGATCATCACTCTTTATTAATTGGTCTAGTATGCGTTTAGCTTGTATATTCTCCTCTTTTTTATTTCTCCAAGTGAAAGCTTGCTTTTTCTTAGCTGCTTTAGATGAGTAAGAATGTGCCCATACATATCTTCTCTTAATAGCTTCTTTTGCTAAAGAATCATCAATTACTTTCCATTGACCGCCACGGAATGCCACAGCTAGTTCTTTACCATCAGCTGTTATAAACTTTCGTGGTAAGGGCGTTCCTTGATCGTCTATAGCACCTTTAGTTGGAGCTGATGGATCATACTTAGATAATGGATCTTTTCTAGCTTTTTCTGCAAAGTCATCTATAGGCTCAATAATATCTAGAGCTTTTTGTTGATCTTCTGCACTTAAGTTTTTAAATGTGTCTTGTTTCTTTAAAGTTTTAAGTTTAGGTTCAGGTATTACATATGGTTCACCACCAGGCATTGGCAATGGTCTTCTAGATGGTGGTACATCTACTCCAGGTGGTTGTATTTCACTAGGAGAGGTATCTAAATCTGGATCAATACTTTTTCTTAAACGCATCTTTAAACCTGCTTGCTGCCTCATCATATCTTCTGTAGCATCGGCAATCCTATTTCGATTTTGTAATTCTTCAACTACTTCAGGAGGAAACTTCTTTTGTGCTTCAGAAAGCTTATATTTACCATATTTACCTTTTAATATATTGATACCTTTTCCTGCACCTTTAAATCCAGCACCGAATGCTCCACCTAAAGCAGCAGATTCAAGTGTTTCTCTAGGTGTTAACCATCTTTGATCATCTAAAGCTTCTTCTCCTTGTCTTTGTGCTACAGTTCTAGCACCAGATTGAAGTGCTACATTAGCAACACCTTTAGCACCTTTAAGTTTCTGACCAAAGAATGGTATGATATCAATTAAGCCGGAGGATATAATTTCACCCCAGCTTATTTCTTCTTCACCTCTTAGTTTCTGTGCTGCCCAGTTAGAAGTAGCACCACTACCAAAGTTTATCAAACCATAACCAGCAATACTTAATCCTCCAGTTGCAGCTATAGTTGCAGGATTTAATAGACCTGCTGTAGCTAAATCTGTACCATAACCAGCACCTACTTCTAAACCAGTACCACTAAGATAACCAAGAAGATTATTACCTAATTCCCTTTTCTTTTCCTGTTCTTCTACTGGTTGTTCAAATGTACTTGAGGTCATATTAGCCTCCTATTTAAAATCTTTTTGCCAAGCTTTATCTTTAAATCTTGGATCATTTCTAAAATGATGTCTTACTGCTAATGTATGTGCATTAGTTTTAGAATTTGGTGCTACTAATGCTAATGCTTGTAGTTTTTGTGGAGTCATTCTACCACCAGCACCAACTTTATCTAAATAAGCAGACGCTTTAAGTCTAGCTCTATTCATTTCCTCTTGCTCTACTGAAGAGGTTGGAAGACTTCCTTCACCATTTGGATTAGGGTTAGATCGTTTAGTATCTAGTGATTGTTGAGGATTTCGTTGTTCAATAGCATTATTCTCAGCTTTATTTATTAACAACGAGTTTGAATTACTTAAATCTGTACCTCTATAAAAGTCTTGACTAGCTAACTTTTTCTGTCTTGCTATAAACTTAGGATCAAATTCTTCATTATAATCAGGATTAATCATCCCTTGAGGACTATCTTGAGTATAATGCCAAGTTTTAAATCCAACCGGTTTTCTTGATCCTTTTGTTAGATAACGTGTACCTAAATGTTTATCTACAGAATCTAGTCTAGTTTGTAATTCCTTAATAGTTTCACCTAATCCTTTATTAGATGTCTTACTTCCTAAATGTTTTATTTTTAAGTTATTTTTAGTACGAAATTTAGCATTAGCTTGATTAACTGCAAACTTCCAATCTTCTTTAGACATATGTGAATGTTTAGTAGGTAGAAGTCTTTTTAATCTTTCTAATTCTTTTTCTAACTCTCCCCTAATTACAATTCCTTCAGGTTTCTTTTTAGTCATTACTTACGTTTAGCCCCTCCTCTGGCACGATTTTTCTTAGGTATTTCAAGTTTAAGACGGTTTTTCTTATGACTAACATCTTTACCACCTTTCCCCATAATACCTAATTTACGACGTTTACGTGCAAGTAATTTACGGTATCTTTTTTTAGCAG
>VTLG01004522.1_pt1 | contig 19147 bp, 12 predicted proteins | sample 4694571 | NCBI WGS metagenome assembly VTLG01 (sample SAMN12604809, study PRJNA352737) | marine metagenome | biome: ENVO:00000447; feature: ENVO:00000209|ENVO:00000569|ENVO:01000036; material: ENVO:00002151; isolation source: viral sequences binned using virsorter ...
AGAAGTTGTTGACCGAGTACCGTAAAGAAAGTATTGATACTAATAAGTAAATGAGTAGAATACTTGTAATTGGCGATTTGATGGTTGATCGCTATAGGTTTTTTAAACCACTCAGATCCGACCCCGCTAACAATGTTGCACTTGTGGTAGAGTGTGAGAATCAAGTTGATGTTGATGGTGGGGCCGGTAATCTGGTGCGTAATTTGGGTTCTTTGTGTCAAAAGGAAATAAATTTCTTTCATGCTTGTTGTTTTGATGAGCCGGGAGAGTACAAGCTTCCGACTAAAATAAGATATTATATGAAAGATAAATTATTTATTCTGCGAGAAGATAGACATGATTCTATAAACCACGATAAATCTATTATAGAAAAATTTATAAACTTTATTGAGCCAAATGATTTTGTAATCATTTCTGATTATCATAAAGGCACTTTAAACTATGGCGATATTGCTAACATCATAAGTAAATGCCGAGACATTGAAGGTGTTAAGGTTTTAGTGGATACTAATCATGTTTACCCCGAGCATGAAGGAATAGATTGGCTAAAGATAAATTTAAAAACAGCGAAAGAGTGTGTGGATAATTTTTCTAAAGATACGGCTGAAAAAATTTCTCAAATGAATAACTCTAATGTTATTATTACTCAAGGCGAAGAAGGATTTACTGCTTACTTAAAAGATAGTAAAACTACTGTTGTTTTTACTAAGGATAAAAATGAAGACTGTATAGATGCGATTGGAGCCGGTGATACATTTTTGGCTGGGTTTGTATCTTATCTTGTAAAACATGATGATGCTGATTTACCAGCTTTGATATATGCAGATATTGTGGCTCATCTCTCTACTGAGCAATTAGGTACTATTGATGTGGTTGATGTTGATAAGGCTGACGCTGAATATAAGAATGCAAAAACATCTATAGAAGAATGTAAGGATACCTTGTATGTCCATCGCACTATTGTTAATGATTAAAGATGAGTTTAATAGTGCTAAAAACATTATTAAAGCTGTAGAGAGTATATGTGAAGAAAAAATAATTGTTGTAACCGGCGATAAGAGAGTAAAAGAGTCTGGTAAATGTAAAATACTTTATTTTCCTTGGCATGACGATTACTCTACACCTTTAAACGCCGGATTAAGAATATGTAGGTCAAAATGGGTCTTAAGGTTGGATTCTGACGAGGAAATAGACAAAATTAACCTAAAAAGGGTGGAAAAAGCTGTTAATTTACGAGATGATGTATGGGCTTACGAAGTCTCTCAAAGAGGTTATTTACCCGAAAAAAGGGTAGAATTTGGGGTTAAAAAGGTAGAAAACTATAAGAACTACACTAATGCAGTTGATGATAGATGTATTCGGCTGTTTAGAAACGATCCAAGAGTGTTTTTTCAGTACAACACTCACGAAACTATATATGAATCATTAAAAAGAGCGAATTTAAGATATGTAAAGTCAAATATTGTTATACATCATTGGGGCAAGTTGAATATGAAAGATAAAGCCCCTTATTATTATGAGTTAGCTAAAGATAGATTGCGCAGATATCCCGAAGAGTATCAAAGTTATTATTATGTTGGAATATCTGCGGAGTTTATTGGTAAGTTAGAAGAATCATACGAAGCTTTTAAAGCTGGTTATGAAAAATATAAAACTGAATACTATCGGATACCGATGGAATTTATACAACAAAAAAGGAGAAGATTAAATGGCAGATTCAATTAGTTTAGAACAGATTCAAGAACAGCAAGGTCAATTGCAGCAGACGGTCAGTAATTTGGTGGCTCAAAAGGCCACACTAGAAGATCAGTTGGAACAATGTAAGGCTACCCTAGCTTCTAACCAAGGCGCTTTACAGTATGCTAATGCTTTGATTGAATCTCTTACGGAAGTTGCGAGTGCCGCTCAAGTAGGTGAAGGAAATGTGTCGCAAGATATTGAGGTACCAACGGAAACTGAAACTATAGAGGCTGAAGCTGTGACACTATAAGTCTTTATAAATAGTTTGAGAACAGTGTTTTTGGAATAATAAAGTCATATTTATTATGAAGTTTTTAGGTTCTGTCGTATTTGCTATAAGAAAACTTCGCTACAAGAGCATACACACTATTGTATATAGCCTTTGCTTTATTGTTTGACGAAGAAAAAAATAAAAACTAAATAAAATACTTTCTTTAACTTTTTATGGAGAAAATAAATGGCTGAAGTATTTGTGTCTCCTGGTGTATATACACAGGAAATTGATGATACTTTTAGTCCACCGCCCGGTGCTGCTGCTATTGGTGCTGCGTTGGTTGGGTATACCAAGAAGGGTCCGGCATACCTACCTACTACAGTTAATTCCTTTGGTCAGTTTAGAGATAGGTTTGGTGGATTAAATCCCGAATTTTATATGCCATATGCAGCGAACTCCTACCTTAGAAATTCTTCGACACTTAGTGTGACGAGAGTTTTAGGTAGGGGTGCTGTTGCTGCTGGTACGATTGGTTTTCTTTCGTTTCCCAAAATGTCGGGGTATTCGATCTCGGCGGTTTCGGGTGGTTGTACTGTTTTAGGTACAGTTAGAAAGAGAACGTCTGGTGATGGTGACATTCTGCTCAGTGGTTCGCCCACCAATTTCTCATTGTCTTCTGATGGCACGATTGTTACTGGTTTGTCGATGGACGAAGCTAGTGGTAGTTACATTAAGAAGGTGATGGGTACCGATCCTCAAACTTCTCACACAGGTGAAAAGCTTACTGACTTATATGTGGATTCGGTGTTTGATTATGATGTGGGTAATATTAACGGTACAGTAAGTGCTGGTTCGGCTGCTGCTGGCGTTACGTTAGACCATGCCTCTATTACTGCTAATGGTGATGAGTTTGATGACGTTACTGGTGGATTTGCAGCTGCTCAATCACCTTGGTTTGTTTCGCAAAATGCTCAAGGTGCTGTGGCGAACTTGTTTAGATTCCACACACGTTCTCATGGTCAAATTGAAAATAATTCTATTAAATTTCAAATTTCTAATGTTGAAACTTCGGTTTCTTCGTTTCCTCAATTTACATTGAGTATTCGTGCTGCTGATGATGATGATCGTAGGCCGCAGATTTTAGAATCGTATGCTAATTTAAATCTTGATCCCAACTCTCCTAACTATATTGCAAGAGCAATTGGTGATCGTAGAGTGTCTTATGATTTGACTCAAGATCCTCCCGAATTGCTGTTTGATGGTGATTTTCCCAATAAGTCTAAGTTAGTAAGGGTTGAGATGAATACGGGCGGTTATCCCGATGATTCAAGACCTGCTGGTTTTAGAGGCGTTGGTTCTATTCTTGCTCAAACAGGCGGTCCTGCGAGTGGTCCCGCTGCTGGTGGTGGCTCTAGTAGTAATAGCGCGCCTGGTGGTTTGACCGCTACTGTTGCTGCCTTACCTACGGTGACTAACCAAGTTCGTGACGGTGTTGTTGATAGTGTTAAAGTGATGGGTATTAATTTCCAATCACCTGGCGTTAGTGATAGACTTAAGAAGACGGTTACTTCGGCTTCGGGTAGCACTACTGCTGATCCTGGTATTTTATTCCTCTCCACTACTGGTGAGTTGGGTGTTACGGGTGATAACGTAGAAGATGACACTCCGGTAACGCCTGCAGATTTTACAGTTGTTAACATGGTTAGTTCTAACTCTGGTAACTTCGTTAATTCTTCTACACGCCGTTGTCAAGGTTTGGAAGATAATGAAGCGCTGAAGTTTGTCGCTCCTGTGTTTGGTGGTTGGGATGGATATGATCCTCGTAGCAATATGTTAACTATTCAAGATACGGGTACTGTTTCGGGTGACTTTGATGTGGCAAGAAAAACATTGGCTAATCCCGAAGAAGTTGAGTTTAATCTGTTAGCCGTGCCGGGTATTACTTCGTCTGGCGCTGGAACGCCGATTAATAACTTCCTTAACATGGTTGAATCGCGTGCTGATTCTTTCTTATTGATTGACTTAGCTAATTCTACTGCGACTGGTTCTGGTTTGGGCTTGTCGGTTAGTAACGCCCAAGATCAAGCGGGTAAGTTTGACTCTAGTTACGGTGCTACTTATTATCCGTGGATTAGAATTAATGATAGTGAAAACAATCGTCTTGTTTGGGTGCCGCCTTCGGTGGAAATTATGGGTGCCTATGCCTTCAACGATAGAGTTGGTCAACCGTGGTTTGCACCTGCTGGCTTTAATCGTGGTGGTTTGGAAAGAGTGTTGGAAGTTAGAAGAAGATTGACGCAGACACAGCGTGATAATCTTTATAACAATACTCCAGGCGTTAATCCTATCGCTACCTTCCCTGGTCAAGGTATTGTAATCTTTGGTCAAAAGACGCTACAGAAGAAGCAATCTGTATTGGATAGAGTAAATGTTCGTAGAATGATGTTGACAGTTAGAAAGACGATTTCTAGAATGTCTCGCAACTTCGTCTTTGAGGCTAACAATGCTCAGACAAGAAGCAATTTGTTACAGATGGTTAATAACTATCTTGGTTCGGTTCAAGCGGCCAATGGTATTAACGAATTTAGAGCTTCTATTGAAGAAGGTGCTGACTTAGTGGATAGAAATGTTATCAAGGGTAAGATTTTCCTCAAGCCGACTACGGTTGCTGAAATTATTATCTTTGACTTTACACTTACGCCACAAGGTGCATCGTTTAGTGAATAATTAAATTAAGTGAATGGGAGGAAGCAAATTTCCTCCCATTCACATATTTATTAACGAACACATTTATTTTCAAATGTAATGGAGAAAACGAATGCCAGATGTTAGACCCGTAAATGAGATGTTAGCGGATACATTTGAGCCTAAGAGATCAAGCAGATGGTACTTCAAATTTAATGAAGATGTACTTCCTCAATTTGTAGCTAGAACAATTAGTCGCCCAAGCTTTACACAAGATTCTGTTGTTATTGATTACATTAATAGTAAGAGATTCTTGGCCGGTAAGTTTACTTGGAATACTATGTCGGTTACATTGTTAGACCCCATCGCTCCTTCTTCTTCTCAGAAAGTTATGGAGTGGGCACGTCTAGGCCATGAAACAATTTCTGGTCGTGATGGATATGCAGCTTTCTATAAGAAAGATTTTCAATTGATGCTTATGGACCCTGTGGGTGTAGCTGTAGAAGAGTGGGATATTAGAGGTGCTTTTATTACTGATGCTACTTTTGGTGATATGGATTACGCAACAGCCGATCCTGTTGAAATTAGTTTGACGATTCAGCCGGATGAGTGTATTCTAAGATACTAAGTTTAAGTTACAAAAATATTTTATTAAAATATTTTGTATAGTTTTAAATTAAAGGAAGGTTTATATGGCTAAGAATGCACAGGTTGATTTTGATAGTGATGAATCAACCGTTAATGATGGAAGCTCGTTAGAGCAAACATTACAAAGAGAAGTACCTACACCTAACATAGATAATGTAAATGAAAATCGTGAAGGAGCCGCAGGTTTTGCGGTTCCTCGCGATTTTGTTATGCTCCCATCTAAGGGAGTAATTTATCCTATTGATTCACCTTTACATGGCTTAGAAGAAATAGAAGTGCGGCATCTTACTGCTCAAGATGAAGATGTTTTAACATCAAGGTCTTTGTTAAGAAGCGGCAAGGCTTTGGATGCTGTACTCAATAATGTTATTCTTAATAAGTCTGTTAAAGCTGATAAATTAATTTCGGGTGATAAAAATGCAATTCTTACTTTTCTAAGAATTACTGGGTATGGACCGGAGTATATTGTTCAGATTGATTGTCCAAGTTGTGGTGCTGACGTTAAGCATGAATTTGATCTTTCTACTTTGAGTATGAGATTTTTGGATGTACCGCCGATTGCAGATGGTGAAAATAGATTTGCTTATACTTTGCCATCGGGAAATCAAATCCATTTTAAATTTCTTACTACAGAGGAAGAAAACGCTATTAACGATCAGTTGGAAAAAGCTAAAAAGATGACTAACTCTCCGTTTGATTCTAATGTAACTACAAGACTAAAGCATCAGCTTGTTGCGATTAATGGCGATGATAGTCCTGCAACTATTAATCAATTTGTTGATGTGATGAGTGTAAGAGATTCAAGGGCGTTCCGAAAATATTTTGATGAAATTGAGCCGGACGTACTTATGAAACAAGATTTTAATTGCCCTCATTGTGGTCATAGAGGGGAGGTGGACATACCGATTACGGTAGGTTTCTTTTGGCCTGACTCCGAATCATAAAGATTATATTTTTGAAGAAATTTTTGCTTGTGTTTATCATGGTCAACTAAGCTTTCAAGATGCGTATAATTTACCTGTCCATAGAAGAAGATGGTGGATAGAAAAAATTAGAGAAATGCATAATCAACAACAAGAAGATGCTGAGAAAACTAAGGAAGCACAACAACAAGCTGTTAGAAGTTATCAACGACAACAAAGACAGCAAGCTGCGAGACAACAAAGAGCATAAAGAAATAATATCTCCACATTTAAAAACAAAATGTGGAGATATTTATTTATATAGTATTATGTTTAAAGGAGAAACCGGATGGAAAACCTTAATGAAATAGAATCTAAAGGACTTCTTGCATCTTTGGTAGGCGTTGGAATGTTTTCTAAAATCTTTAATAAAAAAGACAAGACAAAAGAAGACAAACGCAATAAAAAAGAATTAGATAAGATTCGTAAAAAGGCATCTAAGTATGAGAAGAGATATTTAGACGCTATGGAAAAGAAAATCGCTGGCGGTATGTCCGTTAGAGATTATATGAAGAAGCAAGGGTACACAAAATAAAGAGTTGAATAATGGCCGATATTTCTGCTAACATTACTAAAAGTTTACAAGGACTTTCCAACATCCCTGTTGGTGACCTTGCTGCAGGTATACAACAGTTTTCTGATGCTGTAGCTGCTGGCTCACAGACTCTTCAAGATAATAATGTTACTGGCCGACAGTATAATCAAATTCTTAAAGCTCAAGCCGAAGCTAATAAAAAATATATAAAAGACGAAAAAAATAGATTTAAAGACGCAAAGAGAAAATATAAAGAAGAAAATACTCTTTGGCAACGAGCAACCAAACAAAATAAAGAACATTTAAAGGCTCAGCAAGCCATGATTAAAGGTATGAAAACCGCTAATCGTGAGCTTACTATGTATGGTAGAGCGCAAGCTAAATTAATGTCGGGATTACAACGAGGAGCGGGCGCTGCTGGCGCTGGCATAACTAAACTCGCTGGTAAGGCCGGTGCTTTAGGGGTGGTGGTTGTAGCGTTAAAAACTCTTGTAGATAAAATACTTGAAGCAGATCAAATTTTAATAAATATGTCGAAAAGTACTGGTCAATTTCGTGATGCATTAAGGCCCGCTGCTGATCGCGCATCTATGGTGGCGAATCAATTAGCTATGGCTGGTGTTTCTATGAAAGAAATTGCTGAATCAAGTTTAGGGTTTTTAAATAATTTAACACAAACTAATCGTGATTATAGTAAATTTTTAGGCACCGCTACGATGGTTTCAAAAGCGTTTGGAATCGGTGCTGAACAATCGTCTAAGTTTTTTGCCACCATAGCTGAAGCCACTACTATTAGTGGTGAAAACATGGAAAAAATGGTAGATGATCTTGTTGCCTTTTCATCTACAGGAACTAATGTGGCAAGAGTGATGAGAGACATGACTGCCAATAGTAATCTTATTGCCGTATATGGGGAAAAGCAAGTTAAAAACCTTATGGATATGGCTAAACACGCTGCTAAGTCAGGTACTAACTTACAAGGTATGTTAGGCACAATGGACACGTTTGGTGATTTTGAATCAGCCATACAGGGCGCACAAGATTTAAATAGATGGTTTGGTGTTAGTATTGATTCGGCCAGAGCTTATCAAGTAGCTTTTAATAATGACGCAAAGGAACAAACGGAGTTTTATGATGGATTAATTGATAGACTGGCTAGATCTACTAAATTAGGCCAGGCTTTTAATCGCGAACAATTGAGAATATTTAGAGAACGTAATATAGATCCTCAAGAAATAAGATTACGTCAATTATTAATTAAACAAGAAACGCAACAATTAGATGATGAGGAAAAAGCCAATTTAAAAAATATTAAAGATAGTAGAAAATTAAAAGATTTAGTTAGAGAACAACAAACATTGTGGCAAAAAATACAAACCATTATTACTGGTCCCTTGAATGTTTTCTTAAGAAATATTGGTGAATACTTAGAAAAAAATATGACCCCTATAATAGATGGGTTAGCAAAAACGATGGACTCTTTGTTTGATGGTAAAAAGTTGAAGGAGCAGGTTGCATCTGGCGACTTAAGTGGAGCTTTAAGCACAGCTTTTGCGCCATTGAAAACTATTCTAATTCAAATGTTAGAAGATGTGTTAAAATGGTTTGGTGATCATTACGAATTTAATCTTATTAGTATGGCCTTTGAAAGAAAAGAAAGCCCAAAAGAAAAACAAGAAAGAATGTTAGGGGCTGCCCGAAGTAGAGCCGCGTCTTTGGCGACAGCTAAGAGGGAGGGGCTGGATAAGTGGGGCAATAAGGCGGGAGCTTTTGACAGCCCTCTCTTTCGGGCGCTTGGCATTTCAGATAAACAACAAGTTGAAACAGAACTGGCTAAAGCTCAGGCTGAAATTGTTGCTCTTGAAAAATCGCTTGGAATAACTAGTAAATCAGTCAAGGATACGGGTGGCCACGCCAGTTTTATGCCAATGATTAACCAAGCATTAGGCGGTGTTCATGGGCGTGGTCGTGCCGCACTCGTAGGTGAAGCTGGTGGCGAAGTTGTTATTTCTCGTTCAGCATTAAGAAATGGTATTGGTGTTGGTGGAAGAGCAGCTTCTGCTTTAGCAGGTATTGGTGTTCCAGGATTTGCAAATGGGTTTTCAAGTACGTATAAGGCTGATACATCCGGTACAAGAACTTCTCAACAGACATGGGCAAGCGGTAGAACTGTTAGAGGTCAGTTTGGTGCCGCAGCTTCAATGGCTCAAAATGCACCATTGAGAGAGTTTCAAGAATCGGTTTATCAGTTTAGATTATCGTCAATAGCATATACTGAAGCAATGAGAGCTAATATTCAACAACAACGACAACTACCAAGACAACTTATTGCAGCAGTGAATATGGGTATTAAAGCTATTGGTGGTGCTGTAATGGGTAAATCTGGTTCAAGTATGCTTAACTTTGCTGGTGGTAGCGGCCAAACCATGAAGTATATGAATATTTTTAATCAATTAGGTCTTAAGGGTGGCGGTCAAGCTGTTGGTCAAGGGCTTTTAGGTCAACTTGGTTTTGCCGCTGAAGGTAAGTATGTAAATAGTCCAACATTAATGATGGTTGGTGAAGAAAATAGAGGTGAAGTTGTTATACCTACTGAAAGAATACGAAAAGGTCTACCGATTAATGCTGGTGTAGCAAGAGAGTTAGGTTCGATTGGTGTGCCAGGGTTTGCGGGTTTAAAAAATACGGGAATCTCGACAAGTGGTAGTGGTGGGGGTGTAGGATTAAGAAACACTGGATCGCTACTATCTGGTAACGTATCCGCTAATCCTCTGGGAGTTGGTATCGGTTCGCAGCGTTTGCGAGGTGCAAACATTCCTATTGGTGGTGATCTTGGCCAGGCAAACACTTCTCGATATGGTAAGGGAAGTGCTTTTGCAGATGCCGGTGGTTTTAGTGGTGTTGGTAGAATGGCTGCTGGTCAAGGGTTAATGTCGGGACTGGGTTCGGCTTTTAATACTTGGCAACAAGGCGGTACGAGTGAACAAGTATTAGCTAGCGGTATAACTTCGGGATTAAGTGCCGGTATAGGAATGGGGGCTACTGCATTACTCACTCCTGTGTTGGGTCCATTTGCGCCTATGGTTGGTGGAATGCTTGGAAGTGCATTCGGTAAATATGCTGGTCCGTGGATTTCTAAAAAACTTGGAGCAAATGATCCTAAATTTGGGAAGTATAGAAAGCAAGCTATGAAAATACTTAAATCTCATGTTTCAAATAGATTGCCTCTTGAGCCAGGAATCCCGCATGGATTAGGAAAAGCGATGTCGATGGGTATTGCAGGGAGGTTTGGTAAGCCTACTCCCGAATCTCAATCTTCAATGAGAAATGAGTTAATGAAAAACTTTCCTAATTTAAGTAATAGAGAAGCTATTGGTTTTATTAATATGGTAACAGGTGCTGAGTCTAATCCTAAAGCATACGCATATTTTAATAAAGATTTTGGATTACCGGCGGCTATGGAATTTGCTAAGGGTGGTGTTGTTAATAAGGCTACTAACGCTATTATTGGCGAAGCTGGCCCCGAGGCTGTGGTCCCATTAGAAAATTCTGAGTTAGTAAGAGAGATGAAAGAAATTAGAAAAGCAACACAACAGCTAGTAAAAATAATTGGTGATGGTAAAACTACTATTACTTTGGATGGTAGAGTGTTGGCTGAATCCACTGGATTACAAATGTATGATATTGCACAAGGAATGTAGAGATATTAAATGGCTACGACACGAATGAAACTAGATGAAATAGGCGACAGCATTATTGAAACATTTTTGGCTAATGAAGATGAATTGTTGTCTTCTCATATGCCGTTAGCGGATCAGCCTACCATTACTGATGAAAATAAATATAGTGGTCAAGCTCTTGATTTAAGTCAATATGGTGTGGTGGGTTATCCGGGTACTTTTGATGATGCTTATCAAAAAATAGCTAACGATGCTTATGAAGGCGAGATAACAGCGCTGTCTCAATCTGATGGTAGTTATTATAATAGAAAAGCACCAGTTCTTACTGACGATTATAGAAATGTATTAGCTGACCAAACCATGCAAGAAAGAAAAAAAGTTAGAAATATATTAGATCAATTTTTGGATGTATATGATGTAGATAGTAGGATTGACATTGGTGAGCAATGGCCAAATAGTAGAGTTATGGGTCGCGGCGATTTTAAAGGTTCAACAGGGGCAAATTCTAGATATAGAAGATCTAGATCGTATGATGGCGAATGGTTTAGGTATCAAGGCAGCGGCTATACCCAAATGCCTACTGCAGCTGAACAAAGAATGGCAGCACGAAAGGGTCTTATAGTTGGTCAATTAGATGCACGATACTTTAGAGGTGTGGGTAGTGCTATCGACTCTGGTGGTTTGGCAGACGCTCAAGATACATTAGTGTTTGAATTGTTTGAATCTCCGGAGTCTCCATTTCAAGATTTTTTACCTAATCTTCTTACTTTTTTAACGGGCGAAGAAGATGTAGAACAAGTCACAAGAATTTCACAATTATATGCGCCGGGGTTTCCAAGACCAGGTGAGCCATTTAGAACTCAAAAACTTTTTAACGAAATTATACAACAAAATTTATTGTTACCATTAAATTCTGCTGATAGTTTTGCTAATGACAATCCACAAAATAATAGCCCCGATAATGTGTTTTTAAACACTTATACTAATAATAGATCCGCTAAATCATTGAGATCTATTTTAGACACTGAAGTAACAGTTGATGTAGGTGATGGAGAGCTTAGAACCTCTAATTTACAGAATTTCCAAAGAGGTCAAATTGCTGGTACAGCTATTGAAGATTTAGAGTATCAAGATTACACGCTTTTTCAAGAAGAAAGACAACGTGGGCGTACTGAAGATGAAAACGTATACGTAAAACCTTTTATAAGCTACGCTTCTGATGCAACAAAATTAAGTCAAAGTAGAAAAGATGCCGGTTTCGCTCATAACATTCCTAATGGAGCTTATAGTAAGGTAACTACCTTTTCCCCTAACCTTAATAGTGATTATATGTTAGGGTCGCCAGCTGTGAGATCTTTTAAGGGTAAAAAGGATAAGCTTACAGCGGAAAGATTTAATAAAGCTGGTGGTGATTCACAATATTTTCCATTTTGCTTTTCTACCATAAATAAAAACAATCGTTATGAAATTTGTTATTTACAAGGCACTATAGCTAGTTTTAATGAAGGATATAATTCTACATGGTCGCCTAAATCTTATATTGGAAGATCAGAACAGATTCATACTTATACTTTTACTGACAGAACAATGGATATTCAGTTTTCAGTATTTGCTGATTCTGGTAGAATGTTACAAAATGTTTATGAAAGAGTGTTGTGGTTGGCGCAACAAGCTTATCCCGATTATGATGAAAAGAAAAATCTAAAAGACGGGCCATTAATTGCAATGAGAATTGGTGATTTAATACCTTATCAAGAAGGGTTTATAAAATCTTTAAGTTATGATTGGAATTTTTTAGGTGCGGGAGGAAAATGGGAATTAAATACTAATCTACATAATAAAAGAATGCCTCAAGGATGCTCAATTAATTTAAGCTTTCAGCCTATTCATCGTAGAGTGCCTAGTAGGGACTTTAATTTTTATAGTTCTCAATTGCAATCGTTGGGTTATGCCTTTGTATATGATAGAAACATGAGTAGCGAAGCTTATAACAACGACAAAGAAGATTATTACTTACAAAGACTTGAGCAATCCCGATATGATGCTACAGCAGAAAGATCATCAGAAATTAAAGCGTTATTAGAAAAATTTTATACCGAAGGGTCCGAATCTGAAGATCCGTTGGCTCTTTTATAAAGTAAGTTAGGAATAATAGACTATGGCTTTTTCAAGATATCAGAATACAGCAGCTATAAGATACGAAAGTAAAGGCAAGTTCCACCTACAAACACCAGTGTTTGTGCCTGCTGAAGTGTTAGCTAAAAATATCCCTTTTAGAGTTATTGAGTATACAGAAGGGACGAGATTGGATGTATTAGCTAAAGATTTTTTAGGTGATGGCAGATATTGGTGGGCTATTTGTATGTTTAATGATTTAAATAGTCCATATGACCCTAAATTAACAGTGGGGTCTTTAATAAGAGTACCTAACGATATAATTGACGTAATAAATTACATAAAAAAGGTTTAAAGATGGCGACCGAAGCGCAGAATTGGGTAGAAAAAGGAGTTAGACCACCCGCTAGAGATGTGTGTCAAGGGTGGTATTTAAGAAATAGAGCTAGTAATGTAGAGCTTAGTAGTCTTGTTCCAGCCGCTCATCTTTATGCTATTTTGGGTGATAAAGAGATTAATGAGTTAGTTGAATACTTTAATCAAAATGGTGAAGATCCATTAAGATCTCCTATCTCAATAAGGCAAATTGATGGTGAAGAAGTACCTCTTCTTCGTAACGATCCTCGTTTTAGCCAAGAAGAATTTCAAAATCGTGCAAGAGAAATTAACCAACAAATACTGAAAGATGTTGTAAAAGGTGTAATTACCTATTCTTATAGCACATCCAAAAAGAGTGCTTTTGAAATAGATCCTGACAATATGGAGCAAGAAAAAGTTGAGGTTACTCTAATCCCTTTAGCAGTAATGCAAAGCCAAGTTAGTACTAATGACTATGTAAATAACTCGTATGGTGGTGTGGGAATTGATGGAGTAAATAGTAATCTCGTTAACTCTTCCGGCGTTAATAGAAGAATAACTGTAAATCTAACTTTTACTAACCCAAATATTATTGATATTAATTATGCTTATCAAAAATTATTAACCCTTAATACCAAATACATTCTTACCTATGGGTGGTATAATGCTAGTGGGGGTAACGCAGTTTTTAGTCCACAAACTACTGATCCGACTGGCGCTGGAGCTGCAGATTTCGCTAGCTACCCTGTGGTACATGGTTCTGTCGCTGGCGAAAAAGAAATAGAAATAGATTGTACTAATAAAAATACGGGTGGGTTTTGGTCTGCTCATCAAGTAGTTTTAAATTCTTATAATTTTAATGCAAATGACTTGGGTCAATTAGAAGGCTCCTTTACTTTTATGGATGAGTTAGCAACAAAATTATCTCAAACAAGTGTCTCTAGGCTCGCACCCTTTATTAAAAATATATTGAGTAGCGGCGAATCTTTAGGTAACATGGATTCATTTGAAGTTAAAGATAGTGCTAATTTTATAGGAGATGGAATAGCAGAGGAAATCGCGGTTAATCAACAACTTCTTACCAATGGTATTTCAAATCTTCTTTTTAATGTGGCTGGTGAAACACGAGTTGGAAAGTGGGTGAGTGATTTAGCTAATAAAGAAAATGAAAGTGCTTTTGGTGATGTAGCTAATATATTAGATATTACAGGACAAATTTATAGCGGCAGGCCATTTCCTTATGGTGGCCCTGGTATTGTCCAATATGAAGTTAACAAAAGGCCGCTGTTTAATTTTGCAAGGGAAGTAACAACAGATGCCGAGGGCAACGAGGTTGTTAATGAAGATGCAAGAGAAACAATTTATGAAACTGAGTATAATTCACGAATTAATTTTTATTATTTAGGGTGGATTACTGAGGCGGTTAGGTATGGAATGGGTGCTTTAAATAGCGCGCCAGCTAGGGGTCAATATGCAGGCGAAGATACTGTTGATGATATTGAACAATTTGGAGTAAATTTTTATTATGAAAAACTTCCTAAAGATTCCCTATTCGCAGTTCAATATCAAAGATTATTAGAAAATACTCAGCTAAAAGACATTAAAGCTGTAGTTAGAAGAGTAATGTCTTATGTTGAAGAAACGGCATTACCTCCCTTTGATCCCGATAAAGAATGGCAGCAATTTTTAACGAGTGGCGGCCCTTACAGTTTTGGCGACAGTATAAAAGACTTATTTAATTTTCCTAGATCATCAGTAATTGGCAGAGTGGGATCGGGGCAATTAAAATTCGATTCCGCTGTGACTTTCGATAAAATTGTTTTTAAAAAGATGACATATTTGGAGCATCGTAATGCCGTAATAGATAGCGCAAATGAAGATAATTTTAATCTCGGTAGTGAAACATTAGAAGGTAAAGTTGCTAATTGGAAAGTTCCAGCAAGTCTTGCAGGTTGGGTTGATTCATATACATTAGAAAAGTTACAACAAGAATATGAAACTGACAATGAGGTGCCTGGTATAAGTGTTTTTATGAGAATTGGGAGTGAAGAAGCTCTAGATTATATTAACGCCCAGAACGTCAGAGGGCCGCTATGGATAGCCAACTTTTGGTTTCCTTACGATTACTTGGTAGAAAATAATCCCGAAACCCTAAATTATATTGCAGCGTCCATTAGGTATATGGCTAATCCTCAGTTGTTTGTTAATACAATGAAAAAATGGTGGACAGAAGTTAGAAAAGCTACATTAAAAAACATTCAAGAAAAAATTACAGATAGATTGTTTAGATTAGAGCAAGAGGGAAAAACTATTTTAGATGTTTTAAATGAGCCAATTGATTTAGCGTGGCTAACTTCTCGCCATCCTGTATCATGGGAGGGTAACGATGACGAAGGAGGTAAGGCTGGACTTTTGCGTGTCTTGGGCCAACCAGGGGAAACTCATACCCTGCCCGCGGCATATGTTGGTTTTGTTAATGAAGAAGGAGATACAGGTTATGATTCATTCTTTCAAGCCGCAGATGCAGGTACCGCTGCAGATACAATATCGTTACTAAAGGCAGAGGGTATAACCGATAATAATATATCAACATTTCGACATTACGCTACCGGACTTCCAGGTCGAGGATTAAAATTCTCTGAAGGTCGATGGAACCCTTATAGAGAAGAAATTCCCGATGCTTCACCTGACCCATTAGACCCAACAATGGAAGTGTTAGATTTGTTATGGCAAACAAGAAGCGTCAATGGTCGCAAGGATGTTAATAATTATGGGCCACAAGGTGGTGGTGTAATATATGATAAATTAACAGGGATGTCTTTTGTGCCTGAAAATATTTATGCAGATGAAACTGCGACAACTAGGGAATGGGCCTTACCTGTAAGAAGTGTTCAAAAAGAATTGATGGAGACATTTAACCAATCAATAAATATATATGAAGATGGTGAATTGCAAGAGCGCAATATTTTAGATATCTTACACCCTGGATTTACTGGAATTGATTTAGCTGATTATTCAACTGCGCAACAAATAAGGGAAAATGAAGAAATACAAGATGAAATAAATACAATCAATTCGCGAATAACTGAGCGAGCTTTATTTATTTTAACTGTACCCTCAGTTATTCAAACCTTAGACCCTGTGGGACAACAGCACATAGAAGAACTACTTATATTATCTGAATTACGCACTCTGTGGCAACAAGAACAAGCGGCATATAATGAGGGTGGATCACCTGTACAGTTTGGATTGGCTATAGAAGAGATGTGGGCTGCCGCCCAATTCCTTGATCCCGATTCGGCTGCTTATCGCAAGGCATTCTTTGCTAAAAAATTTAAGGATGATGGATTAACTCCTGGTCAAACGGATTCAAATATTATAAGGTTTGGTCAATATGGTGACAGTATAGATAACTTAATATATACTTTAGAAAATCAAAGCACTACAGAAACTGGTGATGCATCTACTATAGTTATTCCTAATGATTTTGGAGAAAGTGTAGTAGATTTTTTATTAAATTTTAGTGCAGACCTCAGCGAAGAAAACCGGATCGCTGTCATTACCGATGAATTAAGAAGACCTGTTGTTTTTAATAACACTTACTATAAGGTTAATGATGATACCGCTGAACCTTGGAGTAGAGGGTGGTTTGGAAATGCAGCGAGGCCGGTATTTGAGGATAATCAATTTCCTCTAGTAACCACATTGCAACATATTCTAACAACATCTGCAAGCATAGAGAATTGGTTTACTAATATTAACAATAATGAATTGAGTGAAACTAATGGGGGTGTTTTTCAAAAAGATCTTAATGCTGAGTCCTTAAAAGAAATGATGGATATCTTAATACAAAAAAATGTAGAAGACTTAGCTAATGTTAGAAGTTTAAGAGGTAGGGAACATAAGCGTTTAGGTCCAGCATCTCTTGCTGAGAAAACAAAAGAAGCTCTTAATATTATTGGCGATTACTTTAAGAGAATATTAAATGCGGAAATAGATGGTGACGGATATGGATTGTATCAAAATGCGCCGCCTGTAAATTTTTATGTAGATAGAGATGAAAATTATGATTTGATAGGAAGTGCGCAAAGTGAAGTTGATTTTGCGGGTTATCTAAATATAAAAGATGACGGCTCCTTTCCTCCTGGTGTTAAACAGCCAAGATTTAAGGTTTTATATAAGGGTTGGCCTGGAACTGGAGCAGGTGGTGGTGAGGGATATAGAATTGGTCAAGATTCACATGACATAGGATTAACGCCTGATGAAAAAGAATCGTTGGTAAGAAATGATCCTATAAGAAATAGTAAAGGTACGGGTGGCGGCTTATATGTAAAAACTAAGCCACAATCGGTTTATGTAAATGGGTGGGCTGACCCACAAAGTGCGACATTAAATGTTGTTAATTATAATTTTACGGGTGTAAATCTAATGGATGTGGGGAACGCGCCTCAACAAAATTATGAAGCCGCTGGTGGAACAATTAATAACAATCAAGATTTTGAGAGTGCAATTCCATATCGGTCTATTGGCGATATAGAAAAAAATGTATATACAGATGAAGAGAGTATTAATGTCAATCCAGCCGACTATCAGCCAGGCGCCATTGAAGAAACTCCGGGATTAGGAGATAGTAGAAGTGACAGTGAAGTAACAATTTTTAGTTATGTTAGTCAAATGGAAGGGTTAGGACATTTAACTGATAGTATAGCATTGTTTAGTGAATTAGTTGAGTTTGAGTTGTCTGATGACCAATCTTTAGTGTTGAGTATGGAAAGTGGAGATCGTAATTATTCTAGACTTATGGTGGGTGGAGATAGAATAAACCAAAAATATGGTCGTTATATGGCTAACCTTATGGCTTTAAATCCGGCTGGCAGACGTATTATAATTCGTAAAAAACAAAGGGTGGATGCAAATAGTGATTCTAATAATTTTGTTGACCCTACATATGGTGATGCTCTATCTTATTTTACAGGAGGAAGCACATATGGAGACATTAGAAATAAGGTGCCTGAATCGGTAGCGGATATAGCTGTAAGAAGAGATATAATAGATAATATGTTAAGGCCAAATAACCATAGAATGAATCTTTTAGATTTTCTTTTACAAGTAACAGCGCCCACTGCTATTGCGGCAGTTGGGGGAACAGCTACTTTAGCCTTAAGAAATCTAAATGGGGTTTTAAGTGTGACACCTCTTGGTGTTGCACAAGATGGCGCTTTTGAAGATTATTCTACTCAAATAATGGATGCTGTTGAAGGCATTAAAAACGCTACCGAAGGTAATGATTTTTTTGGACGTACCGAAGATGAAGAAGCGGCTAACAAAATAGTTGAATCTTTTTATGTTTATTATAAAAAGAAATTTTCTTTGGTTCAATCAGTTAGTTTAGCGGCCAAGGCCGATCCTGCATATGCTGCAAGTCAACTGGGTAATAATGCGAGATGGTTTGATAGTGGTTTTTCTAGAAATTTTTTACAATTCTTAGGTTATGGAGATACAGCTCAAGATTTTAGAGATGCCGTTGCTGCAGTTGTAGAGAGCAGCCCCGAAGCTCATTGGTTAAGAAATGAACAAGGTGAAAAAATAGAAGATTTTGCAAATCAATTAATACAAATAGAATATAGCGGTGCGAGGGCTTCAAGAATAACAGTGGACGAGGCATTGATTCAAAAATTACCTTCAACTTTTATAAGAGAATTTATTGGGTTTGGAACTGATGGAGGAAGTGATTTAGTGCAGTATTGGTTAAGGGAAAATGCAGCTGATATATCTAGTGTATATAAACAATACTTAAAAAGGGTGACTCTTACTATACATGGCACTGCTAATTTAGCTGGATTCCAACAATTATTTATTGATAATGTTTTACCAGGCATGGCAGGTATTTTTCAAATTATTAGCGTTAATGAGCGCGTTGATGCTAGTGGATATACTACCTCTATAGAGTGCGCAATGCAGTACCAAGTTCCACCTGCAAAAATATTAAATAAGGCCGGACAATTTGTTGCTGCGCCAAGTGATTAAGCGAAAGAACAAGGTTATGCAGAGGGTCGAGCTTAATTAATATAAAAAAATACAACTTTTTATTAAAATAAAATGTTACTATACTTAAAAGGATAAATATGAAATATTGGGGTGAAGATCAAGAATCTGCTGTTGTTGAGTTTAATACCAACGCAGATATAGATGAGAAGCATAAAGTTTTTTT
>VTLG01009786.1_pt1 | contig 19145 bp, 8 predicted proteins | sample 4694571 | NCBI WGS metagenome assembly VTLG01 (sample SAMN12604809, study PRJNA352737) | marine metagenome | biome: ENVO:00000447; feature: ENVO:00000209|ENVO:00000569|ENVO:01000036; material: ENVO:00002151; isolation source: viral sequences binned using virsorter ...
TAACTAATTGAGTCTTTCTTATCGTAATAGATGCATCTGTTAAGTTAACATTAGCAACATTACTCTTAGGAAGTCTAGTATAAAGAGTATTATCAGTTGAACTGTCTAATTTTGTAGTCAGAACTTTGAAATCAGTTGCTTCATATGCTGATTCTGGTAACTTACCATCAACAATTCCAGAAACTGAAGTTATGCCTGTAATGGTAATATCATTAAGTCCAACACTAGTTACCCTACCATAAATTGGATCTGTAGGTGATATAGCAATATCAGTAAATGATACAAGATCATTTTCTCTTACGAGAGGGTTAGTTGGTGGTCCAGGGAAGGTTTTATTTGCTGTCCTTACAGTACTAATATAACCTGCACCAGATGCTGGACTAATAGTAACTATTCCAACATTAATACCAGTAGATTGAATTACATCAGCAGTGAATGTATTAAGACCAACAGTGCCATTATTAGTTCCATATAAGGATTTTACATCACCAATACCATATTCGGTAATAGCAACAGCAATTCTACCATCAGGAATACCATCAATAACAAGAGATTCATTAGGAATAAAATTACCTGATTGTTCATAAACTGTTAATGCTGTTCCTGCTGTTACAGCATCCTTAAGGAACGCTGTTGCACCACTATCAGAACCTTTAATGAAAGTAGGAACTGCTAAAGTACATGCTGTACTAACAGCAATCTCAGTAACTGTTTGGACATCATAAAGAGAAATTTCCCATTCATTTTCATTTGCATTAGAGGTGCTATATGATCCAGATTCTAATCTGTAATCATATACACGAGCAAGACCTACCTCTTTTCCTTGTAAAGTAGATGTTGTATATCCAACTCTTTCATTACGCAAACTTACTATATAAGTATTTCCTATACCAATAGTAGGGGAACCATCAACTCTGTTTATCTTTAAAGTTGGTCCAGTATTATATGCAAACGTAATATCTTCAATTGTTGCTGTTGATCTTGGTTTTTCTACATCTAAAAAAGTTGGGCTTATAGTTTGAACTTCCCATCCTTTAACAAATGCTTTACCAGGAGAAACCTTATATAATCCTAAGTCATCGGTTGGTGTAGCTCCTCCAGGAGTAAATTGACCTTCTTGGAAAATACCTCTATTACCAACATTATCATTCAAAGAATTCTCAAAAGTAATATCAAATGGATTTACATAATAATCTCCAGATTCGGCATAAGTTCTTCTTGCCAAAATCTCCATGAAATTCATAGAGTATGTTGTGTTAGCAGCAATGAGAGTCTGTAAAACGCCTTCTTTTACTACTGCTAATTCAACAAAATTATCATCATTAAAATCATCTAAAGACTTTTTAAATAGTCTGGTAGCAATTCTTAATCTATCTGCTCCAGGTGCAGCATAGTTATTAAATCCCTGAGAGTTATCATTTAGACTCTCATCCATATCAGCATTAACTACTGTCTCATCAATATACAATCCAATCCTATAACTTGGAGTATTGCTATACTGATCTAATAAAAGTGTCTCTGTATCTACATTTACAAAATTCCCACGAATGAAATATACACCATCTTGAATTTGAAAAGCAGAACCAATTGCTGATGCATTATTAGCTAATGTGGTAGCAAATGAACTATCTGCTGCTATAGTAGTATTTCCTAATAAACCAGATGTAATTATTATATTAGAAGATAACTCTTCACCATCTGAAAACGTTTGTGTAGTGTTATTGGTAGTATTTGAACTTAGATAGTTTACATAAAGAGTAAGATTATTCCTTTCAGAATCCTGAGGATATAAAACACTATCTACAACTGCTGTTACTCCTGATGTTGTTCCAGTAATTTTTGTACCTATTAACTGGTCCGCATATGAAGTTACAGGTACTCCTTGGAAAGTATTATTTAATTGAACACAATAATATAACCGAGTATATCCAGTATTACCAGGAATTACCTTTGCACCCTCTTTGAAAAAATGTTTACCAAATTTCTCAATTTGGTTCTGCATCATAGATTGCAGTCCAGTTAGTTCTCTTGCCTGTACAGGATATCCGGGTTTAAATAATACCCTATGGAAATCGTTATCAGGATCAAAATCGTCGAAATATGGTGAGACGTTGAGATTCGTTTGCTGCGGCATGATTTTTTAGAATTGCAAGATAACTTTGATATCTTCTTTTTGGTTCGCTGACCTAGTAATAGAGGGTCTATTATCAACATAAATTATAGATCCTGAATATTTTTTGACTTCAGGAAGGGCAATACCGTCAGTAAACTCTTGGCCAAGGTAATAGGTTCTATTATTTATTACGGTAGATAGACCTGTAAAGGACGTATCAATCGCTAAATTAGAACCACTTGATGGTACAATAGTCAAACTACCTCCAGTACTAGGAGAAGCAGTAAATTCTGTTAAATCAAATCCCCATGTTGGACTTGTTTGTGCAGTTCCGACTGTATTAAATCCAGCCATGGTCTTATCTTGCCAGTATTTCAACACACCGGTAGTTTGGTCATAATTTATTACTCTACCAACTGCTGATGTTCCAGTTGATATAGTTTGTTCAAAATAAGAATCTGCTGTAAAGGTAGCTGTACTATATCCAAGTCCAACTAATCTTAAAGCATAAGTTGCACTAGCTTTGTCTCCACTTAAAAGTGATGATGAAGTAGATTTTGGATTCTCAACAACACCAACTCTTGCAATTTGATTCCCTGTTATAAAATCAGGATTTTCATTATCATTTTCAATTCTAGAATATAGAAGAACATTCATTGCTCCCAATTCTTTGTAGATATCATATCCATGACCTCCAGGAGGAGATACAATAACATCAAAGGTTGGAATAGTAGTTCCAGTTGGAACTCCACCTGCTAACAAATCTATATTTCCATAAGTGTAATTAGATCCTTGATTGGAAATAGTTACAGTATCAACTTTAGAATCAGCATCAACAATAATAGTGCATTCTGCACCAGAACCATCACCTTTTATTGGAACTCTAGTATATGTTCGGTTTCCCGTTCCAATCCCAACTCCACGATTAGTAATAGTTGCAATTTTAATAGAACCATCAACTGCATTATCCCTAATAGCAGCATTAGTAGTATTAGTAGACCAATTAGAAGGAACAGGAATATAATCACTAGATTCAAATTTTACAATATCTCCAGGTTTAATTGTATAGAGATACTTCCAAATATATCCATCACCACTACTACCAGCACTTCTTGGTTCTAAATCTGTAAATGTTGGTTCATCTAGAGAAGGTCTTCCATTTGGGTTATCTGGATCAGTTCCATTTTGAAGACATTCATAAACCCTATAATCACTATTAATTACAAAATAAGAAGCAGAATATAAGTTAGTTGCACCAGAGATTTTAGCAGTATTTGACCTACTATAATCATCCCTATACATGTCATAGGTAGTACCAGATGACCACACTCTACGAGGAACAACCTGTCTAACATCATCAGAATTAATCTTCTTCAATGCAATCATATTATCCCAATAATCATTCTCCTGATCAAAATTATCCTTAGGAGAAGGAGGACTGGTATCCCAATCAGATTGGTAATCCGTAGGATTAGGAAGACCAATAAAAGAATAGTATGCATTAGTACTAGTACTTACACCAGCAACAAAGTTCTTCGCATTTAATATTCTAATTTGATCAGTTATAATTGCTGACATTTTTACAGGGATTTTTTATTTATTTATTAGGCTATGTAGTTCTTATACTTAAGAGGTTCAGTACGTATAACAAGCATTGATGTTGTAATACCAGTCTGAGTATAAGCAGTGTATGAAGTTACACCAACTCTTCCTCCTAACTGTATTCTTCCCCAACTGTAAGAACCAAAATAATCAGATGTAGTAACCCCAGAGTATGCGTATTTAAATCCGTCTACTTTGACGTTTATTTGCCTAATATATGTAGTCACTCCAGCAACATTCTTTTGAACTAATTTAGAACTCTTAACCACATATACGTTATCTGCAAATGATGTACCAATACCAACTGTGTTACCCGAAAGGTCTTGTGAATTTACTGTAGTAGAACCGAGACCTACATTAGAATCAGTAACTCTGAAGTAATCATATTTGGCCAAAGCACTAGCAGTAACAGCAGCAGAAACATAATTGGTGTTTCTTAAATCAGAATCAAAAGGAACATGAAGGTCAAATATTAGTTCTTTTGCTCCACTAACTGTAGTGGTTCCAAATCCAACAATAACACCCGAATCTCCAGTATAAGAAACCACACCATTTATTTCATCAACCGATGCTGGTGGGGAAATAAGCACTTGTGGTGGAGTATCGGTTGTATATCCATATCCTGGATTAGTAATCGCAACACCAGTAATAGTACCAGCAGCACCAATAGTTACTGTACCAAAAGCAGTTGTGGTTGTACCAATACCCACACCACCTTGAACAGTACTTCCAAAACTAACAGTCGCTGTACTATAACCAACACCACCATCAGAAATGACCACAGACGAGATGGTTCCCGCAGCAGAAACTACAGCAGTTGCAGCAGCCCCTGTTCTTTCTATCTGAGAAACAAAGGTAACTTTCTTCTGGAACTCTAGGTCAGTATCACTTTCATTTTGACTATCAAATTGTGGTCTTAGATTATCGACCCATACAGTAGTACTACCAATACCTACAGACTTAATAATATAAGTGTTAGGATAAATGTTTGGTTCATATAGTTCTCTATCTTTACCTATAGGTAATTCGTTAATTATCTTATCTTCAGTCTGTCTACACCATGCAACAGGTCTTAATAAAGATTCGTCGTTTGTATTACCTGGTCCAAAGTATGGATTAGTACTTACAATATCAGTAGAATCTACATTACTAACAGTTCTAGTATCTTCTTCCCAATATGCTGGTTGCCCAATAGAAGGATCATATCCAATAGTTAAATCATCACCTTTCTTAACTGTCTCTAATACGTTTCTAAATGCAACGTCAACACCACCAGTTCCCTTATAGAAAACGACTTTAGAAGTATCACCTGGTTTTGGTGCTTCTGTAAAGTTAACTTGGCTACCTCCAGTAAATGTATATCCCTTACCAGGAACCTGTAATATATCATTAATAAAGATTAGGATAACTGCCTGAACATCAACTTTAGAACCCTTACCCGCAATAATAGAAACAAGACTTCCACCACTCTTTAATTGGAATGCACGAGTATCAGAATCGAACTCCTTATCCCAATCATCCAAGAACTGAAGTTGTCCTACAGACCATCCAGTAAATTCATCATTAAACTTCTCATCAACAGTGAGTTGGAACTCCTTAAAGGTTCCTGTGGTGAATGTTGGTATTCCTGTAGGTCCTCCAATTGGAAGTGTTAAGATTTCCTTAACACCATAACCATATCCTTGGTTAACAATATTAAAGTCAATGACACTAGAACCTTGACTTACAACAACACTTACTCTTGCATTAGAACCAACTCCAGATACAGAATCACTACTATAATTTAATGGGATATCTGTATAAGAAAGTGGGTCATCAAATACAACTTTCTTAATAGTTGAACCAGTAAAGCTAATTGGATTAATGGTACCAATTCCAGTAATATGACCATTTGCAATAACAGCAGTAGCAATTCCAGTCACATAAGTTCTATCTACACCTTGTGTCTGAATTCCTACGCTAACAGTTTGAACCCCAATTCTATAACCAGAACCACTATTACCAATAGAGATTGATTGTATAGTGCCACCAGAACCGACTATAGCAGTACCTCCAGCAGCAACTAATGGTTGATAACCTAATCCTTCAGTAGAACCCACAGAGATGATAATACCGCCCTTAGGGAAACTAGATATGCCAACATCATTGGAAATATCTTGTGCCGTACCAGTAAAGCTTATAGAAGTAATTCCAGCATTATCTTCTAAAACATAATCTGCAGTATTCCCACGAGCCTGGAATACGTCATTAATTAGAATGATTGCCTCTGAACTTATACCTGTTACATTATTACCATTAGACTTCAGAGTGAATCTCTTAGTAACACCAGTGAATCCATGAGAAATATCATCAAAAATAAAGTTCTCATAATAAGTCTCATTAGAACTATTAGTAATACCAGAACGTAAGAAGGTTCTTCCTTGGAAAGAAGATCCAGTTGCAATTCCTACCCAATCCCTATCATCTGGTGGATTAGTATCCGTACTTAATGGAGTATTACCATAAGGTGCTTCTGCAAATGTAAGCAGGTTGTCAACAATATTATAGTTACCTTCAACCTTAGTAACCAGTGCATCAGTACCATATCCCGTAGCTTGAGTTCCTAACCAATTTCTACGTACTCTTATACCGTTGGTACTACCAATACCAACACCCTCAACTTTCATTATCTCACTACCAATCCTAATTAAGTCAGATCCAAAGAAGGACGTTATTCCGGAGAAGTAAATTATATCAACTGTGCTAAGTGCTTGGTCTGCCAAATGAGTAGTTTGAGCAGTTGCTACAACTGGTCCTTGAATAATATTATCAAGACCAATCAATACTTTAGCATTTTGGTTAGTGGATACAAATCTGTGAGAAGTACCAATACCAACGCTAGTGAGATCTACTATTTCAGGAACTGCCTTAAGTGCATTTTCTGCGCTATTAGCAATCTTAATAGAATCATCATCAATCTTAACTACATATAGATTCTCTCCTGGGAGTTTATCAGTGGTACCAGCACCAACAAATGCAGTACTCTGACATCCTATTGCTTGTGTAGAACCTGCTCCAGCATGATGATACTTAACAGTCTCTCCACTAACGAAGAAATGGTTTGGTAGAGTAATGGTATTGTCATCTACCTTAACGATTGCATCACTATTTCCAAAGAAATACTTTTCAAATATAGGATCATTCCTATGAGTTAAATTAAAGGTTCTCTTAATATCTCTATCAGTTCCTTCATATTCACCAAATGAAGTTTCTATAGATCCATTATTAAAATCAATTATATCATCTTCATCATCATTAATCTTAATAGCATTCATATAAACATTAACTTCCATATTCTGATTAGATATGGCAGCAGTTGGAGTAAATGTTAATTCGACATAGGTAGTACCACCAGCATTAATATCCAATCTCGTACCAAAACTACCTAATCCAACATACCCACTATGGGTTCCTATTCCAAGATTTCCATATTCAACCTCATAAGTATTACCACTAGCAGTCTCTTCAACATAATCATCAACAACAAGCAGTTCTGCCATCTCATAGGCATTTGTACCAAGTTCACTGACCTGCAATACAAAGTATGCAGCATCAAATTCATCTATAATTCCAGTTTGAGTAGGATACTTAGCAACTACAGTAGTAACACCATAACCTGCTCCAGTACCAGCAATATAAGTAGACTTACCCTCTAGTTGGGCATGCTTCATATGGATGGTCCCTACACCAGCTGTAGTGGTGCTGAACCCGCCCATTGCTACTGTTAGGGTATTTACTACCGCTGTAGTTGCAATTCCAACACTATTAGGGAAGAAGTCAAGTTTAATATTTGCACCATCAATATAAGCAGAATATGTTCCCAATCCTGGTTGACCTGGAGCATTTGATGTGGTCGTTTCCATCTGACCATAATCAATTATATCAACTGTTCCTAAACCATTAGCTTGACTATCATGAATAAGATTGATTTCTTCAAATTCAAATTCATTACTATTTCCACTAACATCTGCTGTTACTTCAACCAAAATCTTAGCAGACTGATAAGTTCTACCTATACTTACAATATTTGTAGAAGTATTTGACTTAAGAACCTTAACACTCTGAGAATTAATCCAAACATTATTACTACCAAGACTGGTACTACCTATACCAAGAAGATTATCATCTAAGTTATATGCTATAGCACCAATATTATAATCATTTACAGAATAATTAACAGGATAGAATAGTAATTGTCCATCATCACCAGAAACAGAGAAGTCAAATGAACCTTGAATATACTGTGTCTCAATCCTACCATATTGGTTCAAATATGCTTGAGAACCATCATGGATAAGGTCAACAATCATTAATTGTCTTTGACCGATATATCTCTTATCTTTTACAAAAGTAATAAACTTAGCTGCTCTTGTTTTTGCTAAATCAATAGTGGCAACAGCACTATACTGTGTTGCTCTTGGATTGCTATTGAAGGTATTACTCATATCATCAATAGAGAGCACCCTATTACCTACAGATTCAAAGTAATCAGTAAGAACTCTATTAGCAAATACAATCTTATTAGAAACAATTTTGTCGTTTAAGGTTAAGGAGTTTTCTTTAACTAAGTCAAAATCCTCAACACAGTTTATATTACCAATTCCACTTAATTCATTTACCGAATCAATTGAAGTGTTGTCAGTTGATAATCCAACTACCATAGAAGGATCAGTAGAAGTAGATTCTAATTGATAATCAGAGAATTTCCTAAATCCTGAAGTATGATTTGTTGCACTTACAACATCATTCCAAGTATCATAATCAACTTTAGATTTTAAGGAGTATGAGAAATTCTGATAATACAAACTATCCTCAATTCTCTGCATATTCTTATTAAGAACTCCAGAATCATTTTCCCACCCATGCAATACTTCAGAGAATTCATTTAAAACAAATTGAGAATTATAAGAAGTAATAGAGGAAGCAACTCCTTGTGTATTAGAAGTCTTACCAATAATTACCTCATTAGTAATGAAATTATCACCAGATGATATTTTTAAAGTACCAATACCTTTATCCCAACTCTCTACAGTACCTGTTGCTGAGTTGGATGTAACAGTTTCTCCAGGAAGATAATCTTTAGTATCAAGTACTATATCAAAAACAGGGAAATATTTCTCTGGAATAACCCTACCAGAAGAATTAAGAGGATCATAAGTTCCAGGAACTTGACCAGCAGGTAATACATCTGAAAGACTATACGCTATAGTGCCAATTCCCCCTAGATTTTCATCAGTTGCTGTTATAGTAAACAGTTTATAATCATAACCTTCTGAATTATAATTACTTCCTGTTGAACCCAATCCAACACTAATATTCTCAACTAAAATCTTATCTCCAACAGAGAATGGGAAACTATTGACAGTACTAAATCCAACTGCTAATTCAAGAGTTACATCCTTAGTAGAACTATTGTAACTAACTGTATTAATTCCCACACCAGCAGTATTGTGTATAGGAACAATAGTAGGACGAGTATTGCTTAAACCATACGTATTTTTTCTAATTTCTATATTAGATTTTCCAAGAGTATATTTTAAATCTACTTCAGGAACTTGCTTCTGAGTTTTTCCATCAAAAACAAGTAATTTTGGTGCTATAGAATATCCTCTTCCAACAGAAGATACTCCAATTGACGCAAAGGTTGCTAAAGATTCAATTTGTACAACTTGAGGTAATCCTACACTAGGACTTAAAGTAGGATCAGATGGGAAACTATATCCGATATCATCAATTTCCGTTTTTATAATTCTTCCAATAGTTGTGCTAGATGCAGAAACAATAGCTCCTGAACCTACACTAGAAGTGATAGTAGCAATTCCAGGTACATCATAATAATATTGACCACCATCCATCAATTCAAACTTAGATATAGCACCTACAGCAGATTTGGATGCAGTTTCATAACTTAATAGAGAACTAGTTCCTGCATAAGAAACCTGCTCTGGTTTTGTAGAAACACTGTAAGTAAAAGAAGTATTGGAAGAAAGCGCAACCTCATAGGTTCCACTATACAAACTTTCTTTTACTTGTACCTGATTACCAGTAACAACATCAGTATCCAATACAACTTCTGATTTTGCTGCTGGAAGATCACTTTCAAATACAGGGACAAGTTTATAATATAGAACTGATGGTATATTCTTATCTACAGTTAATGTAACTTTGGCACCAGTATCTATTCCAACAGATCCAGTTCTTTGAACTTCAAAATTAGTATTAACTAAACTTGTGTTCCATATTTCACGACATGCTTGGTCAGTGTAGAAATTAAACTCAAAAGCAGAATATTTGGTTCCTTGAATTGTATATGATAAAGAGGCATCAGATACATCAAAACTAACTGTAGAATCTTTATATACTGCTACTGGTGGATTTATCAGTGCAATATTTCCTGCAGAAGCAGATGTAATATTAATAATAACTGGTTTCTCTAAAGTAGCATGATAATAGTTGTTAGATAATTTAAACTTATTATTATCAACTCTTACTATAAAATAAATTTCATTACTTGTTAAACCACCTGCAGCAGTTGAAGCAGTATAAAGAACTTTTTGTCCTGTCTTAAATCCATGATTTGAAATCGTAATCGTATTAAATGTCGTATCTACATCCCCAGAACCAAAAGCTGTTGAATCAATTAAAAGACGACGATTATAATCATTATAGGTAACACTAAAGGATGTGGAGATTGTAGGATTTACTTCAACCTTAACTTCATCATTAGTTGTTAATCCATGCGTAGATGCTGTAGAAACAGTTACTAGATTTCTAGAAATCTCTCCAGTAATTACTGAATGATTGGTTTTTAGACTATGATAAACTCCGGTTCCAATTCCAGTAAAGTATAAAGTGGTTGAATTTGCATAAGTACTAGATATACCAACAAAGTTACCAGTTGAACCAAGACCAACCCTAACTGTGGATAATCCAATTAAATCATCACTTATCTTTGCAGCATAAAGAGTTGTCTGATTTGCTACTGTAGTTCCTATTCCAGCACTAGTAAATTGAACTATAAGACCAGAACCACTATTTGGTGAATATGTTAATTGGTCACCAGTCTTTAAGTTGTGATTAGGAATATAAATGGATTTTGTAGGTATGAAGATTTCACTTATTCCTGTTCCTGGATTGGAGAAGGAAATAGTTGTACCAATACCAACAGCAGCAGTAGTTCCCAATCCAACAGATTCACTAGGATCGAAATAAAGTTCTTTATTAATGGTATACTTATAACTTGTCTTAAATCCAGCATCTACAGTTAGTGTTCTAGGGTCTTCATACAGCACTGTTGTGGCGCTATGAGCAGCACCTACAGTACTACCAGTCCCAATACCTCTAATAACTCTAATTCGGGATAATTTAGGATCTACATTTAAAACCTTAATTTTCTCATCATTAATTTTAAATACATCATTCTCTCTGATGTTTTGTACCTGATAGTAATCCTTAGTTGGATAAGAAAGATTGCCATCCAAATTAATAAAGGTAACTATTCCTGTTGCACCAATAGTTCCTATACCAGTGGTAGTAGTTCCAACTCCTGCCACAGAGAACATAGATGTTGTTACACCTGCTTTATGGAATCCACCAATCTTACTAGATGTTGTAGATAATCCAGAAATACTAATTATATCATTATTTGCAAAGTTATGGGGATTAGATGCAACTACAACATAATCACCCCTATTCTCTCCAGGATAAATTTCAACTGGAGTAATAGTACTAGAAGCAACACTAATATTATTAATTACCTTACCAGTAATAAAGGAAACATCTGCTGCTGCTCCTGCACCATTACTGGCATGAGGAGGATCTATAAATTCAATAGAATCACCAACCTTATAGTTAGTACCACCAGTTTCAATTCCTATTGTATCAATTCTTCCAGACTCTACATTTCTAATAGTTGCACTCTGAGATAACTTATTGGGTATATGAACATATTCATATTGCAATTCACCATCAATCAAATTATATGGTTTAGTATTCCTTAACCATGGACTACTAAAAGAAAACTCATCTTGATTAGAAGATACTTGGAAATTAAAATTATTAGGTGTTGAATGATAATTTTCACCAATTAAGTATGGGAATACTGGTTGCTTATAATTAGCAAACGCTCCAGCAGATGCTGCTTGAGTACTATCAACTGTGGCGAAATATGCATAAGTTCCTTCTGGGAATTCAGGGGTAATACCAAATCTACCATTATTCTCATCAAGAACTGTATCATCACTTACCTCAGAATAAGAATAATCTTCTACAAAGAATCCCTCTGGGAAAGGTGGTCTATCAGCAGCTTGTGAAAGTTTATAACCAGACCTCATCTGTGCTACAACACCACCCTGTTTTGTTACATATCCAAATGGACCATAAATCGGGTTTCCATCATATGCCCATCCAATAATAGGAGAGTGATTTCTAGCAGCAACTTCAACACCATCTACTCTTGTTAAGTCAGTTTCTCCATAGATAATCTTTCCAGTTTGATCTACAGAATATACAGATTCTCTAAGTTTCCTAGGTGCATATAAATGAGAATATTCTAGTTCATACTTATCATTAATTCCTTCAGAAATAAATCCATCATCTTGAGTAAACTCTTCAAAATGTCTTTTAACTAAATCTATTCTCCAAGTCTGAAGATTAGGTTTAAGAACTGCTCCATCTCCAGGGAAGAGAACAGAAATCGTAGTAGTATCTTGAGTATATCCAGCACCACCATTTAATACTTTAACATCAGTTATAACACTATTAGTAATTACGGGTACAATAACAGCACCGACACCATTTCCATTTACTACTAAGTCTGGAGGAGAATTATATTCCTTACCAGCACTCATCACTATTACTTCGCCAATCTTCCCATCAACAATTACTGCTTGTAACTGCGCTTCATCACCAAATGAGAGAGTAACTAAAGGATCTCTTATATAATTAATAATCTCCGAAGATCCGTATCCAACACCCTTATTAGTAAGAGATGCTCCAGTTATTTCTCCTCGAAATATTGGTTGAATTTCCGCTTCAAATGTTTCAGTACCTATAGAAGATATTCCTACTTTTCCAACTAAAGTTACAGAAATATCAGGATATTTAAATGTTCCATCACCAACACTAGTAAAATCAATATACTGCTTTGATCTATAATAAAAATCTTTATTAGTTGAACCTAAACCAACAGCAGATAATTTAAAATTATTATCATCTACACTAGTAAGATAATAATCTGTCCCACTAACAAGTCCACCAATCGTTGTTCCAGTAGAACTATAATTAACAATTTCTCCAGATTCATATCCATGACTTACAAATTCAATTTTATTAAGAGATGTACTAACCCCTGCTGTACCTACAACTCTCTTCTTATATGAATAACCAGAACCACCACTAATTAGATTTACTGCATCTACTACAGATTTTGTATTATAAGACTTTAAGGATTGTCTACCAACACCATAGGAAAGTAATGAAACAGTCTCAATACCTACCTGAGCATCAATCTCAGTAGGATGAAGAGATACAGAAGTATTACTCCTTACATTAACATAATAAGTCGCATTAGTAGTAAGTCCACTAATACCTTCCTGACCATTGGTTACATAAATTATTTTCTCTGCATTTTTGAATTTATGATATGTACTGAATCCAATTGTTGATAAAGTTGTTCCAACTCCAACTGCACCACCAACAATTTGAGCATCAAAACTAGGAGCATGACTAATAGACTTCATGGTTGCAACAGCTTTTGCTCCAGATCCATTACCACCAGTAATGCTTACTATAGGAGTATCTTGATAATCAAAACCAGAATCTACAACTCTAATTTCCTCTAAAGAACCAGTAACATCTACATGCCCAGTAGCAGCGGCACCAACCGAATCAGAAATTTTAAGAAGAGGTGGATCAATTATATCATAATCAGATCCTGGGGCAATAACCTCAATATCATCAATTTGCCCATAATGTACCAAATTAGGAGATTTATAATTTAAAATTTCAACACCATTAATTAAAATTCCAGTATATCCAGAAGTAGTAGGAGTTAAATCCCCATCATTTTTGGGTGGACGTATTTCTCTTACAAGTTTTTGTGATGCTAGAGTTTTTCCTTTAAAATCAAATGGTTGTACTTTATTGTCTTTTACTGTAGTAGAATCAATAGAAACAAATGATGCATTAGAAATATCAGTTCTACTCTTAGCAAATTTAACCGTTGAAGAATTTACTCTGTATAAGAAATAAAGACCTTCATCAAATAATTTTGTACCTACTACAACTCTATTTGCAAGTGTTCCTCCAGGAGTAAAATACTTTTCTTCTTTCTTTTCTGGAATATAATAAACTGCATCTCCAGTATAGAATCCATGATCTCTGTCTGGTGATATCTCAAATTCAGTTCCACTAAATGTACCGGTTATAATAGTTGCTTGAGTTGAGGCATTAAGTGGTTGTGCATAATATGATGGGATTGAAGAAGAAGCAACTAAAAGATCATCTTGACCATTAATATTGTATACATTCTGAACATTAGTAGAATATTGAACCGCCTCAGGGAAAGTGTTAGAATTAGCTTTTAAGATATTTCTCTTAATAGTATACTTATCAGCAACATCAATATCTCCCTGACCTCTTATAACAAAAGACTTAGAATCTATGATTTCTATTATAAGAGAACTTGCATATGTTCCTACTGAATCACCAATAAGAGTAACAGAATCTCCTATACGACAAGTATGCTCAGTCTTTGTATTAATTTGATATGATCTATCTGAAGCATTAATTAAAGAAATGCTAGTAACATTATAAATTGGTGCAATATTATAAAACCAGTTATCTGCTTTAAAACTATTATTTGCTACTCCTAATGTTTTAATCTTAGCACTGTCATTAATATTATAATAATGAGTATCATTGGGATAAGTAAGATTTCCCAATACAGAGTCAATTCTTACTGTAATCTTCTCCGTCTGGTCATAGAAACTATATCCATAGGCATAAGTATTAATCCCAACATTTGCTGCATTTAAAACTCTCTTTTCTATACCTGAACATCCAAAGAACTGTGTTAAGTTCTTAGAAGTATAAGAAACAACTCCTATAGTCTTATCGACATAATCTATCAGTAATTCTCCTGAAGTAGAGAATCCTACCGTTGAATCAACATCTAATGAAGTAGTTCCAGCAGATACTTCACCAATTACTCTAGTTTTAGAATGAACAACAAAACTTCCATATAAAGCGCCATCTACTCGCGCATCTCTATTATAACCACCATCTATACTGAGTTTATAGTAAGTTGTTCCATATCCAGGGTTAATCTTCTCTATAGAGGTAATAGGAGCATATCCCTTATCAATATCATCCCCATATGGGTCTTGGAATAAAGTAGCATTTAAAAGATTGGCGGGATCACCTTCGATTGGTTCAACTACAAGATCCTTTGTAACAATATAATGAGCATTAGAAGGAGTAACAAGAAAATCCCTTGGTTTTACTATACTTACATCTTCATCATATAGTGCTTTAAATAATATTTCAAAAGAATGGTCTGTTCCTTTACTTAAATAGAAATCTTTCGCTTGTTTTATGAAAATATTCTTATTTAAGTCTTTATGTAAATCTCTTTCTTCTAATCCAGGTAAAAGTTGATATTTTGTCTTTAATAAGAATTCTTTAAGGAAAAGACAACTTAGGTTTTGAATAGGCGCAGTGAAGGAGTGATCTTCTGCTTCTGTTGAATTAAAGACTAATTGATCAGTTTCAGTTTCTGCCCTATAAGAAGTTATACCACTAAATCCTCTCACACACCCATTAAAGGATGTTGTAGTCTTTGAAGTATATGTAATTATCTCATTATCAATTTTTAACAATCCATAAGAATCTGGAAATCCAGTAGTTCCTTCTGGATGACTAATCATATCAACATCAATCGTTGTAGCATCAAATGCTATGTCAGTTCTTAATCCTACGGTTTCAGTAAGGTTAGTAGTTTCATCAACCTTAATATATTGGTCAATATTCTGAATTAAGTTAATTGGACCACTTTCAAATTCCTGAGCAACATAATACTCCTTCAGGAATTCTGAAATTAAAGGATATTCGTTCCTTACATACGCAGGCAGCTGATTTTGAACTATGTTACTAAACTGGATTCTCTTTTCTGCCATTTTATGCTCTTACGAGTGCGCCGTTGACGTAGCTTGAAGTTACAACATAATTTGATGCTGCTGGATCTAATCCTGAAGAGATTTCGTCCACAATTGTTTCAAAATTACTTGTACTTATATCTAGTTGCAAATATAAGTCCTGTAATCCAACAACGTCATTAGATGAAGGACATGCAGCGATTTCTATGATAGATTGTCCATCTTTAAATTTACCAGACTCAATAATAATAGGATTAAGGGTTACAATTCCATTTTTATAATCAACTGTTCCAACATTTCGTCTAACGATGGTTGGAGTTGTTGAATTTACTGAAGGAACCGTAAATAAGAATAAAGACCCCGATGTTCTGTTAGTATTAGGAACATCTGACAAATATACATTCTCTGTAATCCCACTTACGCTAAAAGCAGAGGATTTAATGTTATATCCGTCCATACTCTTAATATGGAACTCATTACCAAATCCAACTTGATATTCAGCAGCGGCATTTAAGACAACTCTCAAATCCCTTCTCATTTGAATCGTTGTAATGTTAGATGTTACAGAATCGTTACTATCATCAATGATTTTTAAGAATTTACTATATTTGAACCTAGCACCATACTTATTCAACTCTGTAGACTCCGAATACTTAAGTGCATTAGATTGAACTGCACTTGATACATAGGCACCGTTAGGAGCAAGGTTAGAATTGTAATATATCTTAGAATCTGCTTCAATATAGAGATATTTCAGATCTAAGATTTCAGGAACGATTCCAGCAACCGCATATTTCTTCAATTTCATCTTAATATTCTCTTTCATCAGATTTGGCAAGAAATCTCCACTTCTTGGCTTAATACTGATAAAAACTTTTCCATATTGAGGAGGAATTAATTCTTCTCCTCCAAAAACAGTAATAGATTCCGTTTCTGGGTAAATTTTAGCAGGAATTAGTGTTTCATAGTCATTTGCACTAACTGCTCTGTTTTGAGAAGCATAAATTCGAGGTGCAAACTTTTTAACTGACTCAACTGCTTCAATTTCTTCTCCTCCAGACGAAATAGTGCCTGTTGTAAGTAAAGAAACGCCAGTAGTAACGTTATAACCTAAAGAATTGCGGTTATAAGACAATCTACCGGAAAATGAGAAGGAATTAACACCATTTGCAGCATCTCCATCAGAAACAATGTAATCTACTGTAATATAATTACCTTCCTCAAGTGCTTTTCCGAAAATTCCGTCTCCAAAAAAGATTTCATAACGTTCATCATCAATTTCTTGTAAAAAATAGACTCTTGACTCAGAATCAATGTCAAAAAGACTATCTTGAGCACTATATTTGGTTGATGTCGTTGCAGACTCGTTTGCTCTGACTGTAACTGTAATTAAATTAGTATCAATACCAACATTTGGTAAAATAAAGCGTTGATTTGGAGTTCTGCGACTATATGTAAAGGTATTTGTTAAAAGAGTACCTTGAGAAATTGGAATATCGTCAAAAGTAGCAATTCCGTCATAAACAGGAACTGTAATATCTTCTAAAATACAAAAAACGAAGGATTGGTTACCAAAGGAACCTTGTGTACGTGCCACAGGACCCTTTTTAAGGGTTAGTGCAGCAGGGGATGGTGTGATTGAGTCTGTATTAACAAAGAAGTTAATTGTGGCGGTTGAAGCGACCCTAGACCGAGGTGTATATCCTATATTTCTTGCTAATGAAACTACGTTTTCTCTTAAAGTTGCACTATCAATAAAAACTTCATTCGTAACCATATTGGCATTGTATGAAGTGATGTAAGTGTTATATGCCAATACATCAAGAATAGATGAAAGATTAGATCCTTCAAAATCGTAATCTGTAAAATTACTGTTTGCTTGAAGATAATCTCTCAAAGTCGTTTTGACTTGATTAAAATCTAAATTTGAAAAATTGACTAATGGCATTTATCTAGTTGGTTGCAATACGAATTGTAGCTCTTGTGGTGGAATATCAATACCTATAATTTTGTAGTTAACCACTACATCAAATTGATTGTTATCAAAATTAGGATGTGCCTTTACACTCATCAAGTCCACTCTTGGTTCATAATTTTCAATGGATAATTTAATCTGGTCTTCAATTGCATTTGCTGAGATTTCGTTTAAATTCTCAAAAAGTACTGCAGAAATCTCAGATCCAAAATTTTCGTTAAAAAACTTCTCTCCAGGAACTGTAAAAACTATATTTTTAACAGAACGTGCAATTGCATTTTCATTTTTAAGCCCAATAAGGTCATCGTTCAGTGGATTAGACTGAAATGACATACTAATGTCCTTAAAACCTTGGCTTACCTTTTCTAGAGGCATTGTGAATATAGGAATATAAGTTATTTATTAAGGAATACTACCTAAAACTCTGCAGTAGGAATCATATCGTCGTCATAGTCCAATCCTTCGTAAAAATCACCGTCTTCTTTGCGTTCATATAGGTCATTTTGCACTTTTTTATCGCTTTTTTTGGGTGTTATAGCGTCATTTGCAATTTCTCTAAGCATTTTTTCGTTATATGTTGATGGTAGTCTAGACATTTCACTAAATCTGCGATTTTTTTCTATTTACACATGAAAAAAGAGCGTCAAAAACGCTCTTTTGAGTTATTTTCCTTGCCCTTTGTATTTTTTTCGTTTTCCATTACGAGAGGTTGGGGCGAGTTTGGTATTTTCGGACCTTCCCTGACGAGTTTTCTTCGGCGGATTTGGAATTAACTCCATATTGCCGTAAATTCCTTGTCTAGATCTTGCCATGTTCCTTTAATTCCTCCAATTTTGCTAAAACAGACTCTTTCGAGGCACGAACCCGATAATGAACTGCATCCCTACGAGATAATTCGCTGAGATTTTCTGAAATTTCATACCAGAGTTGCTCATCTGTTTTATTAGAGAACCCTGGTTTGCTTCCGAAAGGGGTCATCGACCCCTACCGCTGTGTTGTTGATGCCCACCGCTCTTAACGTTGGTCTGACTTGGTGGTCCCCCTTTGGGACCTTTATTACCTTTCGGTTTTTTTCCTTTTCCGGGTTTCTTATCACCCATAACAGTACCTCCTAAATTACACGAGTTTTTTCGTGCCCAACTCTTATACGAGGATCGCACCAGATTTCATAACCTTCCTCGATTGCATCGAGACAGAAACTTACGTCCTCTCCACACATATCCTGGACTGCGCCAGATTCAAACACCTGCATCTTCGGAGC
>VTLG01011515.1_pt1 | contig 19145 bp, 27 predicted proteins | sample 4694571 | NCBI WGS metagenome assembly VTLG01 (sample SAMN12604809, study PRJNA352737) | marine metagenome | biome: ENVO:00000447; feature: ENVO:00000209|ENVO:00000569|ENVO:01000036; material: ENVO:00002151; isolation source: viral sequences binned using virsorter ...
TTACTCATAATCGTAGAAATAACTTTATTAAAAATCTTGCTTTAGATTTAAAAGGTAATACACTTATACTATTTGCTAGAGTTGAAGGTCATGGATTGCCTCTATATGAATTGATAAATAAAAATAAGTCACCTAATCAAAAAGTCTTTTTTGTTCATGGTGGTGTTGATGCTCAAGAAAGAGAGCAAGTTAGAGAAATTACTGAGAGGGAGGAAAATGCAATTATTATTGCGTCGTATGGGACTTTTAGTACTGGTATTAATATTAAGCGATTATATAACGTCATCTTCGCGTCGCCATCAAAATCTAGAATACGAAATCTTCAGTCAATAGGAAGAGTTCTAAGAAAAGGTAACAAAAAGACCAGTGCAACTTTATATGATATTGCTGATGATATCAGCTACAAGTCACGTAGAAATTACACACTCAATCATTTGATTGAAAGAATTAAAGTCTACAATGAAGAAAACTTTAATTATGATATAGTAAACATACCACTAAAAAATTAATGGAAGAAGAATTTCACGCAATAATTAAATTGGTATCTGGAGAAGAAATTTTTTCTCTAGTGATGGTAGAGAATCCTGATGATGAAGATCCTCTATTAGTATTACAAAATCCTTTAATAATGTATATGCATAGTTCTGGTCGTAGTCAATACATTAAAGTAAAACCTTGGTTAGACTTAACTGATGAAGATATCTGTATGATAAGACTAAGCAAAGTGATTACAATGACTGAAAGTAAAAATGAAAGATTGATTGCTATATACGATAATTTTATTGATGAAGAAATTAAAGGTGAACCTATTACAAAATATCAAGGATCGGGAAAAATTCAACCAGATTCTAAAATGGGTTACATTTCAAATGTAAAAGATGCCCGAAAGAAACTGGAAGCTGATTATAACCTTAAAGAAGATTCGAAAGAGAGCTAATCTATCCCTTCGAACCTCTACAAAGGTTATTGTACATACTTTTGACCACCTTGTCAAGAGCTTGACTTTGTGTTATAATAAATCTAACCGTAACAAGGAGTACCGATGTAATGCCTAGAAAAAAGACGGAACACTATGTAAACAACAAAGAGTTGCTAGAAGCAATGATTGTTTATAGAGGTAAAGTTGCTATAGCAAGAGAAAAATTTATTAAGAAGCATAAGCAAGATCCCCCTAAATCAGGCCCATGGGAAGGTAAACCACCTATTCCAAACTATTTGGGTGAGTGTTTTTTAAAGATAGCAACACACCTTTCATATAAACCAAACTTTGTAAACTACATGTTTCGTGAGGACATGATATCAGATGGAATCGAAAATTGCGTTCAGTACATACATAACTTTGATCCTGAGAAATCCAAAAATCCTTTTGCTTACTTTACGCAGATTATACATTATGCGTTTCTCAGAAGAATTCAAAAAGAGAAAAAACAATTAGACATTAAAACAAAAATCATTGAAAAGACTGGATTTGATGAAGTTATGATGGTTGATGATACTGCTCTTACAGGTAGTAGTTCTGATTATAATTCAATTAAAGATCAAATACAATATAGAAATAGATGAAGGTTGCTATTATAACAGATACTCATTACGGGGCTAGAAAGGGTTCTAAGCACCTTCATGATTATTTTGAACTGTTCTATAAGAATGTCTTCTTTCCTTCCTTAGAGGAGCATAAGATAGACACTGTGGTTCATATGGGTGATATTTTCGATAGCCGTAAAGCAATTGATCTACAGAGTCTTGAGTGGGCAAAGAGAGTTGTATTTGAACCATTAAAGAAATATAAGGTTTATCTTGCGATAGGTAATCATGATTGTTATTATAAGAATACCAATAATGTAAACTCTCCACAATTATTATTAAAAAGTTATCCTAACATAAGAACTTATTCTGAACCAGTAGAAATTAAGTTAGATAAATTAAAGGTATTATTTTTACCTTGGATAAATTCTGAAAACTTTAATGAAACAAAAGAATTAATTGAATCAACCAAAGCAAAGATTGCTATGGGTCATCTTGAATTAAATGGATTTAGAGCTACTCGTGGTCATCTAATGGAAACTGGTATGGATATTGATATATTCAATAAGTTTGAAAAGGTATTTTCTGGTCATTTTCATACAAGATCTAATGATGGAAAAATTTATTATTTGGGTAATCCATATGAGATGTTCTGGAATGATGTAAATGATCCAAGAGGATTTCATATATTCGATACGGAAACCCTCACCCATACACCTGTTAACAATCCTTATAAATTATTCTATAATATCTATTACGAAGATACTAATTATAAGTTATTTGATGCTAGAGAATATGAAGATAAAATTGTAAAGGTGATTGTTCGTCATAAATCTAGTGTAAAAGACTTTGAAAAATTTATTGATAAGTTGTACCAGGTCGGGGTTCAAGACTTAAAAATTGTTGAAAATTTTGATATTCACGAAAATGCAGACTTTGATGTTGATGAGGATGAGAATACTCTTTCTATTCTAAGTCGTTACATTGATGAATCTGAATTTGAATATGATAAGAATATCATTAAAGATATTTTCCAGAATCTTTATAGACAAGCTTGCGAGGTAGAGTAATGTGGTTACTCACAATTAAAGATAAACAGAATGAAGGTGCCTATGCTGTTCAAGATGGGTATGGGGATAAAGTTTTGTTTTTGTTTGAGCAAGAGGATGATGCTGAAAGATATGCTATGATGATAAATGAGCAAGATGTTAAACGTCAGATGGATATTATAGAAGTTGAAGACGAACTTGCATTAAAGACGTGTAAGATGTATAATTACAAATATGCAGTGATTACACCTGATGATATTGTGATTCCACCTAAGAATGATAACGTTTAAGAACTTAAAGTATAGAAATTTTCTAAGTTCTGGACAACACTGGACTGATATAAATTTCCAAGAATATAATACTAATTTGGTTATAGGAACAAATGGTTCTGGGAAATCCACTATGTTGGATGCCCTGACCTTTGCTTTGTTTAATAAACCATTTCGTAAAATTAATAAATCGCAACTAATTAATACTACTAATGAAAAAGATACTCTTGTAGAAGTAGAGTTTTCTGTAAACAGTAGAGATTATTTGGTTCGTCGTGGTATCAAACCAAATATATTTGATATAGAAGTTAATGGAGAAGCACTCCATAGACAGGCTGATGATAGAAGTAATCAAAAAATATTAGAAGAAAATATTCTTAAGGTAAATTATAAATCATTCACACAAATCGTCATACTAGGAAGTAGTACATTTGTTCCCTTTATGCAGTTAACAGGGAGTAATCGTAGAGAAGTTATTGAAGACTTACTCGATATTCGTATATTTTCTACCATGAATAATCTTATGAGAGAGAAAATGCGTGAGCAGAGAGATAGTTTAAAGACTCTCACACTCCGTAAAGATAATATTCAAGACAAAATGGTCATGCAGAAGAACTTTATGGCTGAACTTGATGCTCAACGTCAGACAGGAATAAAAGCAAGTAATAAAAAAATTAAAGAATATACCTTAGAAGTAGATAATCTTTTAGAAAGTAATGAAACTAAAACAGTTGATGTATCTAAACTTATAAAAGAACAGGAAAACGTAACAGGAGCAGGTAAAAAGTTAAAGAAATTAAACACACTTAAAGGTAAATTATCTAATAAGGTAACAACTATTACAAAAGAACATAAGTTTTTCAGCGATAATACGGTATGTCCTACATGTACTCAATCTATTAATGAAGAGTTCCGTATAGATAGAATTAATGATGTTCAATCTAAAGCAAAAGAGTTGCAATCTGGTTATAAAGAACTGGAAAATGCAATCCAAAAAGAAGAGGAAAGAGAACATCAGTTCACTCAATTATCACAGGAGATTTCTACACTCAACAATGACATTTCTCAAAACAATACTAAGATTTCTGGATTCCAACGACAGATCAGGGATCTGGAATCTGAAATTCAAACAATTACCGATCAATTACAGAACAGAAATACTGAACATGAGAAACTAGCAGAGTTTAAAACAAATCTCAAAGACACTATAGAGGAGCTTTCTGAAAAACGAGAGCAATTAAATCATTATGACTTCGCATATTCCCTTCTAAAAGATGATGGAGTCAAAACTAAAATAATTAAAAAATACATTCCAGTAATCAATCAACAGGTAAATCGTTATTTACAGTTGATGGATTTTTATATCAATTTTCATCTGGATGAAGAATTTAATGAAACGGTAAAGTCACCGATTCATGAAGATTTTTCTTATGCTTCTTTTAGTGAAGGAGAGAAGATGAGGATTGACCTAGCATTACTTTTTACATGGAGAGAAATTGCTAGAATAAAAAATTCAGTAAATACTAATCTATTAATAATGGATGAAGTATTTGATTCATCTCTTGATGGATTTGGAACAGAAGAATTTTTAAAAATTATAAAGTTCGTAATTAAAGATGCAAACATCTTTGTTATATCACATAAATCAGATTTACATGATAAGTTTGATAACGTAATTAAATTTGATAAAGTAAAAGGATTCAGTAGAATAGTATGGAATTTCTCAAAGTAATGATTGTCGGCCATGGATATGTTGGTTCTGCTGTGGCATCTATATTTGAGGATCATGAGAAAGTAATTATTGATCCTAAATTTAATGATAATAAAATTTCTGACTATTCAGAAGATTCATTTATGGCCGTATTTGTTTGTGTTGATACTCCTAAGGGAAGTAACACAACAGTTCTTAATCAGGTCTTAGGTGAATTGAATACTCATATTGGTGGTGCTACTCCCGTGTGCTGTAAGTCAACTTCTACACCTGAGTTTTATGGATGGGCAGAAAAAGAATATACTAATATAAAAGTACTTCATAGTCCAGAGTATTTAAGTTCAAATAATAATATTGAAAAGTTTCAGAAACAGACATTCTGTATTGTTGGTGGAGATCTTACTGCTGCTAGACTGGTTACAGCAATTTTCTGTACAAGATTAAAAAATCTTAAAGCTAAGAACACTCATATAACTGATATTAAGACAGCAGCACTGGTAAAATATTCAGAAAATTTCTTCTTAGGTATGAAAGTTTCCTATTTCAACGAGCTATATGAGATACATAAGAGGATGGGCTGTGAGTCTTCCTTTGATGAATTTCGTGCTTTATCAGGTGCCGATCCAAGAATTGGCACATCACACACCCAAGTTCCAGGATGGGATGGTAGCTTTGGCTGGGGTGGACATTGCCTTGATAAAGATAACTATGAATTTATGAAATTCTCGGAAAGTCCATTGGTTGAATTTATTTGGAATCTCAACAACACTCACAGGAAAAAGGAAAATGAAAGTACCTAATTGGCAACATCACTCTAAGAAAGAGAAAAAACGAACACTGAAACCACAGGCCTTACGTAGTGCTAGGGCCAGAAGGAGCCAGTTGATAAAGTGTCTACTTAACCCCACCAAGCGTGGGGTTTCGTCTTATAATGTGTACATAATCAAAGAAACACATGCAGATCAATCACGAAATAAAATCCCAACTCGCTAAACTACTTGCTACAGAAGATTTAATTGTTGAAAATAAAAAAGTAGAAACAGCACAATTTGACGTACATAATCGTGTATTAACTCTTCCTCAGTGGGAGAAAGCAAGCAATAATGTTTATGATGCATTAGTATCACATGAGGTAGGTCATGCATTATACACACCTGATCGTGAATGGTTTAAGGAAGTACAAATTCCTCAGCAGTATGTGAATGTATGTGAGGATGTAAGAATTGAGAAGTTAATGAAGAGAAGATATGCAGGTCTTACTAAGACATTCTTTACAGGTTATCATGAACTTAGTGATGATGATTTCTTTAACTTAGCAGATGAAGATGTAGATGAAATGGGTCTTGCTGATAGAATTAATATTGATGCTAAGATTGGTCACTGGAATGATGTTTATTTTACAGATAAAGAAAAGGAAATTCGTTCTTTAATTCATAATACAGAAACATTTGATGATGTACTAAAAGTATCTCAGATTCTTTTTGATTACTGTAAAGCAGAAATGGAAGAACTTCAAAAGTTAAATGAAGATCTAGCAAAAGTAAACATGGAAATGGAAGGTAGTGGTAATAATAATATGGAAGATACAGAATCTTCTGATAGTCCAGAAGAAGATGTTGAAGATGATAAAACAGATTCTAGTAAGGAGAGTCCAGATCAACCTACTCAGGGTCAAACAACTTCAACAGCACCACAAGGTGGAGCAGAAAACGATCCAACTCCACAAGTAAAAACTGTTGAGTCTTTAGAGAATTCTCTTAAAGAACTTAATAGTCTTGAGTCTAGTGAGACTGAATATTTTGAGATACCAAAAATAAAGTTAGAGAATCTTATCATTCCTAATGATGTTCTTGATAAACTCATTGTAGAAGATTTTGCTGAACAGCAAAAAAAGTGGGAAGAGGAGAATGTATTTGATCCAAATTCAATGTTCTGTAAACCAAGAAATCTATTTGATAGTCCAGATGTTGATTTTGTTAAGTTTAAAAAATCTGCTCAGAAAGAAGTCAACTATCTTGTAAAAGAGTTTGAGTGTAAGAAATCTGCTGCAGCATATGCTAGAGCAGCTACTTCTCGCACTGGTGTTCTTAATACTGCAAAACTCCATACTTATAAATTCAACGAAGATTTATTTAAGAAAGTTACAACTCTTCCTGATGGTAAAAATCATGGTCTTGTATTCATTCTTGATTGGTCTGGTTCAATGAGTCCTTACATGATGGATACTATTAAGCAATTATATAATCTAATATGGTTTTGCAATAAAGTTAAGATTCCTTTTGAGGTTTATGCATTCACAAATTGTTTTCCTAGAACATTGATTGCTAGGGATGTTGCAGCTGATAGAAAACCAAACCAAGCATATATTGAAGAATCATTTTCTTTGATGAATATTTTAACCAGTAGAGTAAGAGGAAAGCATTTGGAAAGACAGATGAGAAATATATTCCGTACTGCAATGGCTTTTGATAATCGTAGATGGTGTGTTTATAGACATCCTATTGGAATGAGTCTATCAGGTACTCCATTGAATGAAACTATCTGTGCACTTCATGAAATACTTCCAAAATTTCAGAAGGAGAATAAACTAGAGAAAGTCCAGTGTGTAATTCTAACTGATGGTGAAGGACATCCTTTAAGATATAATAAAGAGTTCAATAGACCTTGGGAAGAAGAACCATATCTAGGAACAAATAACATAGGATCTAATTCTATTTTACGTAATCGTAGAACTGGTAGAACATATGATTGTAGTAGAGCACATGGTTACTGTGGATTAACTGATATCTTACTTGAAGATCTTAGACATACATTTCCTTCTATAAATCTAATCGGTATTCGTCTTTTAGATGGTAGAGATGCAGGTTATTTTGTTAGACAACACATTGGATATGATAATCAAAAAGTTGAGGAGTTAATGAGAAGATGGAAGAAAGAAAAGGCTTTCGGATTATCATTAGATGGTTACCATAAGTATTTTGGATTATCAGCAACTAGTTTAAATTCTGATTCTGATTTTGAACCTAAGTCTGACTCTAAAGCAGATATAAAGAAAGCATTTACTAAGTCTCTCAGGGCTAAAAAGATGAACAAAAAAATCTTAGGAGAGTTTATTGAATTGGTCGCATAAGGCCAGTTCAATAAGTGGCCACAAACCATAGCATTGACCTGTATTATTGCTATAATACTAATATAAATAAAAACACAATTACATCATGGCTTTTGAAATAAAAATGACTGAAGATCAAGTAGTAGACGGACTAAAAGGTGCCTACGGTACTGAGTTCACTGCTGCAGACATTAGAGCATTCTGTGCAATGAATGATATCGGATACTCTACAGTTACTAAGAAGATAAAAAAATATAAAGTAGCAAAAGGTAAGTGGAATCTTGAAGTTACAACTAAAGCAGTAGAGAATATTGAAAATTCTTTTGCAGCACCTGCAGTTACTGTTGAGAATCTAATACCAGAAGCAGATAAAACTTTTGTACCATTCGGTTCTTTTGCAGATGTTAAAAGAATTGTTAAATCCAAAATCTTTTATCCTACATTCATTACTGGACTCTCAGGTAATGGTAAAACATTTTCAGTTGAGCAAGCATGTGCTCAATTAGGGAGAGAACTTATTCGTGTAAACATTACTATTGAAACTGATGAAGATGATCTTATTGGCGGTTTCCGTCTTGTTAATGGTGCAACCGTCTGGCACGATGGCCCAGTCATCCAAGCTCTCAACAGAGGAGCAATCTTGCTCCTTGACGAGATCGACCTTGCATCCAACAAGATCCTCTGCCTTCAATCAATCCTTGAAGGAAATGGTGTATTCCTTAAAAAGATTGGCCGATTTGTTAGACCCGCCAGAGGATTCAACATATTCGCCACCGCAAATACTAAAGGTAAAGGTTCAGACGACGGACGATTTATTGGAACTAACGTGCTCAACGAAGCCTTCCTCGAAAGATTCCCAGTTACCTTCGAACAATCCTACCCCGCAGTAAAGTCAGAAGAAAAGATTCTTCATAATGTTGCTGCAACCCTTGGTGTAGATGATACAGATTTCTTTAAGAGACTTGTAGATTGGGCAGACATCATCCGTAAAACATTTTATGATGGTGGTGTTGAAGAGGTTATTAGCACACGTCGTCTAGTACATATCGTTCGTGCATATGCTATCTTTGGTAAGAAAGAGAAAGCAATCGAGGTATGTGTAAATAGATTTGATGATGAAACAAAGCAATCTTTCTTAGAGTTGTATGATAAGGTAGATGCTAATGTTGATTTCAATGCAGAAGAAACTGTAGATGAAACACAGAATTGATCCTAACACCTATATGCGATCTAACTGGAACAATCCTGCTCCAGTTAAGTATCGTAGGGGTAATCTAGAGAACCGAATTTGTATGACGGTACTATGGGTTTATCTGATCATTTATTTCTCTATGTTCTTTCGTGGTCTAATTTTATTTTTAAGCAGATGAATCTTTGGAAAAATTATAAAGATGCTCTATTCGATACCTTTCCAGATATGGTTAGGAACTACGAATGGGCTAATTGGGAAGGCAAAAAAACTAAACTAGTTGCTAACCTATACACACATCCATACTTTATTAAATCAAGGGAGGTAGAAATCTGGAGTGAAGTATCTTGTATCTACAACAACATCATCTATCCTAAGACAGGCAGTAACCTTCCATGTTTTGGTATGGATCTTATGGGATTTACTGATAAGAAAGTCATTATTGTCTTTGACTTCCAACATCCTGTAGATAACTATCTTTTCTCTGTAGAGGATTTACCTGTATATGAAGGAGAGTATAGGTTCTTTGAGATTGGTAATCATTTTTCAAAGAACATATACATTGCTAAGTGTACCATGTCTGAAGTAGATGAACATGTAGATATGTTCAAAAAATACTTGACTAAGTACAAAGATATGGTAGAATTAGAGAAACCCAGTGGCTATGAGAGTAGTAGTTACAAAGACTTTGATACCTACATGACTAAACTTGATCCTGTATCAGGATTTTTGAAAGGTCAATTCGGTGCTGATAAATCAGAAAGTCTTGTAAAAAATTTCTTGTTTTGTTATGGTTAACGCATGGAGCCTAGCGGCCTCAATTCTAAGTGGAACATTTGATAAGGATTATCCCATGAAAAAAGATAAAGACAAAGAACTAGACGATAGTGGTATTACTATTGAAAATATAGATGGAGTAAAATCAGTTTATGTTGGATCAGGAAATACTGCAGATCCACAATTTAATGATGGACTTGATTATGAAGACATGTACATAGGTATGGAATCAGCTGGTTCTATAGATCTAGCTGATGTTGATGATCAGTATGCTCATCATTTCTCATTCCCATCTTATGCAGACATGACTCCAGACGAAGCAAATCTGCATATAAATGCAAACTCAGCATACAATGACGGTTGGACACAACAAGCATACAAAGACATGATTATGGAAAAAAGAGAAACTAAAAGAAATCATCAGTATAAGTATCATGAAACAGAAATCATGGACGATATTGAGGAATATGTTTCTAGTACTTACAATGGACATTATACTGGAAAAGAACATGAGTTCCGCAATGTTCAAACAATAGACTTGATGGCTGCAAGAGATATAGCATCAGAATTCTGTCAAGCAAACGTACTAAAGTATGGTAGTAGGTATGGAAGTAAAGACGGAAAGAATAAAAAAGACTTGTTAAAAGTCATACATTATGCTATGCTATTACTACACTTTGACGGACACTATGGTAAACCATCTTCTAGTGATGGATCATTTGATCAAATGCCTTAATTATGAAACTATCTGATAACACTCTAACTATTCTTAAAAATTTCGCAGGAATTAATAATTCAATCCTTGTAAAGCAAGGAGATAAACTTCGTACTATTTCTGTTGCAAAAAACATTCTTGCAGAAGCAGTTGTGGATGAACAGTTTCCACGTGACTTTGCAGTTTATGATCTGAATCAATTCCTAAATGGATTAAGTCTTCATCAAGATCCTGAGATGGACTTTAAAGAAGATTCTTATTTAACTATTCGTGAAGGAAAGAGAAAAGTTAAATACTTCTACGCAGATCCTAATGTAATTATTTCTCCACCTGATAAAGCAATTGAACTTCCTTCTGATGATGTTCAATTCAAGTTGGATACTAGTTCATTAGAAAAGTTATTGAAAGCAGCTGCCGTTTATCAACTTCCTGATTTTTGTGTTGTTGGTGAAGCAGGTGTTGTTAAACTTGTGGTGCGTGATAAGAAGAATGATACGTCAAATAGTTATTCTGTTGATGTTGGTGAAACTGAAAAGGTATTCACATTCAACTTTAAGGTAGAGAATATTAAAATTATTCCAGGCCCATATGATGTAGCAGTTTCTTCTAAATTATTATCCAAGTTTCAAAACACTCAACACGATTTAACTTACTTTATTGCTTTAGAACCTGATTCAACATTCGGATAAATGGCCAAACAAAAAACAGCAAAAGAAGAACTTAGAGAAATTTATTCCTTTGACGATTTTAAAAGTATTTTTTTAAACAGTTATAAGGATAGTGGTTGCGATCAACATAACGCAATGACTAACCAAACTACTAATGTTCCATTTTATAATAAACATGAGGATGAGATTTTAGATTATTTTGAAGATGAACATAAAGGCAACGAACCTGTTATCGAACAAATAATGAGGATTGCTTCTCATGATATAATCATGGTAAAATCAATTGCTGTTCAATATTTTATTGAAATGTTTGCATGTGAAGTTGTAGGTATTCCATACAGTGGTGAAATGGATCAGAGACAACAGAGAAAAAAACTTAGAGAATTAGGAGTCTTTGATTATAAAGGGGGTATGATGACCCCACAACCTCCTGACTTTAAACGTAAAAAAGGTTCGGCACATAATACAACATGGACAGAAACGAACATCCTACCATCTAACGATTAATGAGTGACTTTATATGGGTTGAAAAATACAGACCCACTACAATTGACGAATGTATTCTACCAGACAATATAAAAAAGACATTTAAGGAGTTTCTAAATAAAGGAGAAATACCTAATATGTTACTTGCTGGCCCACCAGGTATTGGTAAGACCACGGTAGCAAAGGCCCTATGTAACGAATTGGGAGTAGACTTTTATGTCATCAACGGATCCGATGAGGGAAGATTCCTCGACACAGTACGAAACAACGCAAAAAACTTTGCATCTACTGTATCGTTGTCATCGGAAGCGAAGCACAAGGTCATCATCATTGATGAAGCAGATAACACAGGGAACGACGTACAACTTCTCCTCAGAGCCTTTATCGAAGAGTTTGCAGGAAATTGTAGATTCATCTTCACTTGCAACTACAAAAACAAAATCCTCGAACCCCTCCACTCAAGATGTGCGGTGGTTGACTTTAGTATTAGAGGGAAAGAAAAGCAGCAAATCGCAGCTGCTTTCTTCCAAAGACTTAACTATGTCTTGGACAAAGAAAGGATTGAAGCTGATAAGAAAGTACTAGCAGAATTAATAAACAAACATTTTCCAGATTGGAGAAGAGTCCTAAATGAATGTCAAAGATATTCAGTTGGTGGTAAGATAGATAGTGGTATATTAGCTGCTTTTTCAGATGTCGCTGTCGATGATCTCATCAAAAATCTTAAAGACAAAAACTTTCCAGAAGTACGTAAGTGGGTCAGCAACAATATGGACAATGATACTTCTGTACTATTTCGTCGCATTTACGATAGTCTTTATAAATCCTTGGTTGCTAATACCATCCCTGCTGCTGTTCTTGTTATTGCTAAGTATCAGTACCAAATGGCTTTTGTTGCCGACCAAGAAATAAACATGCTTGCATGTCTAACAGAGATCATGGTTGAATGTGAATTCAAATGATTGATAATTTCATACATGTAAATGAAAATTGTATGACTCTTGAACAATGTCAAGAAATAATTAATTTTTACGAGGACAATCCTAAGTTGCATCGTAAAGGTGAAGTATTAAAGGAGGAAGGTTTTACTATTGATTATGATAAAGTAAAACGATGTACAGAAATGTACATATCTGCTGATGCTTTGGGTAAACCTAATGTTTTTGAAAATCTAACAGAAGTTCTTGCATCAACAATAGAACAATACAAAAACAAGTATCCTTTTTTACATGAGTTAGCTAGATGGGATATATCTCATTCATTTAACATACAAAAATATTTACCAAACGAAGCATATTTTTTATTACATACTGAAAACATGGGTCAAACTAATGGTTTTTCTGAAAGGAGATTGATAGCATGGATGCTTTATCTTAATGATGTTACAGATGGTGGTGAGACAGAATTTCCAACACAGGAAATCAAATTCAAACCAAAAGCAGGAAGTATGTTAATATGGCCAGCATATTGGACTCACCCACATCGTGGGTTACCATCTCTAACTGAGATTAAATATATTGTAACTGGTTGGTTTAGTTTTATAAAATCATGAGAGAACCTTATACAAACGGAGACTTATCTGTAGTTGTTCCTATGGAAGATATGAAAGTTATCTTACTACAATTATGGAAGAGTAGAAAAAGTGAAAAGAAGATAGGAGAGTTGTATGAGAAGTACACCAAACTAATTACTTTTGAATCATGATAGGCGGTAGAATAATAAAACTCTTTAATCCAAGAGGAGTTAAATATAACAACTTTAAGAAAAAAGTTTTAGCATGTAATTTTAAATGGGAATATCTTAATGATACTCTTGATTTTGGTGAGGATGAAGAGGTAGCTGATACTATTCAATGTTTAACCCCAGAACAAAAGAAAGAGAAAAATTGGGGTAAGTTTCCAATGTATAATAATTGCATCTTACAAAGGGCTGAGGCACCTATAGCAGCAATTGGAACACCTTTATATTTTCCAACACTACCAGAAGCAAACTATGCTTCTCAACAACTTGCTATGGAAGCAAGTATGATTGTTCAAGATATTCTTAAGGCTAATCGTATTAAACTTAATATGATTTTTAGGATGCATCTAAATGCTGTTGATCCACAACCAGATGGAGTGAGAACTGGTTGGCCACATACTGATCATGAGTATCCTCATTATAATCTTTTATTATATCTTACTGATGCAGGTGGAGATACTTTTATTATGCAAGATGATTATAAGTATGATAATTATACTCCTAATGAAGATGATTGTGTAATATTTGAAGGTGTTCATTTTCATGAAACACCAAAAGAAAAACGTAGAGTAGTATTTGTTTGTACCTATGCTTAAAAAAATTTATAATCCAATATCATCAGAATATTTAGATTTTAAAAAGTATTGTAAAAGCGAACAGATTACTTGGAATTGGTCTGAACGTCATTGTGAGATGGGTGAATACAATCCACCTGATTGGGATGAGAATTGTTTTAATTTTGGTTTTTATGGCCATGTATTTCTTCTACCACCTAATGAGAGATTTTTATATTCGGTACCTATATCTGAAAAAACAATGGAGGCACATGATGTAGTAAGAGGAATATTAGAATTTAACAAGATAAAAGTTGATAGAATTTATAGAATAGCTGTTAATATTTCTATGCCTATTGATGGTGAAGGTCATTCTTTACCACATACAGATCATCCCTTTGATCATAAGAACTTAATTGTATATCTTACTAATCCTGAGGGTGGTAGTACTGTTTGTGAAGGTGAGGAGTTTACAGGGAAGGAAGATGATGCTATAATATTTGAAGGCAAACATTATAACTATCCTCCCAAGAGGGGTAGAAGGATGGTAATAGTTGCAACTTTTTCTGATTATGACTAAAATTAAACCAAGTAGACAAAGACATCAAGTGAAATCAAGATGGTACTACATTTTCTGGGGAACCGCTACAGTATCGGTATTTGCTGGCCAATTATATGTTGGATCTGGATATAGACAAATGGCGAAAGCATTTAATAGAATAATAGATACTACAACTGAAATTATAGAACCCAGACCTAGAGGTATATACGAACCTTTAATTCCTCCACCAAGAGGTGATTTTAATGAGTATGATAACGGAGTAGTATATTTAGAAAGATGATCTCAGATTTTTCAAAACAAATAAAGGAAGGAACAAAGAAGTCTCACTCTATGGCTGAGAACACAAGTTTTGTTGCGTCATTTCTTAGAGGTGTTATAGATCAAAAAAACTATAGACAATTAGTTGCTAATTTTTATTTTATATACCATGAACTAGAAACTGAGGTACGAAGGTTGGAAGATGATCCTTATGTAGGCCCATTAAAACTTAGTGCCTTAGAAAGACATGATGCATTGGTTAAAGATTGTGAATTCTATTTTGGTGAGAACTGGAAAGATAACATATACCCAACAGCAGCAACTAAGCAATACATTGCTCGTATTAGAGAAGTAGCACATGAAGATCCTAAATTATTAGTTGGTCATCATTATACTCGTTATCTTGGAGATTTATCTGGAGGTCAGATTCTAAGAAACATTGCTGAGAATGCAATGAATTTAACTGATGGTGGTTTAGAATTTTATGAGTTTCCTGAGATTGAAGATAAGAAAGCATACAAACAGATGTACAGAGAAACTCTTAATAAATTACCTGTAGATCAATCTGATGTTAATGCTATTATTACTGAAGCAAACTATGCTTTCCGTTTGAATATGTACATGTTTGAAGAAATGGAAGGCGATTACTTAGTTTCTATGGTAAGATACTTATGTAGTGTTTCTAAGAAAACACCACTTGTAAAAAGTATTCTTAATATATTTGGATTATGATAATTCCTGAGGCTGATGCTGAATGGGCTGCTGATGAATTTATTGACTATTTTGGACACTTTACATCTATAGAAGATTATCTTCGTTATGTAAAGAGAGAGATTGTAACGGAAACAAATCCTTTGACTTCTTTAAAGGATGAATTTTTTAATGAGGATATCCATCCAGAAGAGATGGAATTTGATATTAAATTTATTGGTAGCAGGTTTAATCAATCACTACCACAGGATCATTATAATAATCTTTTAAAAGCAGTTTCATCACATAATAATGAAAGTAATATACCAGGTAGAGAACTTCGTTGGATGGTCTATGAGAAAAGATCTCAACAAGTATTGGGATTCATTCGTTTTGGTTCTCCTACTATTAATTCTAAACCTAGAAATATTTGGTTAGGTAATCAACCTAATCTTTCTATATTCAATCGTCATGCTGTTATGGGATTTGTTATAGTTCCATCACAACCTTTTGGATATAATTATCTTGGTGGTAAACTATTAGCACTTCTATGTGTATCTCATTTTGCTAGAGAGACATTGAATGAAGTATTCGAAAAAGATATTGGATTATTTGAAACTACATCCTTATATGGCTCTACGACCTCTGCATCGCAGTATGACGGTCTTAAACCTTATATGAGGTATAAAGGTCTAACTGAGAGTAAGTTTCTCCCTCTGCTCCATGCAGATGCCTTCCATAAACTTCATGATCATTTTACTAAATTAAATGATAATCAACCTCTTACAGATAACAAAGCATCTTCTAAGAAAATGAAACGTCAAACAAAGATGATTTCATGGATTAAGAATTCATTGAAAGAATATGGACATGATGATAAGTTATCTAAGTTTAATGATGTTATAGATATGGCTTTCGGATTGACCCAAAAGAAAAGATTTTATATCTCTGATTACGGATATGCTAACATTCGTGAAGTCCTACTTGGTGAGGAAGATAAATTAAGGAGAGGTCAGAATTGGGACAAGTTTCATTTAGAAAATATAATTTCTTGGTGGAAACGTAAAGCAACCAAAAGGTACGACAAACTAAAACAAGATGGTCGTTTCAGAGATAACGTCGAACTCTGGACTGAGGACAACAACATTCAGATTATAAGATGACTAACGAAGAAAGCGAACACATTAATGATTTATGGGAAGACATGGATCGTCTCAATGCATTATATGAAGAACTCATGTGGGATAATGATGATGTATTAGAATTTGTAGCTGACTACAAAAACGATAGAATTATTATTAAGAATAGGTCTAGAGAAAATGAGGATGAATGATAGAACCAAATTGATATATGCTTTAAATCATCTTGCTCATTTGCATGATCATATAGAGGGAAATTACTGGGAAGATTATTTAAGGGAAAATATTGAGAGTATGGAATATGTATTGGAGGCACAATTAAAAAAATATGATGCAGATTAAACCTCACTGGATAAAATCACCAGGTTGGTTACATGCAGTTGTTCCTCAATCAGTGAGAGAAGAACTGTTGTTTTCTATGCAGACTCGTGGGCAGGATGCTAGAAGTACTCTCAGAGGCCATCTTAAAGAAGAATATTCACTTCCTATAACTAAGGAAATTTCTGCGTTTACACAATTATTAGCGTACCAGTATATCCAACAATTTGGTTTACATCCAAGTATGGGAATACAAGAAGAGTTTGAGAAAAAAAATCCTGATTTTAAGTTAGGTCAACTATGGGTTAACTATCAAAGTAAGCATGATTTTAATCCAGCACATATTCATACAGGTGCATTTTCATTTGCAATCTGGGTAAAGATACCTTATGATTATAGAAAAGAACAAGAAATATATCCAAAAGTAAATGGTAATGAGACTGCAGCATTTTATTTTACATATAATAGTCCTCTTGGTGGCCAAGATTCGCACCATATAAACCTTGATAGTGGGTGGGAGTGGTCTATGGTATTTTTTCCTGCCAGAATGTATCATGGAGTAAATCCATTCTATACGTCAGATGAACAACGTATATCAATTTCTGGTAACGTGTATGTTGTAGATAGATGATCCCTAAATTTGAAAAAGGATACTGTCCTAATTTATTATCTTGGAAAGAAATATCCAATCTTATTAATATAAGACCTTTAATGTCTGCATCTAGAGTAAGGGTATTTGGAGAAGGAACTGATACATGGAAAAATAATTACTGGTGTACTGATGCTAATTGTTATCCGTCTGGTTTACTGGAAAAAATTATTGATGAAAGTGGTGTTTCTTATTTCACGGACATGTCTAGAGCCACAGAAAAGATAAATGAGTTCGCTAAAAATTTAGAAGATGAATATAATCAAGAAGTAGATGCACACATCTACATGTGTCGTAATTTAAAACCAAGACATCCATTTGAAATTCATTTTGATATGAGTGATAATGTTATAGTTCAATGTGAGGGAACAACTAATTTTAAAGTCTGGGAGGCAGTTTCTAATCCCAAAGAATTGCTAAAAGAAAAGAAGGATGTTAGAATAGAAACTGATCAAAAACCAATATTGAATGTTGATATGAAACCAGGTGATGCTATTTGGATACCAAGATATTATCCTCATTTAGCAACATCACATACTAAAAGATTATCTGTTAGTTTTCCTTTCAATAGGGAGATAGATAGTACACGTCGTGAAGATCGACATTGGATTAAATATGATAAGTAAAGTTGTTATTACTCCTAGTATTGATGTTTATGATAATTTCTTCACTGAAGATATTAGAGAGGAAATTTTTAATCTATTGTTAAGACCTAAGTGGGCTCCAAGTGGAGGTAACAATAATAATTGGTTTTGGCATATGGATAAACTTCATAAAGAAGAATTCTTCAGCAAATATTTGTATGATATTATCTGTAATAAACTAGGGATATCTTATAGAGTACGCAGAATATATGCTAATGGTCAATCAGCAGGCCAGTCAGGAAATCCTCATACAGATGATGGAGATTATACTTTTCTATATTATCCAAATCCAATATGGGAAATGGACTGGGGTGGTCACTTAATTTTTTCTGAAGATAACAAAGAACCTACTAAAATTGTTGGATATAAACCAAACCGTGCTATAATGTTTCCATCACATATAACACACTATGCAGATGGAACGCATAGATATTACACTGGATTTAGAGTCTCACTAGCATATAAATTTATTAAATCATGACTGAATTGAAAGATTGGTTGAACTCAATTAACCAAACAAAGAAAAATCTTATTGAGGAAGATCCCTCATTAGAGAAGAACTATGCACCCTATATTGTAAACCGTATTTACTCTGGTCATCTGGATTCAATTATGTTTGCAAATGAAATGAATCAGTATCATTTTCTACCTAAGAAGATGCAATATGATTTTTTTCTAAATACACTCAGACCTAAGAAGAGATTCTCTCCTTGGCTCCGTAAAGATGAGATTAAAGATCTTGACATGGTAAAACGTTATTATGGTTATAGTAACGAAAAGGCAAAACAAGCTCTTAAAATCCTCACAACTGAACAACTTAATTTTATAAAATCGAAATTTGAAACTGGAGGAAAACGATGAGTGTGGTGCAAGAGCCTGAAGTGAAATGGACTACCGATCAGATGGTAGAAGTTACATTAAAAGAGCCAGATGACTTTTTAAAGGTTAGAGAGACTCTAACCAGAATCGGAGTAGCATCTAGGAAAGAGAAAAAGATATATCAATCTTGTCATATTCTACACAAGCAAGGGAGGTACTACCTTGTCCACTTTAAAGAACTTTTTGCTCTTGATGGAAAACACGCTAACCTTACT
>VTLG01014138.1_pt1 | contig 19144 bp, 12 predicted proteins | sample 4694571 | NCBI WGS metagenome assembly VTLG01 (sample SAMN12604809, study PRJNA352737) | marine metagenome | biome: ENVO:00000447; feature: ENVO:00000209|ENVO:00000569|ENVO:01000036; material: ENVO:00002151; isolation source: viral sequences binned using virsorter ...
GCCGCAACCGAGATCGCTGCAGTAGTAGCTGCAGTAATCATGATCTCTTCTTCTGGTACCGGCATCCTATAGTTAGTAAATGGTATATCTACCTTCTGTACCTCTCTAGGTTGTGGTTTACCTTCATCTTCCTCCTCCTTCTCCGATTTAGTACCTGCTAAGAAACGTAAGTCTCCAGCTGGTACTAGCATCGGTTTATAAGAGGGTAGGTCCGCCGTAGGTGCATCCAATGTAGGACGAGGTAGATCTGGCGAATTTGGTAAGATTTGAACTGGTAGTTTATATGAAGGTAAAGCTGGTGGTCCTAGGGTTTGACCGGCCAATTTTTCAACCCACCTGATGCACCTTTATACTCATCATTGTCTATTAAATTTCTAAGTGTATTAATATCAGATGCTGCTGTTATCTGGTCTTCACGTTCTTTTGATTTAGCTCTGACTGCAGCTCGATAAGTTTTATAATCTGAAGGTATAGCAGTACCACCTTCAGAGGCTCTTATCGCCATCCAGTCACTTGAGTTTAAAAACGCTTCTGCCTGGTTTTTCTGTTGTTGAATCCAAAATGGTTTCACATCAGAAAGCTTTTTCTCACTTTTATCGCTGTTAAAAAAGCGTTCATCAATACGATCTACCTTAGGATCTTCCCAGGTTATACCTCCTGGTACTGCTTTGCGTTGATCTTCTGTAGATAATCTCAACCAATTAGCAGGGTAACTTGTACCTGCTGTGTCTTTAAAAGGGACATCTAATGCTAAGTTCCCTCCATTGTATTTATAACCCATAATAATTAGAATCCACGACTGTATTTGAAAGGTATGTCAGCCCAAGCTGCCCATATGTACTTAGTACCGTCATTGTTTGTTGCGCCACTAGAAGAGTTTCTTTGATGTACTCCAGAACTGTAGTAACTCATGCCTCTTCCACTTGCTGCTGCAGCATTGTTATGTAAGCATAGAAAACGGTCAACTTGGTTACCAGATTCTCCACTATTATCAAGAGCAGATGTATTTATAATCCATTCTTGAGTTGCTGAATCAACAGCTTTAACAATAATCATTTTAGGTGTGAAGCCACAATTAGAAAAAGCTGAATGGTATGCATGACCTGAACCTTGGTATTCTCCAAAGGCACTAAAGCCAGGCACTGGTGCCCAAGCATAACAAATGTAGTTACGTCCATTACCGCTTGTCTGATCATCGTTACCAAGAGGTATTACTGTACTACTTGGATGTTGATCATTAAACATTGGATAATCAATTTTCTGATCGTTTGTATTTAATTTCATATAATCACCAGTGTCTAAACTTCTATGATATACAGTCCAAGCTTGATCATCTACATCAAGACATTTTACCCATACCATAGCTGGTGCTACAGACAAACCATGACCAATAGTTTGAGAACCACTACTACCAGCAAATTTAGTCACGGAGAATCCTGCAGTGCTATTAACCCACTGGTTTCCGGCACTTATATTAATAGATCCAGCAGTATTAGTCGAACCATTAAGAGCACCTCCACCCCAAACATATGCAATATAATCACTGCCACTTTTGTTTACTTGGTTCCCATCTGTAGACGCATTTACAGTAAAACTTCCTGCAGCTACAGCATCAACATAACCCCATTTAGGATCAGTTGAACCATTATCTACAATACTTTCTCTTTTATCAGTACTAGTAGATAGTTTATTACCACTATTCCATCCACGTACAGCATCTTGTATAACCCAATCAGATCCTGCACCTGATTCATGTTTAATTAAAACAATAGCAGGTGTATTCTCAGCGTTATTAAGACTTATAGATTTAGCTGCTCCATCATCACCTGAGTATCTAACAACATCAAAATATTTTGAACCTTTTGTACCAATACCAGGTGCAGGTAAATTAGTATCACATAAGGTTTTAAAACCACTTGGTGCAGCTGTTCTGAAAGCTTGATCACCAAAGTTTACGTAACCCTGAAATCTATCATGATGTGAATCGTCTCTACAACCAATTGTGGCAACATAAGGTGCATAGTCATCATTTACAGTTACAGCAGGATAAGCGCCTGTTGCAGGGTTTCCTGTATTACCACTGCCATCATTAAGCCATGTACCATTAATACTAAACCATAATTTACCACTATCTGCATCAAAAGCTATACCAATTGTATCATCTACTAATTGATTATTAGGCCAATTAGTTATTAATGCAGTATTGTTATGATATAAATAAGCTGGTAGGTTAGTTGTACCATCAGAACCATGATTAGTTTCTATATAATAATTGTTTCTAGTACCGGTGTGTATTGCTTGTTCAGCATCAGGTCTTTTAAATTGTGATGCAATCCCCATACATGCAGAGAAACCTCCACTATTAGAAGAACCTGAATGATTAAGTATCTGTTTACCGGTATCAAGAGTAAGCTCCCAATACCATTTACCAGAAGTCATTGGGACATTTCCATAAGCAGTTAAAGAATGATCATCTGCATCCCAAAATGATAAACCTTCTCTAAGATACCATTTTGGTTCTATTCTACCGCAATCAAAAGGAGCTATTATAGCATAATTACCACGAGTTACACCACCTAAAGCATCATTCCCTCCAGCTGGTAGATATGAACTTGGTGTATCAGAAGATATATCTAAGTGTTTATAGTTACGCCATTCATCAGCATAGAAGTCATTAAATGTATAATTACTACCTGACGCACCGTGACCTTGAGTTATGCCCCAATAACGTTTTTTATCTCCATCTCTATTGAACATACGGAAAGTAGTAGTTCCACTATTATTATAAGCACCAACTACGACGGACTGACTCCAATAACTATTTCCTCTATTTGCAGGATCATCAGTTTTATACATCCACCAAGCTCTTGAATCATTAGCCCAACTTCCACTTACTGTAGCTTTATAGGTCACTTCACCAACCCACTGAGCTGAACCTAAATCCATCCATATCATCTGGTCAGGACTGAAACTACCACAACTAGATACACTGTTTTGAGTAGAACTAGAATCATTCCAAGCATCATCAGCATTTTCACCCTTTCTCCAACCAGTTGGTGTAGTCTTAGTTCCTATTTCATTACTAGTTATAAAACTACCATTCATGGTCCAGTTATTAGATCCAGCTGCATCAGTACCTAGAGCTGCAGTGTTACTTGTATTAGTAAAGTCTAATTTAGCACCTTGAGTACCTACACTACCAGAATAGTCTTTAGGTTGCCACATGCCTGTATCTTCATCTTCAAACCCAAAGTCTGAAGCTTCTTTAGCTACACCATCAAGTATGTATACCTCTGCTACTTTAGCATCTAACCAATCAGTCCAATCGCTAAAATCAGATGTATCAGCTCCAATAGCGTGTAATACATTGGTATTAAATAAAAAGTTACCAGCACCTGAGCTTATAGTAGCTTTAGTATGCCATTCAGTAATTTGTGAACCATTGATCCACATTTTCATCCTATCGTCTGCAGCACCTTCACCTGTATCACAAGTCACTACTAAATGATACCAATTTCCGTTATCGCCTAAAGCTCTGTTAGTTCTTCGTATGACTGCATTATTAGTTACAACCATAACCTGACCACTCTGTCCAGTCCCTTCAACTTTTATCTCACTTCTAGTACTACTACTAGTACCAGCACTGAAAAGAGTAGCACTATGCCAAACATCACATGGTTTATACCAAATACTGAAAGTCCATTTTTCTGCATTACCAGAGCTACTAGGTGTTCGACTCATGTAGCTTCTATCTGGTTCTTTATCAAAAATTAGTGAGTTAGGTATTTCTTTCAGAGTATCACCACCGGCAGCAGAGGCACCCGCACGGATGCCTGTATTATTAAGTACTGCCATAATTATGCCATGCCTAATGAAGCAACAGCATGTATTTTATTAGCTGCTGCAATATAATAATCTATTCTATCTACAGCTCCTGCTGCTGTTGACAGAGTTGGTGCAGCACCACCTGCCCATTCAAAATCACCATGCCATGTAAATACTCTTGAACCTGAACCATCTTGAGTCAATACAATCGATCCAGATTGACCAACTGTTTGGTTACTAGGTTGAGCAAAGGCACCACTATGAGCTAGTGTACATGAGAAATTGTTACCAGCATTAAAATCTATAGTAATACTAGCTGAACTAGTTAATGATGTTATAGAACCACGCTGAGCACCTGACCACGTTTGGTCAGCAGAAAGAGCCCCAGCTCCTATAGTTGTACAAACTGCACCACCATCAGCATCATCTAGAATAGTCTTAGCAAATGATGTAAGATCATATACACCTGCTGTGCCTGAACCTGTAAATTGAATACCTTTATCAGCTGCACTAGTAAGACCAGCAATAGCTGATAGGTCTGCATCAGCAGCTTGATAGACAGTTGGTGTAGTCCAGGCTAAAGTTCCTGTACCGTTAGAACAGGATAATACTTGACCAGTTGAACCATGACCATCAGGTAAAGTAAAGGTTTTATCAGCTGTAACACTATCAGGAGCTTTTATACCTAAGTAATGAGATCCATTCGCATCTGTTTCTGATAGCCTCACTTCTTTCGCATTGTCTAAGACAACATTTCCTGTAAAGGTAGCACCAGATAGATTAGCTTTAGTAGCATCTGAAGCTACAGTTGATGCTTCTATATTACCACCTTCTTTAACATATAGACGATTTTCATCTGTTGCGTAGCATACTTCCCCTTCTTCTAGCGAAGCTTTATTTGTATTCAATACTGAATATGTACCCCGTGCTACACGTACCGGGGTTCTAGGACTTGGTACACCCATTTAAGTAAACGCTCCTCCGTCGTAAGTAGTTGTAACTGTTGCATGACTTGATGTTAAAGTAAAATCACCTCCATCAATAACTGGCAACGCAGTTCTATCAAAAGCAGTGTTAGTCTGTACTCCGTTACCTTCATGAGCTTGTTCAACAGCCATATAATGTAGTACAGTGGGTAGAGTATCTGTTGTAACTATTTGAGTGTAAGCACCAGCTGAGCCGGGAGTTCCATTATGAGTTACACCAGTTGTATATAATGTAGTTTTATCTGCTTCTTCATAAAACTTCAATGTATGGTTAGCGTTTGATGAGTCAGCCTGATCAAATCTATAAGTTACACCAGGAGTCCATTCTAAGAAAGGAGCCTGTTCACCATCAATAAGGAATCCATTACTAGATCCTGTACCATTATACCTATGGAAACTATTCTTAGCAGCTACTTTAACTGTATATGTTACACCTGGTGTACCAGCTCTAAATGGCCTAGGGTTAGGTAGATACCTATCCTCAGGATCATTAGCAAAGTAACTCATATAAGCAAATGTAGTACCCGAATGGGTATATTGTAGCCTTACAGTAAGACCTGCAGCTCCTTGGAAAGTTGCTGGAAGACCTGTCAGCTTAGGTGATGTACCTGCGTTATAAGCTTCAATACCTGTTGAATCTGCAATTTCAATATAATCATCTTCTGTATATGTAGCAGCTGCCCATGCAGCTACAGTAGCTTTACTTGTATAAAGTACAGCTGCAGATACAGCAGCACTTGCAGCGTTAGCAGTTGTAACTGCAGCTTCTGCCTGAGTAACCGCATAACCTACACCCTTAGGATCAGTTGATGCGTTTGTATTATTACCAGTTAAAGTCCATGTAGCACCTCCATTAGAGGTCGTAGCTACACATCGGTCAGTTGCTAGCTTTGCAGTATCAGCAATTGTATCAGCAGCATTAGCTGTGCTGACAGCATTGGATGCATTAGTTGAGGCAGTGTTTGCCGTGCTAACTGCAGCTGTAGCATTGGATGCTGCGGTATTAGCTGTACTTACAGCATTTGTAGCATTTGTGGAAGCTGTGTTAGCTGTACTCACCGCTGCCGTAGCGTTTGATGAAGCTGTGTTTGCAGTATTGACAGCATTTGTAGCGTTTGTAGACGCTGTATTTGCTGTGTTAACTGCGTTTGTAGCATTCGTACTTGCAGTATTAGCTGTACTTACAGCAGCTGTAGCTTTTGTAATAGCAGATACATAGCTCCCGCTTTCAAGAGTCCTAGAGTTAGTAAGAGCATCACTAGCGTCGTTTTCCGCTTCTTGAGTAACGTATAAATTTTGCGTATAGTTGTCATTGAGATCACTGGATCTAATAGCTGAACCTGGGTAGAAGGTTGCAGCTAATGCAGTACTAGCCGTATCTCTATATATTCTACCAGTTACTCCACTTTTAGGAGCACCTGATGTTTCCTGCCAGTTAGTACCACTACCTGACGAAAGGGAAATTGTTGTAGCATTGGCGTATGTAAATTTTGTATTGTCTAATGTAGTACTACCATGAGTGGAATGGATAAGCTCTACTTTCAAGTCTGATTGTTTTAAATAAGGGAATGTAAATGCGAAGTCAGTTTTACTTCCATTTATCCCTGCCATAGTATTTGAAGTTGTAGCCATAATGCTTATTTGTTACGGGTTTCGTTTAGTAACTTTTTAATCCGTTTTTGTTTGTTTAAGGCTTTACCACCCTTACCTTTTTTAAGGTATAAATTCCTAGTTTTAATCTCTCTACCTACAGGCGTAAACTGTTCTTTACGTCTTTCTAAAGCGTTCCAGGCTCCCTTAAAAGCTCTATCATGTATTTTGTCTAACTCATAATGAACTATCCAATGTTTAATTGGCATATCATTTTGATCTCTCAAACCTCTAATTTTATGATATTCCTTCATTTTCTTTTGATAGAAGCCTTCGTTTTTAGTCATTAAGGCTTGTACCTGTGTTTGAAGGTTAGCATTCTTAGCTATCCAATTATTGATAAAGTGCTTATCTTCGGGTTCTAGAGGTTCTTTAGTATGTTTATTTATACGTACTTTCTGTAAACCATCCCAACCTGTAGCTAATAACCATTGTCTCCAAGGTTCCATGCCACCATTTGATTTAAACATAGGTAGCACAGCATTAGCTGCATTAGTTAAGGGTTCATAGGATCTAATAGGTTCACCAGTATAAACATCTAACATATCTGGCAGTCTATCTGCAAAGAAGAATTTGTTAGCATTTTGTAAGTAAGATACATAATCATTATTAACTTCTTTCAATTGTGGACTTACTACATTGTTAAGTACACTTCTAACTCCTTTATATGGAGTGATCATATCTGTTTGTTGAGCAAAGAATCTAGTCCAAGCATGAGCATCACCTGACATTAAACCTACAAGAGGTTCGAAACCACTAAGGAATGTACTATTAGTCATGTTCATACTGATAGCAAACGAGGCTTTTCTGAACATATCTTCTGTAACAGCTTGATCTACTCTATTAGCATGGTATACAATATCAGCAGTAAGACCCATGATCTTATCAAAAGGTTCAAACCCTTGGTAACTTCTCCATTCTCCTGTAATAGGATTTTTAATAGAAAACGGTTTCCAACCTATAGACATCATTCTACGACGCTCAGCATCGTCCTGTGGACCTGCTCCAGTAACGTTACCTTCTAAAGCCCATAAACCTACACCCATAACCACGGTACTACCCATGATTTGACGTCCAATATACTCAGATTTAAGAGTATCAAAGGCTAGATCTAGATCTTTAGCACCATCTAAACCATGCTCTGCTAAGGCTGCCATTTTTGCTTGGCTAGTTTTAGCATCCATAACACGTCTAGCTCTTGTCATAGCTGGACCTAAGTTACTCATAGGGTTAAATGACCAAGATAATTGGAAAGCATTTACACCAGTTCTAGGGAATAGGAACAAAGGTTTAGCAGCTGGTACATGATCTAAGAAATTCTCAAACTGTTTAACAGTCTGATTATCTAAGTTAAGAGCAATCTCTTGAGAAGCTAGCTTAGCAGCTGTATCAGTTAATTTACCTGTATTATCAAAGGATTCATTATATAATTGCCTCTGTAACTTCATGAAGTCAGCATCATCAAATGAGCCTTTAGAGGATTGTAGTAAGGAATCATAAGCTCTAGCACGGGCAGAACCAGCTGCCATAAAAGCATTAGTAAAACCGTCAATCGCATATAAAGCATTAGTACCATATTTAACAAAAGCTTGCTTGTTCCACCAAGTTAGTCCTTTTGCCATATTCCACATGGCAAGTTTTCCCCACTCTTCATCTTGTCGCCACACTTCAGCCATGGAATCCATATACTCAAGCTTATCCAGTTTAGCTGCACGTAAGTCAGAACGACCACGCATCATAGCTTCCTCTGGGAATTGAGTTGCAAGCTTCCATTCTCTCTGCATATTCTTTAAACCACGCTTAAAGTTTTCACCAAGCCCACCAAAGGTATACTCAGCACGTTTAAGCACAGCATCATTACCTGTAAGTTTAGCACCGGCAAATACTGATATAGGTTTAAGTGCAGTTAATACAGAGTTACCAACAGCTGCTCGTAATGGAGATAAACCACTAAGTACACTATTTATCTTAGCAGCGTGTAATTGCTTAACTACTAAGCTAGGTAGTTCTGGGTCACCATCTATAAAGCCTTTCTTAATTAGACTGATATTATCATTTGTAACCTGCTTTAACTTATGAAGAGTATCTACATCTCCATTAGTAGCATCAAAGGCGTCTTTAAGTGGACGGAAGTATTTTGGATCTTGCTTGGCAATTCTAAATAATTCCTCATTTACTTGAGCATTCTTATTCCTTACTCTTCTAACATATCTATTAAAATCTTTAGCTTGTACATTCATCCAACTAACAGCTGCATCCATATTCTCAGTCTGCATAAGTTTTCTATACTCTAAAGCTCGGTTCATAATATAATTATTAGTCCTAACTTCATTATCAAGTAAGTTTAACTTATCAAACATTATCTGGAATTGTCTAGATGTATCTGTATTATCACCTAGCAGTTTAGCTGCAGTAGCAGCATCAGCTACATTATCAGCAGCATTTTGAGTTAGCATAGCAGATGCTCTCATTTGATTAGGATCAAAGAGTTGATCATATGCTTGCTTAAATGCATTAGAAGCAGCAATCCAGCTATTTTCATCTAGGAATCTATTAGCTCCAAAGACCGTAGTCTTCATATCATCTACAATAAATTCAAATTCTTTAAGACTTAAATCCCTTCCAAAAACAGCTTGAGTTAAATTATCTACAGACCTATTCATTTCTTCTGCTGTGATTCTAGTCTGTTTACCACCTGTAGTGATAACAGCATCGAAATTAGGAGCAAAAGAATCGAATAGTTGATCTAATTTCTTAGCTCGTTCGTTACCATCTATAGCTTTTACAAAGCTCTTATGGAAAGACTCAGAAGCTACAGGTGCAGCTCTACCATTAATAGTACCTGCATTGGCTTGTATTTGAGCAATATCTAATTTAGTTTGTAAAGGATCAGCTTCTAGATTAACTACAGCTTTACCAGCTGCGTCATCACCTATATCATTTACAAAAGCATTGTAACCAGCCTCTCCTGATGGATCAGCTTTCAATGCATCTACCATTTCTTCTTGCTGAGCAGCTTCTCTTGCAGCTCTACGTGGTTCTACAGCTGCTGTAAGCGGATCGTCAAATAGTTCTAACTGAACATTCTTAGCATTAATTACCTCTTCAGCTGCAGCATCACGTGGGAATAACTTAGCTTTTTTGCCAAAAGTAAATGCAGCACCTATTAATTCTACCCCTCCTGCAAATCCAGCAGCTTCAAAAACGTTCTTTTTCCACCTAGTATCAGGATCATCACCAGGTCTAGTAGCCCATGGTATATTCCATCCTAACCAGTTATTGAGAGTTTCACCCATATTTCCATCAGTTTTAGAATGGGATGAAATCATTGCTACACCAGTATCAACACCAGTCCAAGCGGCAACACTACCTAAAGTTTTTGCATATGTAGGTATAGTAATTGATCTTGCTGCGACAGCAGCTTTAGCGCCACCTACTAACCAAGTACCACCAGCTAAAGTAGGTACAATTAAAGAGGATGCATCCCTTAACATTTTATGTCCAGGGTGTGTTGAACGATAAGAGTTCTTATCCCACCATTCATCAATAGGCTTCAGCCAAGGTACAAGACCTGCAGCATCTGCTACAAAATCTGCAGTTCCTAATGGAACTTGAGCAGCAGTTTCTAATGTACCTGCTACAGCTTTATGGACTATATTACGATTGTCATCTCTTTCTTCTTGCTCAGCTTGAGCTTTAGCTTCAGCATTCTCAATCTCTTCCTCTTCATCATGACTTTCTTGTAGGTTAAGCTTTTCATTTTGAAATTCTTGCCTACGTTGCCAATACGGATCTAGTGTAGACTCATTAGTAGGCTCGGTATTAGGATTTAGTTCTGTCATACTGTTACCTCTAATTGATGTAATGGATGTCCCATTTCTTCTAGAACCTTACAAGCGGCTGCTGAGCATGCTGCACGTTCTCTCCAGTAGGTACTGGATATTTTTTCTTCACCTAAATTCTTATGCACATCACCAAATAAAGCTTCATCATATGGATTAAGTTCTATATGTGGAAAACCTTGTCTACCTTGATTCTTAATTGTAGAATCAATTAATTTCTGCTGTGTATCAGAATTAAATAAAGTCTCTAAAGGGATACCAGCGTCTGATGCAGCTGTTTGTAGTCTATCATAATCCCACTGACCTTCACCAGCTGAGCTGAATTTACCATTCTCCATTAATTGTAATACTTCTCTAATAGTAGCGATAGTCAATTCATAACCTAATGTATCAGTAGAATTAGTCATAACTAAATCATCACCAGCTATAGCATTAGGATCACCTACAGACACAATTGGTCTTAATTTAGCGTAGTAAGGTTCCTGTATAGGAGGTTGATAACCAGATTGTGTGTAAGCTTTATTTGTACCTACAGGATTCATATCATTTAGATAGTGCCTTAAAGAAGGTGGTATACGTTCTACTTCTTTTTGAAATGAATCTACATAAGTTTTAGGTAAAGATTGAATATTTGTTGAACCCTTCAATTTAATTTCATTGTTCCTAGCTAATTCTGTCTGAGCTACTAAATAATCTATTGGAGATATTCTACCTCTAGTAACTGAAGTTGCAACCATAGCTGATTCAGGTAAAGAAGGTGTTAAACCTCTATTAGCAGCCATAGAAATTCTAGCTATCTCTGCAGTTGAAGTGTATTGTTTAGTATACATGGCATCGGAATTAAGTAAATCCCGTTCCATATTAATATACTCATCCTTCTCACCTAGAACAGTTCTTTCAAGATTAGCTTTAGCAATGAAATGAGATTCAGTACCATCTTCATTATCAATAGCTCTATAATCACCCTTTTCATCTCTTATCTCTTTTGTTATCATATCACGAGCATATTCATAAGCTTGTGCATGACTCATATCCTTCTCTCTAGCAGTCTTATAATGACCAGACGCTTCTTGATAAGCATGTATTGCAGCATCTTGGTGACCAGGATTATTCTGCCAACCAGATCCTGTATTAATGATCTTTAATAACTCACCTTTAATACGATATTTAAGCCTTGCACCAGTACCCTCCTTACCGCCGGTAGGTAAATAATTATTATGCTTCCTAGCTTCTGCTCTAACTTGCTGTTCTACATCATCAGATAATAATAAACCATCAATCATCTCATCTGTAATGATTTCATTGTTCTTAGTCTTCTCAATAAGAAAAGCAGCACCTGCTCTATTAGCAGCTGTGTTAGTTGTATAAGCAAGTTTACGGGCAATAACTTGTCTAGCTCTCTCATGGCTTGGTCCTTTAGCTTTAAATTCTTCTTGTAGTTTAAGAAGAGTTTCCGTTGTAGGATTGCCATTTCTAATTAGTTCTAATGCACCATCATAAGCTTCTCTACCTAATCTATTATCTCTAGCAGTTTCAAGTACTAATTGCTTATCAGCAGCGGCTTCATACGCAGCACCTGCTTTTTTCAAAGCATGCCATTCTCTTTCAAAATGATCAGCCCAAAAGACTTCCTTACCTCCAGTTCCTCTAGGGGTTATTTTTAATGTCTCTAAATCTGAAATTTCTTCCCAAGATATCTGTCCATTTTGTAATCCAGAAACCAGCGAATCAACTACACGTTGACGAGAGTCACGTAGAGCCCATCCTGGTGCATCTTCACCACCAGCAAAGTACATAATAGCACGTTGTATACCGGCAGCTCCTATACGTTCACCACCATTAGGTCCAGGTCCAATGAAACTTTCTATAATAGTTATAGTTTCATCATGTCTAGATTTCCATGCATCCTTCTCTGCCTGTTCAGCAGCTTTCTTTTCATAAACACCAATAGTTCTAGCAATAGTACCTTCAGGTCCATTAAGACCTGAAAGCTGCATTATTTTATTAGAGAATCTATTAAGTCCAGTGTTAGGATCTTTAAGTTCTTCTGAAATAATTTTATTGAGAACTGTAGTATAGGTTGCACCTTTAGCAGTATTTAATGTAAGAGTACCTTCATAACCAGGTAAACTTATTGGGTCATTACTACGTTGAGCAACACGTTGTGTTAATCCATTTCCCCATCTTTGTGCAGATAATTTCTGCATAGCCACAGGTAGATAACCGCTATTCTTACGGATACGTTCGATGATATGTAATGGTACATCACCATCTACTTCTATTTGACGTAAGAATGATTGGAGTTTTTCATCGTTAGCTAGAAGTGAGCTATCTGCATCTACCAATCTTTGCGCTTGCTGCCAGCCAAGACCATAGTCTCTATAAATTTCAGCAGCAAAGTTATCTATATTTAATTTACGTTTAGCATCTAAATGTTGTAAGGCTTTAACACCCTTAGGTACTAGCCTAAAAAGAGCTTCTTTGTTTTTTTGTTGTTGTGTTGCTTTTCTAGATAAGTTTTCAATCTCTGTCTCAAAATTTTTCCACTTACCTTCTGCAGCAATACGTGAATGCTCTTGTTTTAGATTGAAATTAGCTTGTCTGTTCTGAGCCTCAAGTGCATTGTTCTTGTCAAATTGAGCAGCTACTCTATCAGCTTCTCTATTGATATAATCAAGAACGTCCTGCTTACCTTCGAGTATTTTTAAACCCTTCTTTCTGATCTTTTCAGCAGGATCATGTGATATCAGTAAGTTTGCACCGAAGCCTCTTGTGGTCGCGAACGACGTATATTTAGACATTGGTTTTATTTAAACTGTTTGGATTTTTTCCATCTTGACATCCAGCTTACTGTAGTCAACACGGTAGAAGCCGTCTTTTTCAGGTTGTGTAACAGCATCGTTACGGCCCATTGCCATTAAATCTTGAGCGGAAGTTCCTTTATAAGTAGGACCATGCTCACCATCAAATCTATACTTAAATGTATATTCAGGTATACCAGATGGTGATGTACCTACACGAGTAATATCATATTTAACTCTATCATCTGAAAGGAATTGGAACACTTGCCCAATTAAACTTTGCTGAGGAACCGCTCCTTTAACAGGTTTAGGAGGATCTTCAGTAGGCTCTTTAGGTGCCAATAGTCTAGGTGTAGGCATTTCAAGAGGAGCAGGCATCGCTGGTGGTAGTACGGGTTCAGGAGCAATAGCATTCTCTGCAGCCATATCAGCTTTATATTTCTGTAAAGTTGTATGTTGTATATCAGACTCATACTGTGCTTTAGCACTCTTCATAGACTGATGCAACTGTTGCTTACCTAAATTCATTTGAGCATGAGCTTTTCTTAGACCAAACTCATATTCCTGTTCATCTCTTGTAATAGAATCAGCTAGTATCTGTTGGTTTCTTCCAAAATCTGCCATAACCGATTGCATTAGTTTCCTAGCACTACGTCCAGAACCACCCATTGCTGCAACTTTACCAGATTTTTGTAGCATATTTATCTTCATCTCTTCCCCTTTAAAAGCTCCTTGAGCGTGGGCAGCTTTTAACTGAGCAGACATAGCTTCAGTTTCCCAACCAAACTTATTCATAAGTTCTTCTTTTTGGAAACCTATGCCAATCAATTGTTCGTTATATTTCCTTGTATGATCGTTAGTTGTAATCTCAGATGCAATTTCATTGAATTCCATCTGCCTTTCATAATTCTCTACACTAGCATTATATGCAGCTATCTGATTATTATAATCAAATTCCCGCATTTTTTCTTTATAGATCCACTCATTCTTAGCAGTTTCATTTTTGAAATCAGTTTCTTGCTGAGCGTTCCACTGTTTAATTTCAAACTGATCTAGAGCAAACTCGTACTTATCATCTCTTTGATGAATATTGTACTGATACATCGACATGTCATATTCATGCTGACGTTCCATGTTTTTCTCTTCAGCGTCATTACCACCAAACCACCCCATATGCTATTCTCCTAATTTAGATTTAAAAGTGTCTCTTATTAATTCAGAGACTTGAGTCATTTTACCATAACCTTTTAATATTAAGGCTACTATAGGAATTAATTCCATCATCTGCTCTTTCCATACATGAGCATACATTTGATCTGTTTCATCGCCATATTCAGCTTTGTTTGCAGCTACCCATGCATTAAAAATTGCTGCATGATGTGTAATTAGTTTATCTCTATGTCTTTGGAAGAAAGCATTAGTAGGGATTCTGATGAATAAAATTTCAAAAGCTTCTAAAATAGCTGAATCTTTTACAGGATAATCTTTATCATAAAAGTCATCCCATATTCTTAAAGCATAGATTAGATCTTTAAGATAAAGTTTTGCAAAAGGATCATATTCGCAGATGTCATTTAACATAACTTCTGTAACTTCATCTGCTCTAATTCTTTCTTCTATTGTAGACATTAAGTTCTCCTGTAATAGCGGGGTGAGTAGTTACCTTCCCAGGAAGCAGATGTTAAAGCTAATGGGAATGGTGAATCGCTGAAGATTCTAAGTGTATAGTTATCTGTTTTTTGATGTATAGGTACAATAAATAAATTCTGTGTTTCAATAGGTACGTCATCACCTAAGTAATAGTTTGCCTCTTGTGTAGGCTGTAATGTATACCATTGATCTACATAAATTTCAATACTATCAGCAGGTATACTTTCGTTACCTACTGATGTAGCATCATCAGGTGCAGTACCAAATGTTACTGTAACTTTACCTTCAAGGGATGCATGATCTGCTATGGTATACTGACTTTTCTTTTCTTCTGAAGTACCAGTGAATGTTGTAACTAATGTTTGTTCAGCACCATTCCTTTTCACAATAACATCTGCTTTATCTAAAACATCAAAGGAAGGTGAAAAAGCTACTGTACTACCGTCTCCTACAAAAGATTGTGTAGAAGCTTGTACACCTTTTCGTTTCAATTTAAAACCAACTACACTAGATTTACCAATAGAGAATTTCATCCTAGCTATTGTTAAATTAGCAGTATAATCAGTTTGTTTTGGGTCATTAGGTACTCTAAAGTATAACTTAGGTAAAGTTATATCATAGTTATATTTATAGCCTACATATACGTTTGCCGCTTGCGCGGATAAGTCTTTGCCTGGGACTTTGAAATAGGTACCATCTCCATCTGAGGCTCGGGTCGGTGTAATAGTAAAACCAGATTCAGTAGTACCAGAGAAGTTAGAAGTAGCATTACCAGCAATAACAATAACAGGGGTTAACGAGGTAACATCCTTAAACGGGATGTAACATTTAGAAAAGTCACCAGCGGCATCGTAGACAACTTTTTTATTAGATCCACCAACAAGACCATTATCAGCAGCAGTGTAGAAATCCATATGAGGATTCATCTGTTGACCATCTGCTGTAACTATAATAGTTTCTTCTGGTGTTTGTGTCATAGTAGCACTAACTAAATTATATCTAGCATCACTTCCTGTACCTGTTTTAACAACAGAATACATAGTATCCGAATCTACTTCTACAAAATGTGTGTTACCAGGACATTGCCAGTTAAACCAGCTTTGCATGATATCTCTTTCACCGTCACTATAGGTACGATAGAAATATATCTTATCTGTATCTGTACCATACATAGCAATAAAGCTATTCTGAGGGCTAGCAGTTAAAGCAGTTATAGTAGCTGGTATATACTCAGCGACAACACGTCCTACATCAACTACTTTAGGTGCTGTACCAGTTTGCTGTGGTAGTAAACCAAAGACTCTAGTGAAACCAGCTGTGTCATGTGTCTTACTAACAAAGTTAATGTGTGTACCAACATCTACAGGATCTATATTAGCATCCATTCTGTAGTTTGATAGTCCACGTATCAACGCAGTACTAGGTGTTAAGTTACCTTCAGATGAGAATAAAACAAACTGTTGGTTCTGACTGAATAATAACAAACCAGATGCTGTAGGTATAATACCATGCAATGTAGCAGGTCTTGTACTAGAACAACTGATACCAATAGGATCAGCATCAGTAGCTGTCTGGGCTGTAGTCATATAGAAATTAAAGAACTTACCAGCTCTACTCATTTCTACATTATCATCAGATAAGAAACCTAACCTATTATTATAATAGAAAGCTTGCTGTATAGTTGACCCTACAAAAGCAGGAGATTCATTAGTTGAAGCATCACCTACTAAACGGTCTACCCATTTGTTAGCTGCTAATGTATCAACTGTTGCAGTAGTACCGTTAGCATTTAACCCATTGATCTCACTAAATGTAAATACATTTTTAGCAGTATTATACAAATGATGAGGCATCGTTGATAAATTTAAACCAGTTGAGACTCCAGGTCCGATAGTCTCTTCCCATACACCAGGTCCAGAGACACCATCATTAGCTACAAACTTAGCATAGTATGTATCAGTAGCTGCAGATGTATTTTGTATTTTAACAACACGACCATGTTCGGTTTGTGATGGAAGCTCGCTTACTATATCAACAGTATCTTGATAACTTGTCAAAGCTTCTCCACCGACTCCACCTTCACTTTGAAGAGTAAAACCTCCAGTTCCAGTGAAATCTATTTCTAAAGAAGTTCCTATAATTTTAACTTGATCGGCTCCAAAACCTGATACAGCACCAGGAGAGCCATCACCACCAGCTAAAATCAAAGTTCTTAATGCAGCTAATATTTCAGCAGCATCTAATTTACCCTCAGCTCCTGACGTATTACTTGAGGTATCTGCAGCATTTGTAAATTCATCACCTGAACGTGTGTTTACAGTAGATGTGAAAGTAGTAAATGCAGGGGAACTTTCAGTAGAAGCTATTGTAATACTATATTTAGCACCATACTCTACAAGGTGTATCCTGACAGTACCTTCTTTATTCGATGTAAAACTTGAAGCTGCCCTTTCAGAAACTACTCTAGTTTTATTTGTAATGAGAGTTGTATCCCTTATAGTAAGGAAATCATAATCATTAGCAAGGGCTGAATCTAAATAGCTTTTAGAAGATATACTAGCTATAGTTGCTTGTGGATTTGTGAATGTATTTCCTACATCTGCTTTTGCTATAGTAATAGTATCTCCAACTTTATACCCACTACCTTCTGTGTGAACAGTTAATATTGTAACTTCACCACCTTGTACAGTTGCAGTAACCTTCATACCACTGCCACTACCACCGGTAACATTTACACCAGTATAAGTTCCGTTGTTTCCAGATGGAGCTGTACCACTATCTGTTATGGTATAAGTAGTAGCTGTGTAGTTAACAGTACACGCTGTATTATCTACAGTATTCCATAAATATACTCCAGCATCATCAGCTGCAGCTGCACCTACGATACATCCGATATATTTTTCATCAGCATCACGGTTATAGTAAAACCACTTACCGTTATCTAATTGTGCAGTGTGGAAAGCTGTGCCACCTACAGTTTTTAATTCAGTTCTAAATTTAAAACCAGGTCTTTTTTGTAATCCAAAGGTAGGATCAGGATAAGCATTCAATGCTTCTCTTACTTGACCTGCTAGTTTTTGATCATCCGGTTGGTTAGAAACACCACCTAGATAATTTTTAATTGTTTGAGTTACAGCAGCCATTAGCGTAATAATGCTTTATAAGGTTTGAAGCTTTCATAGACTTTCTTACCTCTTTGATTTCCAAAGAAACTATAGTCACCTTGATTACATTCGTACTCCATAGCTTGTGCTCTGTTCCATTGTTCTTTCTGAGAGAGTACAGCATACTGCTGTTGGTCTCCTACTATTCTACTAGATACAATAGTTGCAGCTCTGGCTACGATATAATCTTGAATAGGTCTAGGCAGGTCAACCCAATCAAAGAACCATACTATATCACAAGCTACTTTTTCCCAAGTAGACCAGTCATAAGTATGTTTATTTTTCTCATATAATTTACCATTTCTTCTTACGGTTTCATATTCATTATCCTTCTCATCATGTAAATCTACTTGTAACATATTATTTGCTATTATTATTTCACCATTTCCATCGGGTGTTAGTTCGTAGAATTCTTCTGTATTAAATGTCCAGCCTTCTGCCTGTACCTCACGTGACACATTAAGTAATGTATCATATGCAATCGCAACGTCCGGGTTGGTTTGATCAAGGGTGGTTACAGGTGCCTGACCCACTGACGCTAGTATTTCATTTACAGCGGGTAATTCTTGTGCAGCGTTAGTGGTAGGGAAAGCCATAATTAAGTTATGTTAATAAAAAAAAGGGGACCGAAGTCCCCCGTATTGAGGTTAGTCACCTCTTGCTTGTGTATCACCGCCGTCTGCCTCACGACCAGTGTCACCGTCTTGGCCTACATAGGCTGTACGGAAGCACATGGTTTCAGAATAGACTTCGGACTTAAGTGCGGTAGCGCCTCCTTGTGTAGCTGCTACAGAAAATCTGAGAGCTGTGGATTTGTTACCATCAAGGTTGTTACCAGCTAGAGTACCTGTTACGGTAGCAAAGGGTAACACTGTGCTAGTACTAGGACTAGTTGGGCCGCAAACACCATTATTGCCTGCAGCCACTGATGCGTTTACAATAGCCATAAGTATAAATATATAAGTTAGGTGTCAGCGTCACCCCTAGCAGTTAGACCATTAGCTTGTAGCTGCCGACCATACTCTAGAGGAGTTGGCGCTGCATGTGTTTCAGAACGAACTGTTGGACCAATTGCTTGACCCGCTGGTATAGTTCTTGTTGTAGCCACTCCAGGTTTAACTGACATAATATACCTCAAGCAGTTTGAATTTCAATTGCAGCAGCAGGGTTCAAAGTACCAGCTCCCATTGCAAGACGTCCAACGATCAGGTCACCCTGGTACATTG
>VTLG01004523.1_pt1 | contig 19131 bp, 40 predicted proteins | sample 4694571 | NCBI WGS metagenome assembly VTLG01 (sample SAMN12604809, study PRJNA352737) | marine metagenome | biome: ENVO:00000447; feature: ENVO:00000209|ENVO:00000569|ENVO:01000036; material: ENVO:00002151; isolation source: viral sequences binned using virsorter ...
TGGAAAAATCATTATTAGATTATAAACAAAAGTGGTTTGATTTTATGGGGTATAACCCTCATTTTGGTCAATCAAAGCTGCACTTTCCACAAAAAAAAAGTGCAAGGTTTTTTGTAATGGTATGTGGAAGAAGGTTTGGTAAAACAACTGCCTCTGCTATGGAAGCTACTTATTATGCTTCACAACCTAATAAAAGAATATGGCTTGTAGGATTGTCCTATGATAAAGCCGATTTAATGTTTAGAGAGGTTTGGCAGAAAATGGTTGTAGGACACTCCAATGATATTGTAAGAGCTTCTGAAAAAGAAAGAATTATAAAATTTAAATGGGGAACTACAGTTGAAGCTAAGTCTGCTGATAATCCTGACTCACTTGTGGGAGAGGGATTAGACCTACTTATTATTGATGAGGCAGCTAAAGTTAAAAGAAGAATATGGGATATGTATCTATCTCCCACATTATCTGACCGTAAAGGGAAGGCAATATTCATAACTACTCCTGAAGGTTTTAATTGGGTGTATGATTTGTATCTCCTCGGCAAAGAAGATGAATTGTGGGAATCTCATCAAGCACCATCTTGGGATAACCATTTTGCCTTTCCTGACGGTAAAGCAGACCAATTTCTTTTAGAAAGAAAAAGGAATATGGCTAAAGAAGTATATGAGCAAGAATATGGTGCTAAATTTACATCATTTGCAGGGCGTGTTTACCCTTTTGAAAGAGATTTAGATGTTGGTAAATTTAAATATAACCCAAATTTTCCGACATATTGCAGTATTGATTTTGGTTATCGTATGCCAGCTGTTGGTTGGTTTCAAGTATATAGAGTAGCAGGTTTTTGGCATATAAATATGATAGATGAAATTGTACATAAAACAAATGTAAAGACAGATGTATTGGCTAATATGATTTTAGCAAAAAGATACAATGTTTTGAAATATTTTGGCGACCCTGCAGGTATGCAAGCACAAGGTCAATCAGGTTTAGGAGATATAGAAATTTTTAGAAGAAAAGGTATAACAGTACACACTAAAAGAGATAAAATTTCAAGAAATATAGCTTCAGGTATATCTCATGTAAGAGGATTTATAGAAAACGCAGCAGGAGAAAGATTTTTACATATAAATGAAAAATGTACACAAATAATGAAAGATTTAGAAAACTATCGTTATCCTGAGCCTAAAGAAGGTGCAGATTTAAAAGCTGACCCTGTGAAAGATGGCTATCACGACCATGGATGCGATATGATAAGATATTTTTTTACAAACCAATTTCCAATTAAAAACAGAGAATTTAAAATGAGGACAAGATGATATACAATTCAAATATGACAGCAGAACAAATAATTAAAGAATCAGTAGCAGAATCAAAATACCTTAATCAAAAAGCAAGAAGGAATTGGGTGAGAAGGATGCTAGATTACTACGGAGGCAATGATACATCATCATATATTGACAGATTTTTTGATTCTAAAGCATTTCAAGAGATTCCTTGCTACAATGCAAATTTTACTAGAAGATTTGTAAATAAAATGAGCAGAATATACACAGTTGGTGCAAATCGTAATGTAAATGATAATTATAATCAATTAACTATCAAAAAAAATGCAAGAATGAAGCATATTGAAAGAATGACTCGTCTAATTGGTACTGTCGCTACTCAAGTTATATATAAAGAGGTAAATGGCATGCCTTGTTTTGATTATAGACCTGTATATTACTTTGATGTGCATTTAAAAGATGCTTACACACCTTCTGCTATAATGTATCCATTGTTAATGAACCCTGAAGATATTATGAACACAGATAAATTAGAATATGCTTATTGGGATGAGTCAATATTTGTACATTATGATGAAGAAGGTAATATAATTGACTCTTATGAACACGGATATGGTGTTTTACCATTTATGTTCACACATAGAGAAGAACAAATAGATGAGTTTTTTGTAGACGGAGCAAATGACATAGTAGATTGCAATGAGCAAGTGAATATAGCAATGACAGAAATGCAATTAGGATTAAGGTTTCAAATGTTTGGTCAGCCTTTTATGACAGGTGTTGATAGTGATAAAAGAATTGAAAGAGCAGGTTCTGACCAAATAATTGACCTACCTGAAGGTGCAACTTTTGATATTGTATCCCCTCAAGGTAATTTACAGTCAGTTATTGAAAATATTAAGTTTCAAGTTGATTTAGTTGCTCAAAATAATCACTTATATGTACAATTTGCACAAGATGGTGGTGAAACTCCATCAGGTATAGCTCTTAAAATTAAAGATTTAGAAAGATTTGAAGATTATCAAGATGATATTGAGCTTTGGAGAATGTATGAGCATGAATTATACTATATTGAAAAAGAAATTGCTGCTTATAACAATATTACACTACCTGAAGCCTTAAAATTAGATTTTAATGAGCCTGAATACCCAAAAACAGTACAAGACCAAATACTATTAGACGAACACAGGATAAAACATCACATGTTAGATGAAGCAGACCTATTGATGGAGTATAATAAAGATTTATCTCGTATAGATGCTGAAAAAGTAATACAAAAGAATAGAGAAGCAATGGAAGACCCTCACTTAATGGCTATGCAGGGTAAAGCTCAACCAAATTTAGAAGAAAAAGATGAATATGTTGAATCTGAAGATAACGAAAACCTATAGTATATCTAAACTTCTTCGTAATTTTGATAATCTTATAGACAAAACATTAGCTGCGTCTGCAAAAGATACAGAAGAAGCATCAAAAATGAATATTGACAGTAGCTATAATTTTATTAGTGATACTGCAATGCAACCACTAGCAGCTGCAACAAAAAAAGTAAGAGCTGAGGGTTATTATTGGGAGGGAAAAACACAACCACCTGATTTATTTGGAAATACAAAAGTTAAATTAAAGGAAAACTTAACAAATAAAGGTGGTGATATGCCTTTATTATATACAGGCAATCTTTATAATAGTATAAAAGCTAAGGATAAAAAACTTTCTATGGCAGGGTATGGAGCAAAACACAATAAAGGCTATCAAAGAACATTTGCAAAGAAAAAAAAGAGAATCCCTGCAAGACCTTTTATAGAATTTAAAGTAGGAGATAAGGCAATAAAGACATTTAAAGATTTATTAAAGAAATACCTAAAAAAATGAACCAAAAAGATTTTAATAAAATGTTAAGAATTATGCTTCAACTTGATAAGCTTATGAGAAAGTATGAAGATGATTACGTTAATGTAGACGAATTTAACGTATCAGATGCAAAACCTATATACATTCCTAATGATGTTTATAATGAAATTTGTGATGATTTAAACATAAATCACATAGAATTACTTGGAATTAGTTAATTCAGCTTCCTCTATACTACGTTGCCACTCAGCTCTTTGAGCAGGTGTTGGTCTGCGATTAGCAAGTGGCTCAATTCCAACCTTTTTAGCTCTAGTTCGCCATTTATGCCACTCTCTTTGTTTTTTGTTGTATGCTTGCCTTTTTTCTTCAGCCTTTATAGCCTTCATATTTAAAAGATTTTCTTCTTTTATTCTCTTAATAGGGTTTTCTACTTTCCTAGCAGGAAGCTCGCTAAAATCAGCATGTAAATCAGACATAACCTCAACTACTTCAGCATCTTCTGCATCATCTGCATTAGGTACTTCTTTAAGAAACTTTTCAAATGGAGAATCAATCGTTATATTAACATTCTTAACAAGCTTTCCACTATGCTCTAATACTAATCTTGCTGCTTGTACATTACCCTCTTGAGCCTCACGAACCATTGCGTTTAGTACACTAGGCAACTGCGAACCAAACTCAACCATATACCTGTCGTAACAAGCCTCAATAAAGTTTGGGTCTTTCCTCCAAGCATGAATTGTGTGGATTGAAATACCTAGCTTTTCTGCCACTTTTTTGCTTGAGGTATACGGTGATAAGGCAAACATCTCAATCGCTGCAATTTTCATAGGATTACGCTTAAATTTAGCTATATTGGACATAGTTTAATATAGTAAGTTTAAACTTATAATCAAAGTTCTACATTTTTTTTACTTGGAAGTTACTTTTTACTTTTTGTGAGGAATGCTATCTGTTTACTGATTAGTTTTTCTATCCCCTTCATAGTGTCAAGAGTTTTAAACTTGTTTAAAACACCATTTGAAAACTATTTATTAACTAGTATATACTATGTATAGAGTGTTACTATGTAAAAGTTATTACAATGTTAGAGTGTTACATACTAGGTCTTAAATAAGTATTTTACAATAAGATTTTAGTTTTTAATACTAAACAACAATAAGTGAAACGAGGAACGAGTGGAACACCTTTAAGTAGTTTAACTTTTTGCCTATGGTGAACGTAGTGAGCCTAGTGCAAAAAGCAAAATTTTATAAAAAAAAATCCTAGAGCAAATTTGAAACGTGGATAAATAATTTACTCTAGGACTTTTTCTATTGATGCACTAGGGTAAAATAAACCGCTAAGAAAAAAACCCTAAAGCATCAAGGAACAATTATTTGATATTAAATTTGTAACCCCCTTTCATATTTACTAATTCATTTAATGCTTCGAACATAAAATAATGTTCTTCTTGTGTTAATGTAACTTCTTTTTTCATTGCAAATTCTAAAACAATTAAACTTAATTTTTGCAATGTTTCCAATTGGTTTTCAACATCTTTTATTGTTGGGCTTTTTTTAGCTTCTAATGCTTCAATAACATTATGTGTTATTTCTGCTTTTAACTGATATTCATCATCTTCTGTAAATGGACTTTGCTCTTTTTTAAAATCTTCTAGAGCATCTAATATTTTGTCATTTACCTCGTAGCTTTCTAAGATGTCAAACTCATGTTTAATGTCCATATTTCTTACAATGTCTTCTATGTCATAATCATCATGAATTTTAATTGACGCTAATTCATCTTCTACGATTTCTTGAACTTCTGATGTTGTAGCATATAAACATTCTTCATTATGCTCAACCATTATTGAATAAATATATTCTTTTAGACTTAATTTATTCATAATTCCCTTAAAAAATAATCTAACTTTTTTTAAGGTTTCCGACTTTTTAAGATTTAAAATAATTGCTTTCATTTTTTGTTCCTTTATTTTAATTAATTGTCATTGTTGACATTGATTTAATTTAAAATGAAATAATTTATTAAACAAGAACTTTTTTAAAAAAAATAAATAAATATTTACATAATGTAAATAAATAAAAAAATACTAAAAATTCTCTCTTCGTGAAAATGAGATACAGAGCAAAAAACGACTTTTAAATATTACGAATCGATAAAATAAAAAAGCTCTTAAAAAGTGCCTTTTTGAGCCTTAGAAACGATTTTTTAAAAGTCAAGTAAAATCTTTAAAATATTAAAAATAAATATTTACAAAAAATTAAAAAAATGTTTGCAAGTAATTAAATTTTATTATTAGATTTGTTTTGTAATAATTAATTAAAAAATGGAATTTTAAAAAATGATATATAAAAAATCAATTCAATATAAAACTATAATTAATAGTATGTTATTTATTACTAATTGCATTGAAAAAAATAATTGCAAAAAATGTAAAAAAATGTTGAAAAATCATAATAATAATTTAAAAAATAAGGAATTTTAAAAAATGAAATTAACATTATATAAATTATATCTTGGACACGATAACCAAACAAAAAAACAACAGCCAAAAAAACAAATTATAAATATTATATCTAAATATTTTGAAGGAGCAACAATTTCAAATGTTTTGGGACTTTGGGAGGGTAAAACAGAAAAAAGTACATTAATTGAAATTATAACAGACCAAGAAAAAAACATAAATTTATTAAAACAAGATTTGAAAACCACTTTTAAACAAGATAGTATATTAAAAATAACATCAAATAATAAAATTGAATTTTAAGATTATATTTATATTATCATTAGCAATATTTTTAATTGTAGGTTTTATATATGAAGAACTATTTAAAAATGAATAAAAAAAATAAAAAGTTAGATTTTAGTAAATGTATAAATACAAGAATTATAAATACATTATCTAAAAAAGATTTAAACAAGGTTTATAATATACTAAAGAAAATCAAATAAGGAGATTTATAATCATGAATAAAGCACTTAAAAAATTACTTGAATTATTAGAGAGCAAACAGAAAAACAGAACTATAATTACATTAAATGAAGAATATGCTTTTATAAATGGAGGTTTGTTAGTATTGCATGAATTAACAAAGCATAAAAATAAAGATAAAAATAATTTAGAGTGTATGCCCCCTAAATATTTTGTGTGCATGATGCGTGGCGAAAGTATAAATGGATTTAAATATAAAAAATAGAGGAGATTATAAAATGGAATGTATTAGTTGTAATGATAAAATAAATAAAGATGTTGATGATTATCAATACTCAATAGATGATGAGATTATTTGTGAAGGTTGTTATGAATCAGATTTGGATTATGCTATAACAATTATAAATAATAAAGATGAAAAAAGTTATATTGGGGATTATGCAATAATTGATGATTTTTTAGAAGGTAATAGTGGATTTTTAAAAGATTATGCAAAAACTATAAATTATATTAAAACTGATGCTTGGAGAGGTTACAATAAAGGAGAAGCCCCAAGTGGTTATATTTCGCTTGAGAGTAGATGGTTTTGTGGCTTTGATGGTCATAATGTAAATGATTTAATGTGGAAATTTCATCAGATTTTAGATAATTGTAAAGATATTTTAGAATATTATGATTATTTTTACGCAATACTTCCAACAAGTAATGTTTTTAGTCAAAGATTTGAATTATATATAAGAAAAAATCAGAAGGAAGAATTTTTAAAAACAATTAACGAGGAATTTTAAAATGCGAATAATTACCAAGCATAATAATAAATTGTATGAAAAAACTGATTTAGTATATCATACAGAAGGTTTAAAAATAGCTAAAAAACTACATTTAATCGCAATATCTAATAAAAATTGTGTAGGACTTGCACATAATCAAATTGGAGGAGATAAGGCAGTATTTGTAGCTAAAATAGATAATAAATGGAGATACTTTATAAACCCAAGAATTATATCTACAAGTAATAAAAGTCATAATATGGTTGAAAGTTGTATGAGCTTTCCGAATAAATCTAATCATGTTAAAAGATATTTAAAAGTTGAACTAGAACATCAAGTAAAAGCTAGAAGTGATATTAAAGGAGATGCTTTTATAACTGAAAAATTTGAAGGTTTTAATGCTATAATTATACAACACGAAACAGACCATTTAGAAGGTAAAACAATTTTTTGTAAACAAGAGGAGAAACAATAATGAGTAAACAAAAAAAAGATAATATTTTATATGCTTATGATATAGAATTACAAGCATTAAGTAATTTATTAATAAAAAATCAAATAAAAAAAAGTGAATATAATAAATCAATGAAATATAATAATAAAATGTTAAAAATAGAATTAAAAAAGGAGAAACAATAATGAAAATGAAAACGATAGAAATTAACAGAGATAAATTAAAGTTAATAACCATAAGTAATACTAACACAAATACATTAGATGCTTTAATGTTGGAAGGTAAAACTATATCAAATGGTGAAGAAAAAATAAACACAATAGCACTTAGTGCAATCGACATAAAAACAATGAATAAGATTGTATTAGATTTTTTAGGGGAGGATAAATAATGAATCAAGAAGAATTAAAAGATTTTATAGGTGATTTATATTTTGAAGTAAAAGATATTATAAAAGATAGGGATTTAATATATAAAAAATTGCGTGAAATTATTTTAGATAATAAAAAATTAGAAAATCTTATTTGTGATTTGTTTGATGAAATAATTGCAATGTCAAACAATTATAATATAGATATTCATGATGGAGATTCTAATTATAATTATTATAGAAAAGTATTTAATGAAATTCAAAAACAAAAAGAGGAGATTATAAATGAGTAATTGTAAGGATTGTAATAAATCAATAATTGAATTAGAAAATACAGATATTTTATATTGGTATTGTCTACCACAAGGGAAAAGTTATCAATCAATAGATGATGAAATAGAAGAATATTTAATCTGTGAAATATGTAATAAACAAGGGAGTTAAAATGAAAGAAATAAAAATGCCTATATATTATTGTGAAGATGAAAAAACAAATAAAAAAGATTATGATTGGGAGGAAATGGCGAAAGAACTTGAACTTCGTATTAGTGAAATTCTAGATAGAGAGGTTTCAATAACAATAGAAGATGAAGGTTTTATAGAATTTTAAATAAAGGAGATTATAAGTGAGTAAACAAAAAATAACAGATGCTATTTTAACAATGGATAAGTTGTATTGGGATAATAATAATAAAATTAAAAATATGAAAAATGAAGATTTTATAGATTTAGTTAAATATTGTAAGCAAATGGTAGACAAGTTTTATGATGAAATAATAAATGAGGAGTATTTATAATGATGATGATAATACCTGTTCAATGGAGAGATTACAAATCAAAAAAAGAAGTTATAGAATCTTTTTTTAAAGATGAAGATTTTAGGGTGTGTTGTCCTATTGGGAAATATTCAAAATGGGATACGATGGCTTGTAATAAAAGCGATTTAGTAATTAATGGAATAAATTGGGTAAAAGTTAGATTTAATAAACTACAAGATATTGTTATAATAAAAGTGGAGGAAAATTTATAATGAATAAAGCGATTATAGAAATTGCAGTAACAGATGAACAGATTGATAATTTTTTATGTGGTGCTTTTGAAGGTGGCTCTAATTATTGGTGTGGTTCAATTAAAGTAAAAGACAATGATTATAAAGGTACAGATTATGCTTCAGAATGTGTATCTAAAGGTGGAATAATAGAAGTACATAGGTTAGGAATAGCAAGTGAATTTGAACCAATAACCATATCAAAAAAAGATATTATAAGAGGACTTGAATTAATGTCTATAAATGGTTATAAAAAATCACTAAACAGATTATTGTTTGGAGATTATGATTCAGACGATTGTGATAATTTATTTCAAATGGCTTGTTTTAAGGAGGTTATTTATGGCTAGAATAAAAGAATCAGATTTAAAAATATATCTTAATAAAGGTAAAATTTATTATGAATACGAAGGTGTTACTAAACTATTAAAGGCTTATAATGAACTTAGAAAGGAAAAAATAAAATGAAAAAAGCAATAGTTAGAATAGAATTACAATATGAATTTGTTGATGATATACCTAATAGACAAATTATAAATATATGTGAAAATATAGAATTACCAAGACATTACAAAGAAGATAGTTATAAATTAATTAGTATAATAAATGATTAATTATACTAGGTTAAATATTTGCACTTTGTGGAGGGTTCAGATTAGAACTATCCTACCCCTAGATTATAAATCTAAGGTGGGTTCTAATCATTTGCACTTCGCATCAGGCATTTTGATTATATCTAAGGAAACTAATTCCTTAAATACGAGTATCTGTTTTTCATCATTAGTTGATATAATAAGAAGCATTGATACTTTCACTATGCTTTGTGGTTTTCTTATAAACCCCTTCGTAGTAACCACTTTTATAAACTCAAAGCTACCAAGATTTAAGCCAAGTCCTTTGAGCAAGGCTTATATTATAAAAAAGATTTTTAAAATAAACAAGGAGAAAAAATGAAAGATAAAAAAAATGATTTCTATAAAAATCACAAAAAAATAGAGATACCAATATGTTTCTATATTGATGATGATGGAAATAAGGTATATGATTTAGAGGCAATGTCAGAAGAATTCGAAAACGAATTAAGCAAATTAACTAATGTAACTATAATGTGTTCAATATCAGATGATATTGTTTGGGAAAAATAAAGGAGAAAAAATGAATAAAATAAAGTATAGTCATATAGATATGATAAATACTTATGCAAATTCTTTTAATGACATAAATGAAGGAGATGTAATTTTACAAGTATGTCAGATAGAAGACGTTGGTATTAAAAATAAACTGAAAGATAATGATGATTTATTAAAATGTAAAAATGTTTTAGGTTTTGAATTGTTTCTTGAATTTCAATATATAAATGGAAATATAGATGAAAAATTGTATTTTGATACTAGACCTATGATGGCTATAAAACATAAAGAAAAAAGGAGTTTAAATGAAAGATTATAATAAAATGAGATGTGCTTTAGCTTGTTATGAAGCAGAACAATTAACGCAAAGAGATATTTATTATATATTACTTGAAGGTGTATTTCCTTATAAAGATTTATCAGACACAGAAATAGAGAAAATGTTTGTAGATTTATGGGGAGAGGAAGAAATACCTTTGATAGAAAATATAGAAATAAATTAAAATAATTGTTGCACACAATAAAAACTAATATTAAATTAATAAATAAATATTTACAGAAATGGAGAGGAAATGTTAAATAATATAAAAGAAGTTGTGAAGGAAAAAGGTTTAAAAAATACTTGGATAGCAGAGCAGTTAGGAGTTAATGCTTGTGATATATCTCATTGGTGTTCAGGGCATAGAAAGCCTAGTCAAGAAAAGTTAAAGGCACTTGCAAAGGTGTGTGGTGTAAAGGTAAGAGATTTATATCCAAATGCTAGAAGAACAACTATATTTGAAATATGAGTAGAAAATTAGATATAAAAATATCCGATAAACATTTAGATTTTTTATTATATTTAATAACAATAAAAAGGTTTGATGCTTTGTCTTTATGGAGAGTTTTACACAAACCTAATGAAAATGATATGTTATACAAGAGTTATTTAGAACAAAAAGGAGTAAACTAAGATGGGTAAAATGAAAGGAGCTTTAATGGATTGGTGTTTAGATGAAGGCTATGATATATGTGCAGAGCCTTATTGGAAGCCAACATTAAGAGCATTAGCAGTAACAAAGAAAAGAAGTGATGAAAAACTAAAAAAAATGAGGAGATTATACATTGAAGAAAATACAAATCAAGGGTAAGGATTATATTGAAGTTCATGAAAGAATTAAAGAGTTTCATAAAAGATACCCAAATGGAAAGATAGAAACTGACATCATCGAGATGACAGATAGATTTATAACAAAAACCATAGTAACACCTGATGTGGAAAATCCTGAAAGATATTTTACAGGGGTAGCTTACGAAAAAGAAAATTCAACCTTTATAAATAAAACAAGTGCATTAGAAAACTGCGAAACTAGTTCAACAGGTCGTAGTCTTGGTATGCTTGGAATAGGGATTGATACATCGGTTGCATCGGCAGATGAAGTACAAAATGCTATAAAGCAACAAAATACACCTAGCAAAACTCAACAAAAACCATCAGATACACCTGATGAAATGCCATTCTAATGTCAGAGCAAGTGATATTAGATTTGTATTTTTATGGATTTCTTATGTTGGTTTTAAGTGTGTTGTTAATGTTTTTTAATTATAATAATAACGAGGAGATATAAGTCATGGCTTATGAAATGAAAGAAAATAGTGGTTCTTTATTTAGTGCTTCTGATAGAAAACAATCAGATAAACATCCTGATTATACAGGAAGTTGTAAACTAAATGGTGAATTATTAAGTATAAGTGCTTGGGTTAATGAATCAAAAGCAGGCAAAAAATATTTAAGGCTTAAATTTGATGATTATAAACCTAAAAACGAATCTACTTACGAAACAAATACAACAGGTGATTTACCTTACTAATGCCTAATTTGTTTCCAATAGAGATTAAAGTTAGAGTTAAAGGAGAGGAAAGGTGGGCAGATGGTCGCAAAGTTTTTGAATATCTGCTTAAAGAATACTCTAAAGTAAACTATAAGGGTAAGGTTGTAGAGCCTTACCCTAATAGGGTTAATGGATTTTATGATAATATACCAAAAGAATTAATTGATATGTGGTCAAAAGCATATCCAAATGTAGATATAAAAGCAGAATGTGAGAAAGCAAGAGCTTGGTTATTAACAAATACAAGCAAAGCAAAAAAAGATTTTAAAGGCTTTACTAATAGGTGGTTAGGTAGAGCTTGTCAAAATGGGGGGCAGATGCCAATGTCATTTACTAATAAGTCGGAAAGAGTAATTGAAAAGAAAATGAATGAGCTTAGAGAAAAGCGAAAAATTGCCGAAATGGATTCTGCCCCTAAAGATTGGGTTAAAGATTTAATAAATCAAACTAAAAATAAAATGGGTAATCACTAGTGGAAAAGTTTATACAAGAAAGTATAATGAACATTAAAAGGTTAGAAAGTCATAATAAAGTATTAGCAGAACAACTAAAAATAGCTATACAAGGTTTAGAAGCTATTGTTGAAACTTCCGATACTCTTGGTCTGTCTAAAAAAACTTTAGATGAGATGAAAAAAATTGAAGAAGAATCTTTTAATAAAGACAACTAAACATAAATAATGGTGGTGAATTAGGTTTTTCCTTTCATTTCCTAATTCTTTAAATTATATTTGAATAACAACTTTATGATTTGCCACCATTATTTTAAACAAGGGGTATCATCAATGAAAAGAATAAACGACCATGTTTTAGATGCTTATAGGATGCAGTTGAAACATTATTTTGAAAAAGGGTTAGGAGAAAAGTCAGAATTATCACACAATACAATTATAACGCCAATTTTAGTTAAAAATACTTTAGACAGATATTTAGAATTAGGTGGCACTTTAGATTTTATTAGTGTTAAAGAAGAAGAATATCAAGAATTTTTAGAGGAAGTAAAAGCCTGTTAATAATGAGGTATAAAATAGCTAAGATGGTTTCAAATCGTATGTCATATACATGCGTAATGTGTGGAAAACCAAAGTTTAACAAAATGTATGAATATCAAGCATATTCGTATGTTTCAAAATATAAGCCTCCTTATTTAAAAAAAGTTTGTGGAGATTGTGTATATAAAGAGGTTTTTGGAAATAAATGGAAAATAAAAAAAAGAGAAGGGGTTTTAGATGAAGTGTTGGCATTGTAATAGTGAAGTTATATGGGGTGGCGACCATAGTTATGAAGATTATGGAATAGAGGGAGAGGGTATAGTAACTAATATGCAATGCTCTAAATGTCCTGCGAATTATTTTATATATTTAGGAGAAAAAGAATGATTTGCGAAATATGTAAGCAAAACAGAATACAAAGAGTAATTGCAGAATCAAAAAAAGCGATGCAAAGGTTTACAAAAAAATTAAAAGAGGAGAGGAAATATGAGTCATCCAAGTAAATTAAAAGGTAACAGATTTGAAAGAGAAATAGTAGATAAAGCTAAAGATACAGGATTAAATGCTAAAAGAGCTTGGGGTAGTAATGGTATGGCTTTAGGAGAGCATCCTGAAGTTGATTGTATAGTTGAAGGAACTAAAATACAAGCGAAGGTAAGAAAAAAGTTACCTGCTTACCTTATACCATCAGAAGAAGTAGATGCAGTTGTATTTAAGCAAGATAGAGGAGAAGTACTTATGCTAATTAGATACGGAGATTGGTTGTTTGAACAGAAAAGATTTGATGGATATAGACGAGCAGCTTTTGATGCACTTGAAAACAAAAAAAAGGATAAATAATGTCTGTTATTAATGGTTATTGCAAAGAGAAAGATATAAATTTTGATAAAGATTTAGTTTATGGAAAATTAGGAGAAAACTTAGCTAATCAAATATTTCAAGGTCAATTTGATGCAGAAGTAAAAACAGAAAGAAATATTTGGGAAACGACAGGTAATATTGCTATTGAGTATTTGTGTAAAAAAAAGCCATCAGGAATATCAACTTGTAAATCTAAAGTATGGATACATTTTTTGTCAGTCGATAGTCAGTTTAAGGGTGCTTTTATATTTGATAGAAAAAAATTAAAGCAATATATAAAAGATAATTATAATAATTTAAAAAAAGTTGATGGTGGTGATAACAATGAAAGTAGAATGGTTCTGCTTAATAAACAAAACATTATGGAGGTGTGTGGGTTTTGATTAATAAATTTGCAAGTCCAAATAAAGATATAATTGTAAAGCCTAAAAAATGTAAAGATTGTAATGTTTTAATTACAGAAACTAATAAAGTTAGAAAACATGGCTCTGTAGGTTATTATAGTAATTGTAGAAAGTGTATTAACAAAAGAAACCTTGAATATGTGCGTAAAAGAGCTAAAATTATCAAAGATAATCCATTGTGGTAGGTCTTACCATACCTCTTTAATTTTTAAACTAATATTGTAAGTTTTAAAAGCAACTTGACTTATGCTTAGGCTATCTTGGTCTAGGACACAGATTGCAAATTGGTCAGGATTGTTATTTGTGTTATCAGGTTGAAATAAAAACCTTTGTCCATTGCCTATCTTATTTAGTACTTGAGATATAAACGATTTGTCATTATTAATATTATAGTAAAAAGCATTGTTAGTATTATCATCGATATAAATATCGTCATCACTATAATTAGTCGTTGTTTCTGTATAATTATTACCCATGTAGTTTGAAGCAAACAAATCTTTATCTGATATATAGCTAAAAGATAAATTCCATACCCTTCTGCCATTTCTTTTTGCTATTTCATTTGTGTCGCCTATAGAAAACGGAGCAGCTTTGCTTTCACCATTAATCCAATATGGAGAACCTGCATATCTAACATTAGTTAGTGTAGAACCACCCATAGTTTTTAAAGTATCAAAACCATCAAATTCAATCTCCATAGAAAGCTCTAAATCAGCACTTGGCATATCATAATAAGAACCAAATATTAAGCTTCCTAAATTATAAGATTGTAAAACCTGATTATCATCATCATCAGATTGTATCCCTAAAGATATTGTAGTTGAATCAGGATTTGCAGTTCCTGTAAAAATTGTAGTTCCAATGTTTTCTATAGATATTATATCTACAGATGTATCGCCTTCAGTCGTTTCTGTATCACAATTTAAAACAGATTCAGAATTTGTTGTATTTGTTACAATTTTGCCTTCAATATTATGATTTAAAAGTGCTAGATAAAAATTATCTGTATCAAAATAATTTAATAAAGTTGAATTTAAAACAATAGTTTGTGAATTATCACTATCAAATTCTATTTCTTTTTGATTTATAGGGTCGAATCTACACAAATCATTATCAAAGCTTATTGTATAATCTTGTCCTAATGATTTAAGATAACTTATTGTATCAATATAAAATCTACATTTTCCTACGTTTTGATATGCCATTATTCTTTACCTCTTTCGTATTTTATACTTCCTTGTGTTCTTTCTCTTTTTGCAACTTGTTTTTGTTTTTGTTTAGGAATAGGTGCTTTAAGGTTTATTAAAGATGTTTTTTGTACAGCTCTAGTATAACTTGGCATTTTTTTAGCTTCACTAAATATTTTATTTACCAATGCACGTTTTTCAACCCTTGATTTAACATTAAACTCAAGTGTTTTACTATTTGTTTGTAGTGCAGGTTTAAAACTACCTCTTTTTCTTTCTGTTGCAATTTTAGGTTCATCAAAAAGTATTTCATCATCATTTTCTAAATTAGTTTTCATTTTATTTATCTTTTTTAAATCTTGATTATTTGTAATTGTTGCTGAAATTTGAGTTCCATCATAATTTGTTATTAAACATCTCGTTATTCTTATATCACCTGAATAAGTATAAAGTTTAACAGGTATTATGTGTTTAAATAAATTAGATATTAAAATTGTATTATTACCAATATCGGATGTAATAAATTTTGGCATAGAGCTTGAAAATATAGCAGCACCATCATATTCTAATGCAATTACAGACGGAATACCATTTAAATTAATTTCTATTTCAAAATCAGAAACTGTTAATTGTGCATTACTTACAGGATACAATTTCCTTAAATTGTTTATTTTTTTTACTAAAGACAATGTTTTAATTATATTGCTCATTTTACCCTATAATCATGTTTACTAATTTTACCACATCAGCAACATTTATATTACCATCACCTGATAAATCAAATGTTTCATCTAACAAATCTCCACTTGTATCACCTAGAATAGCATTTACTAAAAGAACAACGTCAGCTACATTTACTACTCCATTTTGGTTTAAATCTCCAATTATTTGTCCTGTTTGTATACCTTCTCCACTTACTGTTCCTATATTCCAATCAGATATTTCAACTTCCGAAAAAGATGAAAGTAATAATTGAGATACCCCATATATTACAAAATTATAAAATTCTAATAAAATTTCTAAAACATTAACATCATGGTAGTCAATATTTCCTGTGCGATGCAAATCTGCATTTCTTAATTGCTCTGAAGTTAAATTTTGTATATTACCAATAACAATAGATTTTAAAATATTTAAATCTGTTGTTGTAAGATGTGAAGTCATTAAAGGATATGTTTCTTGTAAAGTTTGAAAGTTCCCTGCATCAAAATATTGACTATAATTATTTATCCATCCTGCATCGTCATATATATCACTAATACCATCAATTTCTTCTTGATTGTGATAGTAGTAATGTTTTTCAAAAGATAATGCACCTACATTAGATTTTCTTGTTAAACTTCCTAACCCTGCTGTAAATCTTCTTTTTAATTCATGCAACTGATATAAATCTAATACCACATCTTTAGTTGATTTTGTTATAGATTTAACCATAAAATAAGGGTATATTTTTTGATTATTTCTAAAAACATTTTGACTTGTATAATCTTCTCCATATATTTTTAAATTATTAAATAATGAGTCAAAATTACAAATATCTCCAACTTCTGCGTTAAAATATTTTAAAGGCAATTTAATTTTAATGATATTATGATAATTGCAATATTTCATATATGTATAATCTCTTAATTTTACAGCAGATTCATAATCTCTTATAAAATCGGATTCTATAGTAAATATATTACTTTCTCTTTTTACACCAAGGCTTGAATAATTATAGCCTAAAATTTCAGTAGTTTCTCCTGTAGATGAATCATAATTAAAATATGAAGAACTTTGATTGTAAGTTCCCTCGCCATTTCCATAGAAATCATAGCCATCACAATAACCTGTATCTCTTGTATAATTACCTGTTTCATAATCTTTTTTATATTGGACATTTACCATAGTTTTAATTTCTGAACTTGGAGTTCTTTCAAAATTAAAAGAAACAATATCCTTTGATTGAATTGTAAAATCAATATCAGAATCACTATATTCTTGTTTCATTTCTGTTAATGATAATGTGTTTGATTGATTGTTAAATCTAGGAAATATAGAGCTATTCTTTGATATATCTTCTATTAGTTTTTTTGCTGATGTTTTTTCATTTACAGAAAATGCTAGTGTGATGTTTAATTGCTCTAAATCTGTATTTTCAAACAAAACATTTTGTGTCATACTAATTTCTTTTTCAACAATATTTTCAATAATGCTTGATGGGGTTTCTATTACGTTGTTGTTAAAATCAACTCTGCCAATAACGTCTGCATAGAAATTAGAATCTAAACCTTTTTCAAAATTTGTAAATTGGAATATACCAACAGAATTTAATTTAGTAGCTATTTTTAATTGACTGTCATTTCCATCTGATTCTAATCTATAATTCAATGATATAGAGTTAAATTTATCAGGAGAATCCCATGCTGCTATATAATCATCAGAAGCTAAACTATCTAAAACTTCATTATTTGGTGTAATATTTTGACCTCTAATATCCCAATTAACAGGATTATCACTTGCTATTAAGGTATTAATACTTTCGTTATCTTTTTCTATTAAATTAAAACCTAAAAGTGGGTTAGGCAATAAAGCATTAGCATCTGTATTATCACTATCTACTGTATCAGTAGCTATTGCACTAACTATAAAATTATCATTATTTCCTATAATTCCTGACTCTAAATCTACCGATAAACTTCCCCAAAAAGTAGTATGACTTGCTATAACATCTGAGCTTTTTATGTTATTAAAAGGAAACAATAAAGATAATCTTTTTTCTATCCCATTATCACCACCTGATATTAAATCTACATAATTAGTAGAAACAGAAATTCCAAAATCTTTAGCTAAGTTTTTACCTACTTTTTGACCTAAAAAATTTTTATGACCCCAAGGTATAATTGTTCCTTTTTTAACAGAAGTTGCATTGCTTGATGTTGTAAAAGGATTTCCATTTTCAATTTCATTAAAATCAATTACAGATGGAGATAATACATTTTCAAAAGATATATTATCTTCTACATATAAAAACCAACCTGCTCCTTGTTCAAAACATTCATTTTGTTTAATTATCCCAAAATTCGCAACATCTTGCTGACCACTTAAACCATAGTCATTAGCTATAACTCCAAAGTTATTTTGCATCAACTTATCTTCCCAAACAATATTGCTACCACCTTCATTTGATAACTCATCTGCTCCGTTCCACTCTGATTCAAATTTAATATTTAAACTGTTAAATTCATTGTTACTAGAAGAAACATAGGCTGAAACTCTTTTTTTAGTAGGTCTAAATTGAGCAAAATTACTCATATCATCATTGCTATATAAATATGGTAAATCATTATTCAAATCTTCAACTAAATTAATCCACAATATTTTATTTGACTCTAATATTTCAATACTTGGCATTGTTTCAGGATTGTAAATTCCTATATATATTCTTCTTATATCATTTACATTATTTGAATTAACAGAATTAGGACTACACCAAGATTTCATAACATAACTAGGAAAAAACTTTTCACTATTTTGATTTTGAAATTCAGTAAGACCTTTTATACTATCTGATGAACCAGCATTACCTATAAAAATATATTGTGTTGGTCTACATGTATACTTACCCCAATAATTGTCTGTAGTGTCATCATTATTTAATGTAACACCGTTTTGTGCCCCTGTTCCTGTAAAGATTAAACTATTATCAGGGTTTTCAAATAATGCTTCTACTCTTGGATTTTCAGGGTTGCACCATTCAGAGTCAGGCAATGGAAAATCACTTAAAGCATTTATTACTCTATCAAAATTATCAATATAAGGATATTCATTGTCAGGGTCTAAACCTGATGCTATCATCCAAGCTTCCCTGAAATTTAAATCCAAAGACCACTGTTGAACTAATTCAGATTTTTTACCTGACCATGAATCTTGTACATGAATATTAGGGTCTGTTTTATATCCTAATTCTAACAATTTATTTTCTACTCTACCTATTATT
>VTLG01005372.1_pt1 | contig 19128 bp, 42 predicted proteins | sample 4694571 | NCBI WGS metagenome assembly VTLG01 (sample SAMN12604809, study PRJNA352737) | marine metagenome | biome: ENVO:00000447; feature: ENVO:00000209|ENVO:00000569|ENVO:01000036; material: ENVO:00002151; isolation source: viral sequences binned using virsorter ...
TAAAATTGTTTCTTCTCCTTCTTTTAGTTCGTACAAATATTTCTGGCTTACACCAAATTTGTTCTTGAGCAGTTCAATCGCTTCCATAAATTTATTAGATTGCTATTCTATTATACTAAGCGTTTGCTGAAAATTGACAAGATATTATTCCAATGAAATGACTTCTATCCTCTATTTCCAATGGAGTTACACCATTAATATCTAATACTCTAGGTTTACAACTGAAAGTATCGGTGTAATTAGAAGCATTAACAGAAGTCAATCCATCAATAACAGCTTCTCCTATCGCAGATAAAACAGAAGTACCTTCCCCTTTTGGAACGTAAATATTACATTGAATAACACCAGCATAATAATCTGAAGCTGCTCCCTGATTTTGTAATGTTGATTGTGTAAAATTCACACTCATTAAAATATACTTTTTGCTTTTTCCTGGAGTCGTAAAATGAACATTGTCATAAACCATCTCAACAGTATTATCTGCTGCTGCAACTGCATCTGTAACTGCTTTTTCAAATGCTGCTCTTGTGTTTACTAAAGTCATGCTTCAAATCCTGTATATGTAGTACCTGCTGATTTCTCAGATGTAGCTCCTCCTATAAATATCTTACCTTTATCTGACATATTTTCCTTTATTAAACGACCTAACTGACCTTGAACAAATCTTTGAATTTCTCCACTCTCTAAAACATATTGAGAATATTCTGCTTTATTACCAATCCAAACCGCTTTTCTATAATTAAATATTCTATTACCTGAACCTACAGGAAATCTTGGTTCAACAACTGGTCTTGGGGGTCTAATCTTTTGACCTTTAGAAAAGGCTTGCCATACTATTTTTCTTTGAGTTGCCCAGGGTTCATAGTTTTCTACCTTATGAGTAGCTGTTACTGGACTATTTTGTGCTTTCCAGCTAGAAGCAAAAAATCCTGTGAATACAGGCATTGTTGTTGGTTGAGTTTGGTTTCGATTAGATAATTCAAAATGAACATCTTTTATGAGATTATTAAAATCTCTACTAATCTTTCTATCTAAATCTCTAGGTAAATCTTTTAAAAACCTAACTGCCATTAGAATCGCACCAAAATAATAAAGAGATATACTTGTCCACCTCTTTTAGTATCAATATCAACTATCTGTGCAACTCTATTTGAACCAGCATAACTTAATGTAATTTCATCATCTAAATCTGCTTGATTATCTCCTATCTGATCTGGTGTTATATATAACCTTGCCTGTCTCATCTCTTGACCAGTTTCTTCTTCTGACCTGATAAAAGATATTGGAACTTTAATGCTATAGCTAGTATCAGTTGTAGTCAAAGCTCCTGTAGAAGTATTGTAAGAAGGAGATGCTTTTTTTGTATAAGTGATACTGTAATCTTGTGATGCACCTAATTGAGATACAACACTTTTAGCTGCGTTTTTAAATAGTGAATCTAACTGTCCTGCCATTATCCTCTAACCACTCTAAGTTGAAAACTACCAGCACCGCCAAGCATATATGCTCCGAGATAACTTTGTAGCCACGGGTAAACATCAAGAATATTATTTATAGATCCTGTTCCCTGACTATCAGTATTATATTTAACCTGCAAATCTCCTAGTTGTACTTCAGAAAAATTACCATCTTTACCAGTAGTTCCTGTAATGGCATCGGTATCATTTGCCAAAGCTCTAGCTAATTCATATTGTGCATATTTAATATTATTTGGAATAGTTGTACAAGCTAATTCAACACCATCTACTTGATAATTAGTTCTTGGAAACTTTAGTGCCTGACTTTCATCACATCTATCTCCATAAAAAACTAAAGTATCAATCCATCTCGTAGCTGATATTAATGCTCTTTTCTTCTGATCATCTGTTTTGTTAGTCCAAGTCGAAGAGTCTGGGGAGGTATCGAAGTAATCATTAGACTCAGATAAAGTGACATAACTATTAGCTGTTTCACTTTTTATAGTTGCATTTATGGTAGCTGCCACGATTGATAAAGTAATTTAGTTTTATTGTAGCGTAAAGAAAAAACCCCACCAATATTTTGATAGGGTTTTTGGGTAGCATGACCAACTGCTATTTTAATCTTAATATAAATTAAGACTTTAGGGCATTAGATAATGGTGTGTTAACAAAGATTTCAACCATAGGAATTTGGTCAATATCATAAGTTGCACCCCAGTTAGATCCTGTTCTAAGAGCAGTATTTGTTGGGTTATCAGCAGCGTTTGTCCACTTAGTACCCATAACATGATATGCAGTATGGTAATCAACAGACATAACATCTTGCTTAGATAAGATGTTTCTTTCTGCTTCAATACTTAGTTCAGACTGAACACCCTCAAGGATTGTTCCTGACTTCATTAAGTAGCAACGGAACTCCTGACGATTACCAGTAGTTGTTGGATCGTTGATGTTTACTTGAGAGTCAATAATAACATTCATACCAGCAAATTGACCGATACTTCTGTCAGTTACACCAACTCCACCGCCACCCCAAGTTATTGCACCACCAGTTGATAGAGCAGATGTTGAGAATGTTAGTAAACCTACTTGATATAAGTAGTAAGCAACCGCAGGGTGAACTATAAGAAGATCAAGTTCTTCTCCTCTTTCTCCTAAAAGAGAACGAGCTTCTGCAACAGTAGCAGCACTAAGATAGTTTGCTTCACCAGTAGAACCAGAACCACCTAATTGCTTTTCAAGGCGATGACCATTAAGAGCAGTATGGAATAGTCCAGTTAGTGTTTCAAATAAACGAACAGAGTTCAATTTATTAATAGCATCTGCAAGTTGATTTCTGATGTGACCCATTGGATCTTCACCAGCAGCCAAGATAGCAACGTCATCAACAGCATAAGCAAAACCTCTGTGACAGATAGTTGCGATCTGCGTATCTGTACCGATTTTTTGAGGTGTTAAATGACCATTAGTGCTTGTACCCCATGAAGAAGTACCATCAATAATCTCTTCAGTTGGAGATATTGGGTTAAATTCTGGAACTTGTATTCTTGTTCCACCTGCTCTTGCATCAAGCAGAGCATTACGAACTACAGCACCAGATTGAATAAATAGACTACGCTCTTTAATAGCTTGAGAAACGTAGGCACTAAAATTATTTCTCTTAACGATGTCCGCTAACAGGACACCGCCAGAATAATTCTGAAACGGAGCAGCCATTTAGAATAAATTTGTAATGTTTACGGAGGTACCCTAGTCACGGACATGGGATGTTAATTTCACGGAAATCAACTATTTTGTTTGAGCCTCTTGCTTGAGCACGGCTGCAAGCTGTGGATCTTGTTCCGATAATAGCATTTGTTGAGTTATATTGCCCGTTTTCCAAGGGTTTGCCTGACCCCCACCTGCATTAGCAACTGGACTTGGTTTTGCTCCCATTCCAGCAGCAGAACTTGGTTTGAAATGATGTTCCCAACCACTACCAGGGTTTTTGAGACTCGTGAGATAAGCACCTAAATCTTGTTCAACTCCACCATTAAGAACAACTACTTTACCTTCAGCATTTTTTTGTAACTTATTTTGTAACAATGATAAAGTTTGCTCTGCATTTATCGCACCAAGATTACTAATAGCTGCAAGTGCTGTTGTTTTAGTAGAAGCAATCTCATTAGAATTTTTTAAATCCTCTAACTGCTGAGATAAATTCATTATCTGTTGTTCTTTTTCTTGAGCAGTTTTATTAGCTTCCTCCCAAAGAGTTTTCCATTGACCTTGATCTTCTAACTCTTGTTTTCGTTGTTGATCTTTTTCTTTATAAACTTCGTTTAGTTTACGTTTTACTCCTAAACGATCTTCTTCTTTAGCAGCTAATTCTTTTTTCAAAGCCTTAATCTGCTCTTCATATTGTAGTTTTACAGGATCAACTGTAGTTTCGGGCTGTGTTTGTTGTGAAGCAGTTTCAGCCACGGGCTGTTCAGCGTTGGTCACGGACTCAGGCTGAATTACTTTTTCTTCGATTGCCATGAATTAGTCAGAAAGTGGGCTAGTGGTTTTCTTTTTAGCAGCTTTTTTCTTAGTTGCTTTTGGTTCAGGAGCAGGACAAGCAGCAGGAGCTTTAACACCATTACCCATTCTTTCGGATAAATCAGGTTCTACAAGCTCCCATTTGTAAGTTCCATCAGCCTGAAGAACTTTATCTAGGGATTTAGCCATAAAAATGTATGTACTTGTCTATCATTGTAACAAACTATTCAGATTTGACCTCATTTGCTGAAGGTAATACTTCTCCCTGTACCAAAATATCTCTAAATTCTTCTCTATCTATCACATTTTCATTGAATAATGCAGTTAAAGCAGTAATATCTTGACCAATTAATCTTTCAATATCAAAATCTCTACTAATCTTTACTTCTGGTGGTTCAATACCTACATATTCAGCAGAAAAATTAAAACATTTTTGAAGTTTTTGTTCTAATTCCATAGAAACCATAGCAAGCATAGAGTTTGTATCAACTCTATCTAATCTTCGAGCGTCAGCAGATTCAGCTACAAACTTTTGCTGACTTAAAGTAGATATTCCCAAAGTAGCCATTTGCATTTGTAACTCTTTTATTTCAGCAGATTGAGCATCAAAAGCACTAGAAGCTGGCTCTACATAGTAAACTTTATTCCCTGGTTGAGTTGCCATTGCATAATTTACAGATATAGCAAGGTCTTTAGTCTGATCATCATATCCTTCCATTACAAGCATTGGCTGAGATGCAACGTGCAAACTATGAATTAAATCAGCTTGTCTTTGAAAATGTGCAAGATTTAAGTATGCAATATCTAATAAAGGTGGTTTACTTACTAAATTTTCAGTTTTTCCAGAATAAATCGTAACTAAAGGTATTTCTCCAAGAGAAAAATTGCCAGATTCAACTAATTTATAATCTTCTCCTGTTGTATCTGTACTAAATTCTCCAGCATAAGAATTATCGTCAACATCGTACATTGCATCAATCTGATCTGTTTTACGAAATAATCTATACCTGCCAGGTTCTATAACTCTTACCTGTTCAAATACTTTTTCTCCAAAGTCTCCATCAGGTAATACTGCCTTTTCTCCAATTCTTACCTGTACTAAGTTTCCATAATTAGATTCTCTATCTAGTCTATAACCAAATAAATTATTAGGATCTACCTCAATCCAATAAGGTCTGCGGTTTTGTTGCCTCTCTTCTGCAAGACTTAATGCACCTGATGGAGCAGGATAGTCAACAAGAATATGACTTTGACCATAAGTAAGAGAACACATAAGTAATCTTCGTGCGTATTCGTCTAAATCCGATCCACAGCCATCAACATCTGCCTTAAATGTATCTGTCCAGTAAGGATCTCCTATTAAAGATATTGGTTTTCTTAAAACAAGACCTGTTGCTGCTCTGATTAATCGTTGAGTAAAAGGAGAAAATACAGCACGATTTACTCTTGCCATATATGCTGTGTAATCTTCTCTTGGCTCTAATGGTAAAAACGCTTCGCTGTTTTCTCTAAGATATTCTGTTCCTTCAGTTACAGCTTTCATTATTTCCCACCCCTTCATCATATCCAAAACTGCTCTGTTTTTGGTAAAAGGACTATCTATACCACTAAGAGAATTAGAGGTCTGAATTTTTGTTCTAATTTCACCAGGAATTGAATAAGTCATTGTTTACCATTTAGTGCGGTGTGACCAATATCTAGCACTAAAAAATCCTGGGTTGGGATCTTGTGCATTATGTCTAGCATAATATGATTTCCTTCTAGCTTTATCTCTTTCTGATTTAGGATTTTTACCAGCACCAGTAACTCCTTGTTGACCAAATCGTATTAGTTTTATTTTATCGCCTTTCTTAGCCAATACCACATGAGATTTAGTGGGGTGACTAGGTGTTTTCTTGGGTTTATTAAATCCTTCTAATCTATTTTTTGTAAGCCTGGGATCTTTTTTACTCATTTTCCCACCTTTGCCTGTGCCTTTTTATGGGCTTGGGTAAAAGTATCTCCTGCTCTCATTCGCCTTTTCATAAACTCCATGTGCTTATCGCTATGGTGTTCAGAATGTTTATCTAATAAATTTTTTTGGCGAGTGGTAAGTTTCACTTCTTTTTCTTTTTTTTCTTAGAACGTAATTTTTTAAGATCCGCAGCCGTAATCTTATCCCGTGGTGGAGCAACAGCAGCTAATTTGCGTTGTTTGCTCGAATAAGATGATTTTGGCATTAGATAGCAGAGGTAATAGCACCATTAGTTATAAAACTAACTGATACTGTATTTATATCTCCAACAGTTGAACTATATGTAGTACCTGTAATAATTCCATTAAAACTTAGTTTTTTAGTTCCTGATGTATCTAAAAACAAGTTGAAAGCAGCATCACCAGAATCTTCAGAAGTTAATACATCTGTAATAAGTTCAGCAGTATCATCTCCAGATGTTGCTGTATAAAAAAGATCAACTGTACCAGAGCCAGAAACTAAACTTCCAATGTTTTTTCTTGAAGTGTCACCATGAGCAGTTGTCTCAAGAGTGTCTTTTGTTACGTCTAATGTCCAAGCTGTTGTAGAAGCTACTGCTCCAACTGATCCAGTTCCGTTATCAAATGATACAGAGCCTTCTTCACCACGAAAAAATGCCATGATTCTAAGAAAATTTTACTTATAACAATATATTACCTTGAAACTGCGTTTTTCACAGTTATTTCTTTTTCTTTTTACGCAAAATATCTGCATCTGCTTTTCTTGCACCACCTTTTCCAGTAATAAAACTATTTACTCTACCCATCGCCCATGCAGCCATTGGTACGTTTCGAGATCCAGAAGATAAATATGCTCCCTGTCCTCTGCGATATACCTGGGCAAGTTGTCCGTAAGTAAAACGGCTCTTATCTGCCTTTTTTCTTAGTGTTTCTTTTGTTTTTTCGCTTAGTGGTTTTCTTTTTGGTTTCATCTTGGGCAGATCGTGATTTGTTTATGGCTTTTATATCAATATACTCTCCTCTTTTGTACTTTTCTGCTGTTTCTTTTATTTCTTTTGCTTTTGCAGAACGATTTCGAGCACCCGTAAGATATTTACTAGGCACTCCTGTTTTCTTATCCCGTCTTACCCGTCTAAACTGTCTCATTTCTTCTTAGTCGTTTTCTTTTTCTTCTTCTTTTTTTTCTTACCTGTCATTGAATGAGAGCCGTGATACATGATAAAAAAGTAACTCTTAATATATTCTAAACGAAGTTTGCCCTAGTGTCTCTGGTTTTGCAAGATTAAATTGTTGCAAACATAAATATCCGAAAGCATCAAAAGCATGGTCAACTCCTAGATTTTTATTAGGTAGCCCTGTATTTGGAGCGTAAGTAAGAGTTCTAAGTGCTTTTATCAATTCTTTACATCTTGGGTGGATAAAAGTTCTTCGATTTCCATTAGCATCAAGTAATGCAGTATTTACAGAAGTTATCTTATCTCGAATCTTCCAGGGACTTTTTGGACTCATAACAGTAAATCCATTTCTTCTTAAGATCGTATGATCTGTAACCCCTACCCCACTTGTCTTTCTCGCATTACCAGTAGGGTCAGGACAAGCAATTACTCTTCGATCTACCCCATATCTTCTTGTAACTTCTTCAGCAAAATCCCAAGTTGTAGCTCCACCTGTTAACATAATTTCATCAAAGACATAAAGACAGTCATTATGCTTTACAGCACAAATTCCTGCCATAGGGTCAACATTAAAATCTAAACCCAAAAGTAAAGGCATCATGTGTAAATCCTGTATATCCTTATCAATATTTTCATCAGTAAAACTAACAGCTACTAAACCAGTAAGATTTTCAAAACTAGCTTCAAATTCTTGCCTGAATGTTCTCCCATCTAATTGACCTCTAGCTGCTTCAACTTCTTCTTTCGCAACATTACCCCCTTCAATCGTAGTAAAACTCCACCTCTGCCAATCATCGCTTTCAGTTTCTCCGCAATAACACCACATATCATAAAACCAACTGGCAGTTCCATCAGGTGTACTAATAAATAACGCCCACCCCTGTTTATCTGCCAATGCAGGTCTGATAACTTCCGCCCACACATCTTGATCCATAAATGCTGCTTCATCTAAAACAACACCCGAAAGACTTCTTCCTCTCAATGCCATCGCATTTTCTGTTCCTTTTAACTCAATAGTTGACCCATTTATTAATTCAATCCGTAAATCTGTCTCATTTTTGCTTTTTATCCAGATTTTAGGCACTAATCTCTTCAACTCCTTCCATGCAATGTCTTTTGCCATGCGATATGTAGGTGCACAGTAGAAATATGTCTCCCCTGGTCGGTTTATCGCTCCACGAATTAGTTCAATACAGGAAAGATATGATTTTCCGAATCTTCGACCAGCTACAAGAACACGAAATCGTTTTTCGCAGTTAAAAACTTGACCCTGGGCATATCTTAAACTGATTTCTGGTGCGGTTTTTACAGGCATACACTAAAAAATAACAAATTTTTCAATTATTACCCCCTTTTTATAGCCTAAATTCATATTTCTAGGTTATCATTCAATTAATACCTTATCTGATTGAGTCCGTGGCTGAATCTTTTATGTCTGGTTTTATTCCAGAAGAACAGAAACAACAACAAGAAAAAAGAAAAAGACGTTCTAAATTTGCTTGCAATACAAAAGAGCATATCCAAGCTAGAAGTCAAAGATTATATTCTCGTCAACTCGAGGGTAAAACTACAAGACAGCTAGTTCTTGAACACGCAAAGATTGAAGGCATCGCAGAAACTTCTGCCTGGAGCGATTGGAGTAGAGTAAAGCAATGGAATAATGAAGATTGGGAAAAAGATAGAGAAAATATGCTTCCAAGACTTCAAGCAATGAGAGTTAGGTTATTCAATAAAGCAGTTTCAAAAGGTCAATTACAGACAGCAGCACAAATATTAGATTCATTAGGTAAAGTAATTGGAGAGTCAGTAGAGACAGTAAATATTCAAGCACCTGAATTGTCAATCAAAGTCGAAACCAAGTAACAAAGATTTAGAGAATATATTTATAGTACCCGACATAGCCTAGCCAGAAAATTTTTTGCAACCTGACCCCCTAGCTCAGAAGTCCCCTCTAAGCTATCTGTACGGCTCTGTGATAGCGTTGTGATAGCGTTGTGATGCTTTATATCTTAAGAATTTTCGCTTCTCTCAGCCGATTCTGGAGGGACTATGCCAGTATAGGTAGTGTCACATTGATGTTGCTCTGCTAGCAAAAGTGATGTAATATTTATATTAAGTAGGTGAATCAATACGCTATCAAGTAGGCTGCTCTTAAGAATCAGGAGCCGAACATAAGGACTACCCACCAGTAGAACCGCCCCAGACCTCGAACCTTCTGCGGATAAGTTTTCGAGCTTACGGACAATCGGCGTTAGAAATAGATTTTACCCTTTACTTCTAGGCTGCATCACTCACGAAAATAACAGGCCAAACAGGAGCTAAGAACTTCGGTCTAGCTTTCCTTTTGCTTTCACAGATTACTCACGAGCTTAGATCAGCCTATAAGTAAAAGGTATTACCTTTTACTTCTAATCCAATTCATTTCTAATTATTCAAAATGAACTATTCAATCACTAGATTTACTGGCATTGATTATTCAAATAAGACTGCCAAGTGGGATCTCATTCAGGAGACACACACACAAGAATCTGCTCTGGCTCATTGCAAGAGCTTGAATCTTAATCAACCTTATTATCATAGAGTCGAGGTAAGCTCAAAGAAAGTGGAATTGCCAAGATTCCAAGTGCTGAAACCTAACATGAAAAACGATCATCAACCGATTGTTATTCCTGTAAGTTTTACAGTCAGGAAGAAATACAACTTCTTTCAAAGATTAATCAGGAGGTTTTTCTAATGTCAGAATTTGAATATTTCTTTTATCAAGATCAGGCGGAGTTTAACCGCCTTTATTCTTCTTCTTTAATTTACGACTTCGATTCAATGGAGGTATCACACAATGAAGATTAAAAGACTTGGAACTAGTAAAACTTTACTAGTTCTTCCCTCTGGTTCTGAAGCGTTCTTCAGTTATGACACGCCAGTTGTTTTTCAAATGCACTCTGGGGAAATTTTCAAAACTGAAGAATATTACAGTCAAACAACTTCAAAGCATATCACCCAATACTTAAACGGGCGAGAAGCTGAAGCCGTTCCACAGTCCATGATCAACCAACTTGTAGGAGTTTAAAAAATGAATCATTTTAATCATTACATTGATAATAAAAACCTTATCCCAACAATTTTGGACTTTGGTTGGACTGTTCGAGATAATACATGGACTAATTGCCCTTTGGACGTTCAAAGGGAAATTAAAATATGGTATGATCTCGCACATTCTGAGGAGGTTTAAAAAATGAGTCAAGTTAAAAAAATGAGAGTTTTTAAACTTACGGACTCTCAACTTTTTTTAATGCTTCAAAGCATACAAATTACCAAAAGGACACAATATCAAAGACTTAGAAAAGAAGACAAAAATGACTTTGATCTAATGTTTGAAGAAGTTGTTGTACCTTACTGGTCAACTTGTGTTTAAAAAATCGGGGAATTAATTTTCCCCTTTTTCATTTTTCATTTATCCCTTAAAAATTATGCCATCTATTGTTTTTATGAGTGCATCATCTAATGATGAGCCAATCGAACTTGACCTAACAAAAGCAACTAAAAAAGACGTTTATAACGCTTTTAAAAAAAGTTGCAAACAGGCCAAAAATTCAAAAACTAAAGGGGAATAATTTCCCCTTTTTTTCCTGTAAAAATTTTTCACTTATCCTGTAAAAATTATGACACTATTGAAAGGCAAAAAAGCCGATTATGTAAAACCTGAGCAAGTTATTGTGAATGAATTAATTCAGGCACTTGAATCGGGGAATACAAAATTATGGCGTAAAGAATGGACAGTTAAAGGCGGTTTCAGGAATGTCTTATCAGGGCATGAGTATAAAGGCTCTAACCCTGCTCTTCTCTGTTTACAGAGTTCTATTAGGAATTGGCATTTACCGCTCTTTATAGGAGCAGGGCAAGCAAAGTCTATTAATTGCCTACCAAAAAAAGGTTCAAAATCTGCTCGGATTTTACAACCACTTTTAAGGGAATATGAAACAAAAGAACTTGACGTAAATGGGGAAGCAAAAAAAGCTCAATATATGAGCTATAAATGCGTTCCAGTATTTAATGTCGCTGACGTTCGAGGGTTAGATGATGAAGCATCAAAGAAATTGGAACAGTTGACGGACGAAGCGGTTCTAACTGCTGCACCTCGCCCACTTGACCAAAGAGTTAAAGATGCCCATGACAGATTATTCCAATGGGAAAAAGAAGTCAAAGCAGTCATCAAAGGTGGAGATAGAGCCTATTACAGGCCATCAACTGATGAAATCGTAATTCCAAAAAGATATAACTTCAGGAATGACGAAAGTTATCTAGCTACCTTTGCCCACGAATGTATTCATTCGACCAAATCAAACGGAAGATTATCTCGTAATAATCTTTCATATGCTCAAGAAGAATTAGTTGCTGAATTAGGAGCTTATCTAGTTTGTAATAGGTTACAGATTTCTAATTTAGATACTATGAACCACGCAGCCTATTTAGAAAGCTGGTGTCCTATGTTGAAAAGCGATCCAAAAATACTTTTCAAATCACTAGCCAATGCTAGTAAGGCTGCGGATATGGTAATAGGGGAGCAATAGCTCCTCTTTTTCTTTTTTATTAATTATGAAAAATTACAAAGCAACCGATCCTGAAATGGTTCAGGCTCAAAAAGACTTAGCTAAATTATCAAATTTATCTAATCGTGTAATTACTAACGATAAAGATTTATTTGAGGAGTTAAGTACGATCCAAAGGAAATTATGTGAAATTTCTGAATTAAAAGCACATTTTCTTCAGAGATATGAAGACATACTTGATGAACAACATAATTTAGAGACTCAACTATGCGTCTTTCAACATGAAATGTTGCATAGCTTCGAATTAGTCTTTAGGTATTACAAAACTAAGAAAAAAGGATTTAAGTAAATGACTGAACATCACAACTACATTGACTTTGAATTTGCTAAGAATGTAAAACTTGGCAAAGGTAGATTTATCAGTAAAGTCAAAAGAAAACGACCCAAGAAACATAAAGTTAATTGGGTCAATAAAAATAAACCAGAGGGATTTTAATTAATCCCTTTTTTTTTTAGAAAGGTTCGTCAGTTTCAGTTAAATCACAATCAGTAAATTTTAAACTTAATTTACACCTAGTCAGAATTAAAGTTTCATATAACTTTTTATCTGACTTTAAAGCTTTAGTTAATAGGTTATCCCACTCTTCAGAGGATAATTTATTGAGGTGGTAGGGATCATAACCCATTTCTTGTATTGAAAGTACGTAAGACTTAATTAGACTCATAATGATACTGTTACTACATCATTAAATATAGCATAACAATGTTGCAATTACACAAAAACAATGTTATTGTTAATAATGAGTTCACTTATCCTAACCTTATGACTCAAAAAGACAGAGACTTTCAAAAAGTCTTACAAGCTATAACAGTATTTGATAAGAAAATTTCATTTCTTGAAAATGCGGTTACAGAGCTATGCAAAGCTACAGTTGAATCTGCTACCTCTCAACAAGAGTTAAACAAGTCACAAGCTGAATTAACTATGGAATTGGGAGAAAATATAAAAGTAATAGCAACTAACCTAACTGACGTTGTTAAGTATCTAAACGCAAAGGAGGGCAATTAATGGGATTAGATATGTACTTCGAAGGAACTTTTTCAACAAGAGCTTTTACTGAAAGAGATCCTAAAAATTATGCGATTGACCCTGACTTTGAATCTGCTCTTGAATCAATAGGCTTTGAAAACGCTCCAGTAGAATTTTCTAACTGGAATTATTATTCAATTAATATTCCGATTGCTTATTGGAGAAAAGTTAATTGTATTCACAACTGGTTTGTTGAGAATGTTCAAGGTGGTAACGATAACTGTGATCGTAGTTACGTTAGTGACGAACAGATAAAAAAATTAGTTGAGGAAATCGACAACATTTTATCTGAACCCGATCCAAAAACAAAACTGGCAAAAGCAGAAGCTAACTTACCTAATGTAACAGGTTGTTTCTTTGGTTCTCAAGAATACGATAAGTATTACTTTGAAGACCTTAAATACACTAAAGAACGTATGCAAGCCTGTTTGGATTGGCAAAACAAAATGGCAGGAACAGGTAAATGTTTCGATAGCTTCTATTATCAATCATCTTGGTAAAAATTATGAAATTAGATTTATTAGATTTATATGATCTTTTATCACAAGATCAAAAAGAAGAAGTTGCTGACATCTTTATGGAAGCTATGACAAGTCACAACATCTTCCCTGAAATATGGGAGATGTCTTTACAAGCTCACATTTTTTCATATAAGGAGGAACAATGTCGCACCCTGTAAATGATGAAATTCTTGAAAACTTATACGAAGAAGTTAAAGAAGAATTTCCCAATGCGTTAGAACCTTTTGTTATAGCAGAAGTACAAAAACGTTTCGAGGAAAGAGCCTTATGACTTACAAAACTTATACTGAAGATCTTGCAGATTTTGGTTACAGAGAACAAGAAGAAGCTAAAAATCTTTTTCAGGCTTGGAGAGAAAGCGGCTTACCTATTGACTTTGAAAACAATGGAGTAAAAATTGCTTTCAATATGAACTCAGGTTATGTATTTCTTACTAACTCTGAATATCAAGTTGCTATGTGCGAAACAAACGAACATAACAAACTTGAATTATATTCTTTCTATTCATCTCCTTATGAAGGTAAAGAAGGTTCATTTGATGAACTTTTAGATGAATACGAAGATATGCACCCAGAAGATCAAGAGTGGCTTCAGCAAATAGCCGAAAACATTAACAGGTCTGATGAGTTGCCTGACTTAGAGGAAGAGAAAGAATGAACATAACAGAGTCCAGAGATGAAGCATTTGAAGCGATAGCAGAGATGCTACGCTCCAATGTAAAGAAAACAAAGATAGCTTCTAAACTTGCTACTGATTATTGCGTAAGCGATAAAACAGTTTACAAGTGGATTACCAGAGTTGAAGAAATGTACGATATAGAACCTATAGAGTCTATTCTTCAACAACAAAAATCTGAATTAAAATCTGAAATTTATCAGGATTTAATTCGAGATTATCATAAAGCTAAAACAGATAAAGATGATGAATTACGCAGAAAAATCGGAGCTATATTAAATAACACTTACCTTAAAAAAATTACTTTCAACTGAGAATTTCGCTAGCGAAAATGAACTTAAATCTTACTAAAAAAGAATCAGAAGTCTTAGATGATGTATTAAATTACATGATCGACTATATGCAAGATAGATGTTGGTCAACGCAGGATAAACTTGCGTTTGATCGTATCTATTCAAAATTACATGGAGCTAAAAAATGATTGACAACCCACTACCAGATCAAATTATGGAGGAAAGAGAAGCACTCCGAAAAGCTCAAGACTTTGAGTTCTTGTGTAAACACCATGCAGTAGAAATTGCTGCACACTACAAAGTACACCCTGACTTAGACGAATACTTTGCAGAGTGGTATTACGATTATATGTCTCAGAATCCTGAGTCATTCGATCAGACTTGTATTTACCTTGATTCTGATTACATAGTCGATTGGTGGGAAGCTGAATCCTACCTTTTTGACGATTTCGATTCACCTTATATGGAGATTAAAAAATGAGACTAGATTCTATACACATTATTCTTAAAGAATATCTTGCTGAACAAGAAGAATTACATCACATTGATAGAGATATTAATTCTTGGCAATTTAATAAGTTGTCAGAATTAGCCGATCAATTAGATGACATCATTTGTTACGAACCAACTGATCAGGAAATGATGTCTAACTTCGGTACAAAATGGCACGACGGATTATGAAAAATTTATTTGATTCTCAAATCTGTGTTGACTGCAACCTACCCTGCCATTTTGGTTCGGGTAGATTTGTTAACAGATATTCCGTCTACAATGATGATGTAGAGGGTTGGAGATGTGGAGACTGTGCAGCAGAAGTTGATGCAATGTTGGAGGAGATGTTGGAGGAAAAAGAATGAGACTAGAAACGCTCCATCTTCTTCTTAAAGAATACATAGAACACGAAGAAAAACTTAAATTAGTTTATCCTGCTTCCGCAGAATATAATGTTCCTACTTGGAATAATATATATGATGCACTTAAATCTATTGAATCAATACTAGATTTTACTGAAACTCTTAGCGATCAAGATTTAGAAGGAGGGGATTTTACATAATGCCTAAAGGTAAATACTACGAATATCAAATAAAACGTTCCGCACTAGATCAGGACTATCTCTCTGGTAATATTGATGATTTTCAATATGCCAGAGAATCTCTTGACCTAGACTTGGAATACGAACCATATATCTTAGCTCAAACTATCAATAGCGAAATCGCTAAAAAACAACACAACATAGGAGAAGATTAATGAGCAAAAAACACAATTATTGTATTCATTGTGATTGTGATTTAACACATCAAGATGACGGAGATGACACTTGTTGTTGGTGTATAGAACGTATTAGAAAGGAGGAGGAACAAAAAGATGCCTAACGACAAGTGGATTCACTTTCCTAAAAATCCTTACGAAGGTCAAATCTTTTATTACCCTCCTACTGAAGATATTTTTGTATATTCAATTCCTCCTGAATATTTAAGACAACAGTTAGGAGAACCACGTTGGATAATGATTACAAGTCAAGACTTTTCTCTTTAAGCTGCTACTAATTGATCGTTCTTAACCATATCTTGAAACTCTGCAACCTTTTCTTTAAATAACGCACCACAACCTATCAACTCCATAGCTGTTACCCAACGAAGTTGTAATCCGTTCTTTCTTATTATACATATTAATCCTCTTTTCGCTCGCACTCCAGTTTTTTCATATAGTCCCTCGTTATACGCTCCTATCTGTAATAAATGATCTTGTAAATATTTTTCTGGTTTATCTGTATCTTTTCCGTAAGTTTTGAAATCTACTATTGTTAATTCTGAATGACCATCAGGGTTCTCTGTATCTATTAAAGCGTCACATTGACCAGCGTAGCCTGATGAATGGTTAATATTAAATTCACTAAGATGAATGGCTTTTATATCTTCTAAAAAGGGTTGTATATTTCGGGTGTACTCACTACACGCCCATTGTTCCTCGACTTTATTTTTACCATGAATGGCGTTTTGTAATGCCCATGTTGTGATTGCTTGACTAGGTCGTGCCAAACCATCTTCATAAGTTTTCCAACCATTCCTTTTGTTTGCTGAATTTATTGCCAGTATAGACGCTCTTTTTAATATTTTCTCGCAATATGAATGAACCGCAGTACCAATACTACAAGCCATATCTCTTTGTTCTAAGTTACCTGGGCGTTTTGCCCATTTCATTAATGCTGCTTTCTGCTCAACAGGTGCAGTATGTTTAAGAATTGAAGTTACTGAATGATATTCTCTTTCTTCTTCATCACGATAAACTCGATGCTTTCCTGAGTCATCACGCACCAAAGATGAATGACGTAATCCAGCTAACAAGTTTTGCCTATCTGTATCTTTAGATAAGGCAAGTGTCATTTGTTTATGAATGATTTTTGTTTTACTGTAACTGGATTGCGTTTGATTTGCAAGTTATAGGTCTTTCTCAGTTATATCGACCCAATGAAACCAATCTATTGTTGATTTTAAAATACAGTCTCCAAAATCTTTTTCTTCATATCTGAAAGTCCTTTTTAGGTCAAAATCATAATGAACTTGACCTATATAAGGAGCTTTAGGGAAGTCTATCCCCATTGATGATCTGAAATAAATGCTCATACTGCTTGCCAACCTTTTCTTTTTCTAAATGAATGGTTTTTTCTTTTTAACTTAACCACGTTATGACTTTGCGGTTTTTTTGAAGTTAAGTGCCAGCCATTACCTTTAGGACACTCATATACATATGAATGGCCTTTTCCTTTCTTGCACATTTCTGCTGCAATAATTTTGGCTTCTTCTTCTGATCTATAGCTGACCTTATCGCATTTATAACAATGGCCTAAAACTATAAATCCTTTTTCTTGAATGTAACTTTCGAGATTAAAAAAACTAAGACGTTGCATTGGCAGTTGGTACTTTTGGTTCTAAGTCTTCCCATAACTGCATTTCAGGAGCTTCGGGCATGACATTTTTATTAGCGAGAGCTTCTTTCTCCCACTTTTCATATTTAGCATCTTCTAATGCTTGTTCTCTTACTGGCTGAAACATATCATCAATAGCTCTGCGAATCATTGCAGATATTGAAGTCCCAGGTCGGGCATAGTGTTTCAACATTTCATACTGTGATTTTGTTACCTGAATAGAAATTCTATGTAAAGAATTAGCGTCAGATAGTACATCAGAAAGTGGGGACATTTGGAATTACCTCGATGATAGGGTGAATCTTCTTTGCGTCCACTATGGCATACATTTCTGTATTTGGATATGGAGCAATGAATTTTATGGTTGGAATTTTTTGAACGTGACTATTAAAACACTTAATAAAAGCATTTAATAGATATTGGGCAATATGAGTACCCCTGCGTTTGAGATACCCACTACCCAACTGATTTCTAAATGAAAGGCAAACATCTTCTGAATCTAAATTTGCTCCAAAACATACTGCGTCCATAAAACTTAAGATTGGAACTTTTGACCAATGCTTATCTCTTGCTAGTAATGAAAAGGTTAATGCGACTGATTCAGTAAAACATCTAAAACTTTTTCTTCTCTGAGCAATTTGACCAACCATATCTTCTACATAATCTTTATGTAATTCATATAATTTAGTCACTTCAGTATGAGAAGGAGTGTGATTACCTGACCACTTTATTTTTGGGTGCTGATAATAAAGCTGATAATTTTTTAAAGCTGCTGCAATAGTTTTACCTTTGCTGCTTCCTAAAATATCAAGTACATCTCCAGCAGTTCTTGTTGCACCTGTATCAACAACATTGAATATTTTAGGGTCAAGATTACGACCCAACATAATTTGAATGGGCTTTTCTGCTTTTACTACTGCTGCAAGTCTATGCTGACCATCAAGAATATTGTCTTCAGAATCTAAAGCAATACCTTGAGCAGTTATATACCAGTTACCACTTTGAATGGTATGGGTTAACCTTTCGAGATGTTTTCTTTTAAATTTTCTATTTTTTTGAGCCGATTGGCCTAGTAGTTGCGATGCCCATTGAGGGGTCATGGTAACTACTTCAAATGTTGGAGTAGTCATAATAGGATAAGTTTTAATATTTAACACTTATGACATCATCGTAACACATAAACTTGTATCTTTGCAACATAATCTTTACATAAAAAAACTGCCAGCGATTAAACTGACAGTAACCTCAGATTTTCCCTTTATTATTATCCTCCGAATGGGTCTTCATAAGTAAGAAGTTTCTTTAAATCGAAACCTTTTGACTTAACTTTTTCCCAAGCTGCTTCTAATTTATCTTGGTCATCTTCATCTTGTGGCTCAATTTGAATATCGTAATTCCAACGACCTCCTTCTCTATCTAATGAAAGAGAAAGATCCCACTCCATAAGATTTTTATACTTTCTATTTAAAGATAGTTTTCTGATCTTACTTAGAATCTGATACTGGTCTGCTTCTAAAATACGAACCATTCCGTTCTTGTAATCGTAAATAGGCCAAACGTAAGTTTCTTTAGGGTCTGCTGGCTCGTTGCTCTGGAATTTAGTACCTCTTTGATAAGAGCCACCCATTTCAGTAAGAATTTCTTCTTCTGTTGGTTTGCTAACAAATCTAAAAGATTTACCTTTATCTCCGTGTACTGATTCTCCGTAGATTTTCCAAAAGATTAGGGGATCTTCTTCCAATAATGCGAAAGAAACTGGTTCTTTTGGATCTACCTTTGATGGGTTTAAATAAGAAGAAACAAGTGGGCGATCCCCCTGCTCTTCTGCTTTTTTGACTTTTTCTTCAAAAGTGGCTGAAAATTTCATAATAGTGAAATTGTTAAATAGCGTTTGTAATCAATGGGCAAAATATATTTGCACAATCTCATTCTAATAGCTTGACCGCT
>VTLG01013281.1_pt1 | contig 19124 bp, 15 predicted proteins | sample 4694571 | NCBI WGS metagenome assembly VTLG01 (sample SAMN12604809, study PRJNA352737) | marine metagenome | biome: ENVO:00000447; feature: ENVO:00000209|ENVO:00000569|ENVO:01000036; material: ENVO:00002151; isolation source: viral sequences binned using virsorter ...
TGCTTGGTATGCGTCTTCGTCCCAATCCCACCATTGATTTATTAATATTGTATCGGTTGGATATGTTACAGGTGGTACCCATTGCCATACATCTGCATTCCATGTCCAACTAGGATATGGTCCACTAGCAGGTTTAGTTTTCTCTACATCAGCAAACCATATATCTCCTATATTTACTTGATTAGAACCATTTACAACAGTAAACGTATCATCAGGATTTTCTAATGATAAAAAGTCATCTATTGTCTCTCCAACAAGGATATTTTTAACAATGTCATCAGGACCTATATGTACAATCATTAGAGTTTTTTAACTTTCTTTATGTTTGCAACATTACCTGCAAGAGTTGGTTCTTCATATTTTAATATTTGCATACGACCTGCTGAACCGTGACCACCAGAGTTACTGTTACTGTCATTCTTTCTACTACCTCCACCTGAGCCATAGCCACCACCGTTGTTAGGTGTAGTACCACCATTACCTCCAACGTTAGTATTGCCTACATCTCCACCTCCACCTGAACCATAAAAACCTTGTTGACCACCACCTGCACAATAATTTTCACCTAAAAAAGCAAAGCCGTCTCCACCACCTTGCGCACCATCTGCACCAGTTAAGTCAGAACCCATACCTCCTCCACCACCGCCCATGTAATCATTATTATCTGATTTAGGTCCACCAAGTCCACCTACGTTACCAGTTGCTGTTGTACCATTACCTGCACCTGAGCCACCTCCGCAACCACCTGAACCACCTGATTTTCCTTGACCTGCACCATGACCACCACCATCTACAGATATATTAGACAAGGTATTTTTATTATTTGATTGAGCTATAAAAGTTGCAGAGTTCATACTTGTAGTGCCACCTGAATTACCATTTATAAATTGACCACTATTAGCACCGTTGCCACTACTTCCTATAGTTATGTTAGAAGAACCACTAAATTGCACGCCTTCAAAAAATACAGCACCTGCTGCACCTCCTCCACCTGCACGCCAACCACCACCACCTGCACCACCACCAACGGCAAACACTTGATATTTGGTGTTGTTGCTATCAGGCGAAAATGATCCGTTACTATTGTTTGTTTGTACAAGCGTCATTGCTTTTGCATTAAGGTCTTCACCTCTACTTATATGCGAGGTTGTACCATCATTTAAAGCTAATCTTTTAAAGCCCATATTCTACCTCTAATTTATTTACTAAGTTATTTCAGTACCAAATGCACTAAAGCTAACATTTGCGTCAGAAGCACCAACAGAAATAATGTCTGAAGCGTCAACAGTTATACCTAATGTCAAAGTAACAGTATCATTAGCAGCAATTGATGTATCATAAGCTAAATAATCTTCATTAGCTACTGAACCACCATTTGCTTTAGCGGCTATACGGAATGTATTTGCTGCGCTTTCTCGATTAGCTACAACAATGCTTGATATAATTGTTTCTGTGCTTGCAGGACAAGTGTAAAGAGCCACATCATTAGCTGAAGCGTCACCAACCTGTCCTAATATCTTGTATGCGTTTGCCATATTCTATTTTCTCCTATGCACCTAATAATAACATTTCGTCCACATCTAGGTACTGTAATGCGAAACCTGTATCAGACCACAACATAAGTTGTAAATCAACATTTATTGCTGCGCCTGCTTCAGGTAGTAAATCTATATCTTCGTCTATAGGTAAGTTACCTATAGTATCTATATTTAAACTACCGCCTTCTTTCAATGTTAGCAGAAGTGACATGACTAACTTCCCATAAGTAAGAAGGGGTGAAAATCAGAACCACCACCAGATGAAAACAAGTTAATTACACCTGCACCTCCCATACCACTGTGAGTAGAACAGTAGTAATACAAGGTAGATGTAGCACCTGCTATACCTAATGTTTCAGGTGTAATCTCTATTTGTGTATAGGCACCTGATGATCCTGGTGTTCCATTAGTAGTTACGTTTGTTGTAAACTCACTACCACCGCCATGCGATCCGTCTGCTGTTATTGAAAATTTAAAATTGTGTCCTGACAAAGAACTGTCTGATGTATCAAATTTATATTTAAATCCTACTTTAAATATAAAGTTAGTAGATCTTGTTCCAGAACCTGTATCTGTACCAGATAAAAAGTAAAAAACATTTTGTGAACCTGATCCGTCATCTGCTACTTTTACTGTAAGTGGTACTGTAAGTGATGATGTACCTGCAGTAATACCATCTATCTGTGATTGTATATTTGAACTAGCGTTATTTAAATATTGAAATTCTGTGTTGCTTATTGAGCCGTCAGCTATTGTTGTAGCAGCAACACCTGATCTAGTGTCAACATAATTTTTTGTAGCAGCGTCTTGTGCCGAAGCAGGATCAGTTAAAGAAGTAATTTTATTATTATTAGCATTTAAATCTGCAGATAATTTTGGAGTTCCTACTGTACCTGATGAATAAGAAACATCAACAACTTGACCTAATGCGTCAAAAATATCTTCAAATAATTGTTGCACAGGGACCATACGTACTTTTGAGTTTTGTGGGTGTGATAGACCAGAAGCCGCAGCAGAACCTGTAAGGTATCTGTTATCAGTTGTTGATGTTACTAATTGTGTAGATGTAAATGTTCCATCAAAAAATACATATTCTCTTTGCGTAGCACTGTCAGGTTCAATTACTAAATAACATGGACTTTGTAAACCACTGGTTGAAGCTACTGTTGCTGTTGTATCGCTAGCACCAAATGTACTAGATAATGTAGTCTCAAACGCATTACGTGTAAATGTTTCTGCTGCTTTTCTTGTATTTGCCATATTCTATTTTCTCCTGTTTAGTATATCATATACCGTATTGATTAATTCCTAATCTTCCAATACCAAGCGCACCTAATGATGATACTTCACCAGTGCCTGCTGCTTGTCTCTGACCTCTTACTTGTATTGTACAAAACACCATAGTTGATCCTAACTTTGTTATTTCTTGTACAGGTAACGTAACGTTTTCTACAATACCTCTAATAATTTCATTTGGCTTAAATAATGTTAATGTAACTGATTTACCTTCTAATTTTTTTACAGCGTCAAATAATTTTTTACCTATACCAGGTATATTTTTTGCACGTTTACCAGGTCTTTCAATTCTGTCTGATACGTTTATAGGTATTCTTGCAATAATATCTTCTGGTTCTGGAAAAGCACGATAGCTGTATGAGTATACTTCTGGACTTTCGGTTCTACCACTATTTGCATTTAGTGTCAGTTTTGCTACAAGCCACCTATTAATTACATTAATCATAGGTACTTCATTACCGCTTTGTGCAGTTTCTATTTTAGTTAAAGTAGAGTAACTTGTCGCTTCAGGATTTTCTAATGCGTCTAAGTCTGTACTAAATTCTGCTAAAACACTAGAACCTGCAGGTATAGCATTTGTATAAACACGACCACCAATCCATTGTTTTGCTTGTGACGTATAAAAATCTGCAGCAGGTAATATTATATAACCATCAGACACAAGTGTTGTAGCTTCTTTAATTAATCCTACACCTGTAACTATAAAAAATAATTTACCACTTGCTATTGCAATACCTTTAACTTTGCCAGGTGTTCCTGTATAATAAATATTTCTTGCGTAACCTAATGTTGGTAAATAAATAGAATACAAATCAGTTTCTGATCCGCTTTCTATAACACCAAAAAATATTTGATCTCTTGTATTTAAAAAAGCTGTAGGACTTTTGTCAACTGTAGTTGTATTATCACCAAACTCTTTTATTAATTGTCTGTCATCAAGAGTATAAAGCACACCGTCTGTTGCTATAGTAGATCTATAAACTCTACCTATTTTGCCACCGCCTGCTGATGTTTGTGAGGTAGAAAAGAAAACAATACCATTGCTTTCTGTCATGTCTACAATATCTTCGCCTTCTATAAATGTTTGTCCTGCTAACACTAAACCTGATGTTTGATCATCTTTAATTGCATATATGTATCCGTCATCTGCTGCCGCTAATATTACTGAACCACCGTCAATAATACTTGTCCATAATGATCCTGCAGGTAAATCTTTTATTAGTGTAGGTGATGATGTGCCATTTAATTCTTGTAACTTACCATCATTTTCTACTGACAATATGTAATTCTTAACAGTAAATAATCCTCTTATGTATCTACCTGATAGTGCATTTGTATAATTAGACCAACCACCTGCAATGTTATCTGTGTCTATTTGTCTAACAATACTATCTGTACCATCACTTGCTGAAGCATATAAAATGTGACCTTCTAATGCAAGACCTGTAACATTCCAACTAGATTGTGCAGAATACGGATCAGAGATAGTCCAACTATCTCCACCATTAGATGAATAGTATACATTGTGTCCTTGTGCAACATATAATACATCTTCATGCGAAACAATATGTTGTTCTGTTTCAGTGCTTGCTCTTGCAGTTACAGCAGTGGTTTCATTTAATAATTCTATACTATATGCTTTACCGCTATCATCTGCATTTTTAAATACGTCTATACCTTTGCTGTCAAAAAATCTTCTAAAATCATTTGGTCCTTGTATTCTTTGGTGCGCTTGATCTAATCCTGCACCACCAGAAAAATCTGCACGTGCAAATGCTTGACCAAATTCTGCTCTAAATTCTTCAGGTACCTGTGCTGTATTAACTTGTTGTGCAGATAAAGGTGCTGTTGTAATACTTAGTTCTCTACCAGGTGCAACTGCAAGTCTTAATAGTATGTCAGTTATACCGTCAGATATTTGTGCTTGATAACCAAACGCTAATGGGTTTGTAACATTAGATGTTGATGGTAATGGCATTAGCTAAAAGTAATTCCATATAATTCAACGCCTTGTGGAAAACGTGATCTCTGTTCTCGTCTTGCTCTATCTAGCAATACTCCATAATATCTAAGTAAAGCATTACGTAATCTTTCACCAGATCCTACAGGTACACCTCTTTGTTCTAAATTTTCTGTAATAAAATTTTGTGTAGTTGCGTCAACATCTAACTCTGACAACAACTGTGCAACCGCACCAACCATAACTATTTGTTCGTGAAAGTCCTCTAAACCACATGTAGAATTTAAATTTGTACTTTCTGTTGTAGGTCTTGTAAATTTTGCAGCATACACAACATACACACTCTTGCCTGATGTAGGTGAAGTAGGAAACTGTACTGCTGCTTCTGTTGTAGATCCAACAAAATCTGTTAACAACTCTAAAGCTATATCACTATAAACAGTTGTAGTAGAACCTGATGTAGAGTTGTCCATTTTTGCTTGCAATATTCTTGTAGTACCTGCAGGCATTTCTACAAATTGTGTAGATGAAGTAGTGATTGTAGTTTTTTTTACTGCATACAAAGCAGGGTATAAACCTATTATTTGATCACCAATAGCATTAGCTACATTTAATCTAGGATATTTAGGTTTTAGTATAATGTCTGTATCGTTAGCATGTTCTGCTGCAGTAGAACCTAATCTACCACGCTCTACTGTAATCTCTCTTGATACAGTATTTATATCTTCAACCATTAAAAGTTCTTGATCTATTTCTAATACAGAACCTGCACCAATAAGTTCTTCTTCTTCTGGTGTAAATAGACCATCTTTATATTGCAAAGTAGTACCACTTGCAGTTATACCTTGACCACCTGTAATGGTATCTAAGTTAGCTACTTGTGTTAACGGCTCTTGTTCTTCTACTGGACGTAGATATTCTCTGTAAGTTCTGTCTATTAGTTGTCCAAATGTAGACATGTGGACCTCTAACTTTCTCTATATAATAAAGTAATTTTTCTTGCAGCACCTTCACTAGAACTAGATACTACACGTAAAAATCCTGTTGAACCAAATGCCCAACCGCTAGGATCAATTCTAACTACACTGTTTGCAGTTATTGTGTAGGTTACTGCTGTTCCGTCAGTCTCTACAACATTTTTCCAACCGCCAGGACTAGAAGCCCATTGCATTGTAATTGTTGATCCAGTCATAGCTGATGGAAATATTATTGCTGATAAAAGCATACCATCTGTATTAGAACCTTCACTAGCTGTAGATCCGTTATCTATCTGTACTATATCTTGTTTAAATCTTGCCATATTCGTTCCTTATTTTAGCATACTCTAAAGACCGCTTAGGTGGAGTAAACGGTCTTAGAGTATTAATTTATTGATTAAGCGTTAGAAACGTTATCAATTTCACAGTGATATTGTTGTGGACCAAAGTCAAAGCCCATTTCCATATATACTGCTTTTGCAATTCTTGCGTTATCGTTTTGATCTAAGTCTCTTACAAACATAGTTCCATAACCTGGAATGTTAAGGAATACTGGTTTAACAAAAGACATGTCAACGATAAAGTTTTTCTTACCATCATTAGTTCCTGCAGGTAGGAAGTCAGACAAAGCAAGTCCGATTGTTCCAAAAGGTGTAACGATTGTATCAATGTCAACACCTCCTACATTTCTATCTCTAGGTAAGATACCGTAGTTTTTACCTGATACAACAGTTGCATTTACTATTTCTTTGTTAAGATCAAGTAAAGCTGTTGGTTGACAGAAAAGCACTAAGTTTCTCATTGGTGCGCCTGCGTCATACAATTTTTTCATTGCAGCTGCAATTACATCAAAGTTTAATTTTTGTGCAGTTCCTGTTCCATCACCGTCTGTGTCATGGAAAACAACGTTGCCGCCTGAAAGATTACAGTGTTGATCAAGCCCTCTCATTTGACGATTACCTGTTGTACCGTCATTGTATTGGGCATTAAATGCTGACCATTCTACTTTCTTTGCGACTGTTTCTAATACTAATTCCATTTGATAAGCTAGCTCATCATTAATTGGATTATTGCCTGCTAATGCTAAGGCAGGATCGGAGTTCTTATAGTTTCCTGATAATTGAAACGGTACAATTTCTCCAGAAGCTGCTTGTGCAGTATATGATACTTGTGCTGCTTCATGGAAAATTTGTAGTGTACCCTGTTGTGCGCTTCTGCTTCTTCCAGAATAGTTAGGTGAACCACCTTCATCATCTGGTGTAACAGAAGTAACTGTTGCATTATCTTGTGTTTGAAACTGGAAGAATGTTGAGTTAATTGCAACTCCTCCGTTAAGTCCGCCTGCAGCAGCTAGCAATGGTGTTCTATGAGGTGTGATTTTAAATAATTCACCAGTAAAGTTATTAACGTCACTAGCAACTATTGGATTAGCACCTGATATTGTTGCCATATTCTACTATTTCCCTTCTCTCTTACGAGATATTTATTGTCTTTTAAGTTCTTCTTGTAAAGCTAATTTTGCTCTTAGACTATCTTTAACAGAAGTTGTATCACTAGAAATAATTTCTTGCATTTTCTGTGTCCAATCTTCAGGTTGTGTAGATACAGAATTTTGTTGTATTTGTGTTAGCTTTTCGTCACTTTCAGCGATCTTTGCAGCAGCTACTTCGTTGTTCTGCTGTACTTCAGTATCTATATTGTAAGTATCTTTAAGCCACTGTCCTAGCTCTGCACTATCTGGTTTTCCATCATATAAATCAAAAGCCATTTTACCTGTGCCAGAGTTAGGATCTAATCCAACATCTTTAAATAAAGAAGTTTTTACAACATTCTTTAATTCTTTATTTTCTTGTTCTACAGATTTAAGTTTGTCCCTTAAACCTTTTATGCCTTCGTTGTTTTCGTTGCTGTCCATTGTTTCTATGTTTTCTATATCTGTCATTGATATTCTCCATTTCTCACACGTTTACACTTTTCGCCAATAAGGTGTGGTACATATTGGGAGTGGTTACAGTATTTTTGTATATGCTGAATGGGCGCTGTAACTTACGCATACAACACCTCTACGAATTTAATACTTGGTCAGGACGTAGGAACCCTAAACCAGAATGGCGATCTATTCTTTACCTGGCGGATACTGCCCACGCCAGTGATATTATTATAACACATAAAATCACTGGAACTAAGATTTTTCCTGATTGAGTTAATTTAATTTTGTAAGCGTCATTCCAAAAGGTCCATGCTTTATCTGCTATAAAATGACCTTTTTTATTTCTTGCTCGTACCCATTTAAACATTACTGTTCTACCAATCCTGTAACTCCTGCTTGTGTAGCAGCAGCACCTTCTGCTCTTGTAAATGCAGTAGCTTGCTCTGCTTCTAGTCTTTCTCTTACTTGATCTGCAACACCTTCACCAAACACTTCGCTTTCTATAAATTCTGATAAACCAAATATATCTTCTCTACCAGTAAATCTTCTAGCCAATCTTTGTAATCTTGGCAGTTGTGTTTCAGCTCTAGCTGCTATCTTTTGCGCACCAACACCAGTAACACCTGCACTTACTAACCTTTGTGCTTGTTCTGTTGATATTGCAAAATCTTGTTCTCTAAATGCACCACCTATTTGTGATACATTTACTCTTTGATTTATTATGTCTGCTGATACGTCTTCTGATATAAAGCTAGCAAATATAGCTTCGTCTGTAATGTCTTCTGTAGTTGGAAAAATGTTAGGATAATTATCTACATAGTATGCTTTTACTGCGTCAAATTGTGGAAACAAAGTATTGTATGCCACATTTAATCTTCTTTCAAAAGTATTAGCTGACACATCATTTTGAAACAATGTTTCAATTTGTCCTTCAAAATATTCTGGATTTAAATTATAATCTTGTAACAAATTGCTGTAGTCTTCACGTATTTTTATGTAATCTAATTCTGGTGTGTTTGTTTCTATACGTAAAGTAACACCGTCATCTCTAAAAATACCAGGAAACTTATCTTTGTATGCTTGTGTAGTTCTTAAATTTCTTAGTGCTTCTTCTTCATCACCACCATTAGTATTAAATTCTTGTAAAAAAGTTTCTATTAAATCATCACCTAACCATGTGTAATTTAATTTAGCATACTCTCTTGCGTCAAATTCTTCTAGTGGATCACCTGGTATTGGTGTTGTGCCTGGTGGTTCTGGACCACCACCGCCTTCACCACCACCTGCAGGTCCTAAATCTTCTTCTTCGATAAACGGTTCAGCACTATATATTGTTTGTAAAATTAATCTTCCATCTCGTGTTATTACTTGTGTTGATACTATGAAACGTCCAGGACCTGGATCAGGATCAGAAGTAGTAGTAGTAGCTTCTGCTGCTGCTGCGTCTGCTAATGCTTGTAACCTTGCTGCTTCATCTGCTGCTGCCTGTCCTTGCAATGGTTCACTACCTGCCGCACCTTCTACTTCAGTTCTTAATGTATCAAAATCTGTATCTAAAGTTAACTCTGGCATAGTTTCAGTTGTTGCAATTGGTTCTGTTCCACCACCTTCTATTGCTATGCCTTGAAACTGTGCAAGTCTTGCAAGTATGCTCATCTAAAATTACCTCCCCCTGTTGCTCGTTGTCCTGGTTTGCCAAAAGAACTTTCCATTTTTGCTGCTAATGTGTCTCTATAAGTTTGTGTTCCTAATTTAGCTGCCTCTTCAAATGCAATATCTTCTCTTTCTTTTACATCATTTGTTGCAAAAAACTTTTGCCATGCTGATGATTTTTCATTTGGCATTTGACCTGTAATATTATTCCATTCTTGCCTAAAAGTACCTGCTGCACTTTCGTATGTTTTTACATTTGTGCCTTGAAACTGTGCATACTTAGTCTGAAATGCAGCTTCTACTTGTGGTATAAACACTTCGCTATACCATGCAGGATTAGCTTGTGCTTCTTTGTATATTGCTTCTAAATCATAATTCTCACTAGCACCAGGTCCTATAATGTTATCTATACCTTGTGCTAAATCTTTTGTAGCAAGTATTTGGTCAAAACTTTGTCCTGTCAATACAGCTTGTACCTCTGGATCTAGTGTGTATCTTATGCGATCGTTTAACATTTTATCTAATATTTTGCCTAATTCATCATCACTTTCTATAGTACCTTTACTGTATAAATTTGTAAGACCTGCAACAACATCTGGATTTATTGTTTGCACACCACGTGCAATCATGCCATCAACTATTTTTTGTTGTGTAGATAATACTTTTTCTTTATATTGTATAGGATCACTTGCAAATAATTGTGCTGCTTTACGTTCTGTAGGTGTATGTGTTTTCCACCATGTAGTTCTTTGCAAATCAGTAGTTCTAACTTGTGTGCCTTCTAGTGCATTTTCTATGGCTATAGCTAGAAAATCTAATCTACCATCTTCGTCTTCTGACAATATCCACTCACTATATTTAGCTTCTTCTTTTAATGCTTCTACTAAATGATCATAAGGTTCAGCACCCTCTTCTGCTGTGCCAAATAACAATTGACTAGCATTACCAAAGAAAAAACTATTACCATAATCTTGTCCAGTAATACTTGATGTGCCTTCTATAATATTAAATTCACTATCTACAACAACATTTGCTACTAAATTATTTCCTGCAACTTTTTCTTTAACTGCGTTCCAATCTGTGATTTCGTAACGCCATGTAAATATACCACCACTACCTTCAAAACTAGGTAATTGTGCTACAAGATAGAATTTACTACCAAATTCTGTTAATTCTTCCCATATCTCAAAATCTTTTGATATATTGTTTATAAGTCTATTTTCTGATTTATCTTGTACTGCCATTAATATTTTCCACTAAATGTCCTACTTATTCTATCATACATAGGATCTCTTTCTTTCTCTTTTGTTGTTGTAGCAGATGTTAAGGTGTTACCTAGTGAACTAGACAAGTCTTTTGGTATATAACCAAATCCTGTAACCATACCTGTTTCTGCTGCACCTGTTGCTAATTCACCTGCTTTTTTAATAACTATATCAGTAGGACTAACACTCTCTACCCAATCCATTGTGTTACTAATTCTTTGCCAATCATACTCAAAGTCTTGTAATTTAACTTTATATCCTGCTGCACCTGCCATAGTTTCTAACATATTGTTTGCTTGATTTTTTACAAATGTATCTATATCTGGTGCAAAAGCATAAGCTAATCCTGCAAGCATAACAAAATCTTCGTATATATCTAGTGCTTGTAATGGATCTGGTGTAGCTGTTTTAGCTGCTAAACCTGCTGTATGTTTACCTATTCTCTCTATAGTTTTATCTTTTAAAGATTGTTCTATAGGTAATTGATTTACAAACTCTGCTGTGTTATTAGCTAATGCTGCACCTGGTCCTATACCTGTGTCGTCTCCTAACATTGTAATATTTGGTTTTATGTTTTGTTGAAAATTAGCTATTCTTTGATCATAAAAATTTTTATAAGTTTTTCTTGTAGTTTGCTGAAATCTATCTATATTGTTTGTTTGATATTGATTGTAAGCACTATTAGATAAATCTATTTCTTGATCCATATCATCTAGTAATGTAAATGGTGTGTTATTTACTTCAAAAGATCTATTATCTACATCTATTTGAAATTGAACTTGATCTGCTTCCGACATACGTTTTATATCTACTTCATTGAAATTTGCTACAGCATAACTTATACTACCTGGATCCTCGACATCATTGATGTAAGCTATAATGTCAGCGTCTCTTGCTTCATTTAAAAAATCTGGTCTACTGATTTTTTCCATTCTACTAAGGGCTTCAGGATTTTTATGCACTATAGCGTCATACATATCTTTGAAAGTACCTCTTTCAATGTAATCAATATCAAAAAAATCTAACCTAGATCCATAATTAGTTTTTCTTAATACTTCTAATTCATTTAATAATGTGTCAGAACCAAACGCTGTTCCACCACCGCTTTTATTTGTAATAATATATCCGCCTTTTAATTCTAAAATATTTGCAGTTGGTTTTGCTTGTATTTCATACACATAACTAGGAGTGTAAGGATCGTTAATTTTTTGACCTATAGCTTCTTTCCAGTTAATTTGTCTAATATCATTGTCAATATAATTTAATTTTTCATCAAAATTTATTGTTGCAAAATCATCTGCTCTATAGTCGTATATAGAACCGCTATTAGTTTGTGCATTTCCATCTTGTTTCCATACCATAGATAATTTTAAAGCATTACCGTTCCAATATCCTGATAGATTAACAGCGCTTTTATAATCTCTGTCTGTAGTTAAATTGTAATATATTGTTTTGTTATATAATTGTTTTACTTTTTCATAGTCAACTTGTTGACCTCTTAATTCTTGACTTCTTATTAGTTGATTGTAAAAATCTACAATATCTCCTTGCTCTCCTAATATATCTACTTCAATGTAACTATCTAAAGTATTAGCTAAACTACTTATACTTTGATTAGCAAAAGCACCAGTACTTCTATCTACTGCTGCCTTGTATGTACCGCCATGTAAAAAGTTGCCTGATTTAGCACCTTGACCAACACTGTCTAATAATCTTAAAGTATTAGAACCATGATATATTTTTGGCGGATCTAAAGGTAATTCTTGTTTCATTAGCTATTCCACTCATCTAATTTCATTTTTAATTTTTCCCCTAAGTATCCATATTTAGGTATTGGCTTGCCTTGTTCTACACCTAACGCATTGTTAATTGTTTCTTCAAACTGTATTCCTAAATTTGTTAACGTTTCTAAAAAACTATCTAATCTACTTTGTTCTTGTTTAACATCTGATTTTCTAAAATAATTAAATGATTGACCAGAAGAAGTTTGACCTGGAACAGTTGTAGTTGTAGTCGTTGTTGGTATATCAATTGGTGCTAAAGTAGTTGTAGTAGGTATGTATTGTGAGTAATCAAATAAAAACTCTTCTTCATCTTTTAATCTATTTTTTAAACCTTCTATAACTTTAGGATCACTACCTTGTATTGTTTTTGCCATAAGTTTACTGATAGTATTTCTATCTCTATTGCTAACAGCTTGATACAATGTTTTACCTACTATTTCACTACCTCTGTTAAATGTAGCAATAATCATATAGTCGAACTCTCTTTGTGACAATGGTGTGTTGTAATTAAGCATGCGTTTATAAACGTTGTCTTCAAACTCTGCAAGATCTGCAATAAGTAATTTTTCACCTTCTTCTTCTGTAATATACATTCCTTGTTTTACTACAGTATCTGAAGCACCACCAGTATGACCGTAACCTATGGTCCAGGTACCAGTACCGTCATCATAAGCTACTGACCTAAACCTTTCTTTTTCTTTGATAAAATCAATAGCTGCCTGTGATGTTTTTAATTTTTTAATTTCATCTTCGTCATTTATTTGCTCATTACTAATTGTTGTTTTATTTAATGGCAAAAACTCAACTTTATTAAGATCAACCACTAGCCAACCTGGACATGCTATCGAGAGTGCTAAACAAGTAGCTAAGATCATTTCGTTCCTTTGTTGCTTGTTCTATTGCTTCAACCTCTGCACCTAATTGTGCGTCTGCAAACTCTTGTAAACTAGCTTCTGGCGTTTCAGGTGCTGTTAAATTTTTGTCTGCACCAGGAAACATACGTTGTGCTAAGTCAAAGTTTTTATTAAAACTAGCAACTGCAGTCTGATAATTTTTACTTGCTTCTGTATAAAAATCTGCAAAAGCTACCATTTCTGCTTCTGATAATTCTCTATCAATACCTATAGCAGATAAAGCACCATCTATTTCTGCCTTTATTTGTGTAGGGCTTGGTTCTATAAATACTTTAGGAAGTAACGGTGGTCTTTTAAAAAGTCTTTGTTTTTCTGCAGCTAAATGTGTACCAATGTCTGTAAGTTCATAATTAGAATTAGTCATAGCTTCAAGCATTGCTCTTTGACTAGCGTCTCCCCAACTACCTTGTTCATAAAACCATTCGTCATAAGTCATATAACCTGCTTGTAATAAATCTGTTTGTACTTGTAATCTTTCTTGTGGCAACATGTTGTAACCTATTTGTATGTGATCTTGTCCACCATATTGTTTTTCTGCTTGTTCTTTTGTTAATGTAATTGTTTCTGCTGTAAGGTCGCCAGGAGTAAGTTCTGTGCCTGTTTCAAATATAGATGACAAATCTGGATTTTTATATACTGTGTATCCTGGTGTAATGCCACCAAACAAACCATATTCTCCAACACCACTTTGACCTTCTAATGCTTGTTTTGTTTGTTCTACAACAGCAGCGTCTTGACTTCTAATTAAAGTATAATTACCATCTAATTGTCCTTCTTCTAATGCTATATATTCACTGTCTGATACTGTTAATTGTTCTATTTCTAATGTTTCATTATTTATTTTTGTAACAGCACCACCTGCTTGTTCTACAGTTTTATAACTATCACCTGAAATTTCTTTAAGACGATTGTTATATTCACCAGTAAATTCATAGTTATTTATTTCGCCAGACATTATAGGTTCATATAAAATAGTTGGTTCTGCTCTAAATCCGTATTTAGGAACATCTGTATAGCCTGGATCTTTGTCTCTAAATAAACTTAATGTATCTTCTGGGCTATCATAATTTTTTTTAAATCTATCATATTCTGCTGATGAAAATAATATTGCACCTCTACCACCACCTGGTTTTACTATTGCAGCAATTTGCCCTGTAGCGTCATACCAATCATCTATTTTGTCAACTAAAAAATCATAGTATTCTTGTGCCTCATCATCATCTGCAGTTGTAATACCTGCTGATATGTCAAACCCTTTAAATATATTTATAACAATATCTTGTGGTGTATTTACCATGTAAGATTTGTATTGATTAGGTGCATAACCTGCTACAGGTCCTTCTAGTTCAACATTTGCAATAGCGTCATTTAAAGCATTTTCCATTACTTTTCTAGTTGTTTTGTTTATACCTAAACCAGTTTCACCTTCTTTGTTTAAACTTTGATCATATATAGAAAGTGCTGTATTTACTTTTGCAATAAATAATTGATCTGATATATCTTCTTTTACAAAACTATTTAATTCTTGTGCAAATGCAGAACTATCATCTAATTTTCTTTGTTCTTTTATGCTGTCAATAAGTGCTTGTTTGTATTCCTCTGTCACGTTTCTCCCTGCTGTACTGGCAAATACACACCGTATTCATTCATTGTATCATAATCATATTCCAAATCTTCTAAGAACTGTGTTCTTTCTTGAAATAAAGGTAACAATAGGTTTTGTGCAATAACATAAAAATCATCATTATTTAATGATATACGACCTATAAAATCTCTAAGCTGCTGTCTTTCAAGCAACATTGTACGTGAAGTACGCCAACCGTTAGATGACAATCCACGACCTAATGATTTTTTTTCTAGTATTTTTATATAATCTAATACTTGTGCAACAGCTTTACCTGTATCTGATCCACGCAATTTTGGTTCATCTTTCCATCTTTGTAATTCTTGATACTGTTGATCTAAGGTACCACGCTGTGGTAATCCTGGTATTGTAGTGTCAAATCCAGGAAACCTTTGTGCTGCAACATTTCTTTTTACAGCTAACAATCTGCTACGTTGTTTTGCTTGATAAGGATCAGTAATGTCAAACTGTTGTAAAGACGCAATACGTTCTTCTTCCATATAAAATTCACCTAATCTTTGGTTACGTGTAGCAAGCCATTCCTCTGGTGTAAGCGGTTCTCTTTGCTCATTGTATATAGTTCTGGTATATGCTTCATAATCAAAAGGACCACCACCACCATTTGGTATTGCGTAAAATGCTGTAAGTGAATACTCATCAAATAATTCTGGATTTTCTTTTTCAAATTGCACACCACGTTCATCTACTGGTCTAGGTTCTACGACAATAGATTTAGGAGTTGCAATATCTAAAGGATTAAAACCAAATTCATCTATAAAATATTTTGTAGCAGAATAGTTATCACCTGGTGCATACAAGAAGTTACCAGTTACAGGATCTTTTGGAGGTGTTTCTATTAGCTCTCTATATCTATCTGCAAGTATTTGCATAGAATATATAGAACCTGCATTGTCAGGATTGCCTATATCAAATCTAGGATTTAATCCTGTAGGACCTACAAATTGTGAAAAGGCTTTTATTAATGTTAAATTTCTTGCAATAGATCTTGATTTTTTAAGTAACCTATCCTGTGCTTCTGGTGTCATATCATCTTCACCGTTAGCTTTTAATACTCTATAAACGTCTATTGTTGTGTTTGCTGATATACGTGATAATTCACCTGGAGGTGCGTCTTCGTTAAACATAAACATAGCACGTATACCATTTTTTAACCATGCAGGTACACCTGCTTCTTGTATCAAATCGCCTGGTGTTTTAATGTTAGGAAGTCCATAAGGAAACAAAAATTTTTGTGTTTCGCTAAATTTAGGTGTACCTTCTAACACAAACGAGGCAGGTATAGCTGCTACTGGTCCAATGCCAGGCACAATTTCTAAAGCTAAGTTAAGAGAACCTGCATAACCTGGTAGTCTTACTCCTACATTACGGTCTGTGCCAAATATTGTATCTGATACTAACTCATTTACTATTGGATAATAAAAGACTTCTTCTCCTGTTGTTTCGTCTTCTGATAAAAACCCTTCGCCTTCTACAGGGCTAAATGGATTTTCGTCTCTTAATGCTTGTACAGTAACTTGTCCTCTTCTTACTATCTCTGGATTTTCTGCTAACAATTTAGCCCATGTACTTATAATTTCTACGTATGCTTCACCGAATGGAAATATACCTCTAAGGTTATAGGTTAATTTACTACGTTTACTTAAATCGTATAATAAATCTTGTAATTCTGATAATGCAATAGATTTAGCAAAATCATCAATATATTGTGCGTCTATTAACTCATCAGTAAATCCTGCTTGTACGTTTAAATCTTCTAATTCTAATTCAAATTTTTTTTTGGTGTTATCAAATCCTTTTATTAATTCTTTTTTCTTACTTTCAATCATTCCATCATAATTTTCTGTAAATGCTTCTAATCTTTTTTCTACATCTGCAAATTCTGCGTTTGCTTTTTTAATTTTGTCTGCTTTCTTTTTAGGCAGTGATATAAAACCATCTGCTTGGTCCTCATAAAATGCGTGATAAAAACCTTCGTATTCTTCCATAATGTATTGCTCTTCTAAATCTCCTGCGATAGATTGTTTTGTTTGGTATTCTTCATATAATTTTTTATAATCAGGATCCTCGTCTATTTCTTTAGTTAATTTGTCTTCTAAATCATCTAACTGTTTTTGCAAACTTAATTTTGCTCTGTTTAACTCGTTATACTTAATTGTTTGTTGTTTTGTATTATCTATATATTTTGTGCCTATTTTTGCGTCTGCTTCATTTAATTGTTTTACTCTACGTTCTAACATATCTAAATTAATTTCTACATCACGTTTACGTAACTTGCTTGGCTCTATTCCAATATCTGCTTTTATACTATTCATTAAATTTTCTCTAGGTATGTTAGAATTTCTAGCACCTTCTATTTTGTATACTTTGCCACCTTGTTTATAGGTCTTACCTTGTAACATTGCAGTACGCATAGCAGGTGTCATACGTGGTAATAAATCATATACTGCTCGCCAATACACTTGTCGAAAGACTGGAGAACGTGAAGCGTTATCTGTTCTTTGTCCCATAATTACATCAAAAGCATTTTCTATAAAATTATCAATAAATTTTTTATCTTCTAATAATGGATTTTCTCTAGCAATTGGTAAATAATCTGGTAAATTATCTTTATAATTTTTTGTAAATCCTAAATAAAAACTATCTACAGACATACGTGAAGCGTCTCTATTTAACTTTTTAAAACCTTGTGCAAACATATCAAATAGTTCATCTAAAGTTCCCACTGCATTAGACATATCTTTACCTCGTTGATTTAATCTGTCAAGTTGTCCAGTAATAATTGTTTCATAAAGATTTTCATCACGTGTTCTATCTATACGTAAAGGATATGGATTTTTATTAAAGTCTATTTCATCAAAATCAAATTTACCTAATAAGTCTACAAACACATCTACGTCTTGATCAAATGCACCACCGCTAGCTTGTTGTAACCTAGCTTCTAATTGTTTTGCATATACATATCTACCACCTGCTGTATCAACTACTCTTTCGTAATTAGGACCGCCTTTTGCATATTCTTCAATAACTGCTTTGGCTTCATCACTTTCACCTTTTACCCATTCACGTAATGCTTTTTGCCTAGCTTCTGGTGTTGTTTTTTTAAAAAATAAAAATTTAAATAAATCGTCCTGATATATTTTAGCTACTTCATTTGTCCATGTTCTAACAACTTTGTTTCTTCCTGCATTACCACCCTGTTGTATTGCTTGTCTCACATCTAAAGTGTCATAATCGTGAGGTCCTGGTTTTTTTCTTTTACCTTGCTGTCTTCTTTGTTGTCTACTTGCACCACCAAATGCTTCGTCATTATTGTTACGACCACGCATACGTGATGAACCTTGTACCCATTCTCTAGTTTCGTCTAATGGATTTCCAAATAAATCTAAAAATTCTACGTCTTTTTGTGTCCATTTTTTTGCTTGTTTAGCGTCTGCTTTTTTTAACAATGATAAAGATATTAATGACAAAGGTCTTGAAAAAATATTGTCATATCCTCTTGTAAACATACGTAATTGTTCTTCACCAACAACACGTAGCAACCAGGCACCACGTAACAAAACAAATGGTTTCCAAAACTCTGTATAGTATTTATCTACATTTTTGCTAATAATACCTTTTTGCATAGATTTAGGATATTTTTCTAAAAATGCGTCAAAGGCTTTACTGCCACCCATTTTTGAACGTAGTATTGACATAGAGTTCATAGCTTTTGCTAATCCTCCTGCGTCAGGCATAGGTATTGTTCTATTTATAAATTCTGTTGTTTGTGCAGGACTTGGCGTAACTTTCATTACACCTTCGATTGTTACTGGTTTTATCTCCATACCAGGATTTAAAACATTATCGCCTGTAAATCCATCAATAAAATATTTACGCATATCTTCATAGGTTTCTTCAAATATACGTGTAAATGCGTCTGCGTCCTGTTGCTTTACTTGAAAATTGTCAACAAGATCTCTACCTACTTCTTCAAGCATATTTACAGCAACACCAAATAAACCTGCACGATCGCCATCTTCTAAAGACATAGCTTGTCTTAATATGTTATCTTTTGTGTTTCTGTTTAATGTTGTTTGGTCTACCCATTTTTTTATTTGATCAAAAGAATGTTCTATATTTTCTGCGTCTAAGTAACGTAATGGTAAATCTTTAGTGTATGTAG
>VTLG01014989.1_pt1 | contig 19124 bp, 26 predicted proteins | sample 4694571 | NCBI WGS metagenome assembly VTLG01 (sample SAMN12604809, study PRJNA352737) | marine metagenome | biome: ENVO:00000447; feature: ENVO:00000209|ENVO:00000569|ENVO:01000036; material: ENVO:00002151; isolation source: viral sequences binned using virsorter ...
TTCTAATTCAGGATTTAAATCTATATTTATAACATTAGTAGATTGTGTTTTATAATATAATATTACATAACTACCTATAAGTGTATTTAAAGGACTTTCACCAGTATCTTTTATTTTATATTTTTCTGTATTTGTAAGTGTATTTTTAATATCATAATAATTTTTAATTGTAAATCTAAATGTATTTATTTTTAGTTTTCTACTTTCATAATCAACAGAATTTTTTATTGATGATATTTTGTCTAATATTTCTAATGCTTGATGTTTGTTCCCATAATTATCTTCTAACACAACATTGTCTGTTGAGTATATATCTAATATGTCATATTGATTGTTTTCTAAATTTTGTGTAGCAAGGACTATTATTGGCTTTACATCAATAGTTGTGCTTATTGAATCATTCTTAAAATTATTACTAATTAAAGCCATTAAACACCCATATCATTTCCAAGCCTTAATCCTTCTTTAATCTGTGGGATTATAACTTCTTCAGTGAATTCTTCTGTCATTATTGGTGAATTTATAGTAAGATTGATATTTCCACCCTGTGGTCCATTAATATTTTCATCTACAAGTGGAGTAACTTGCACTCTTTCAGGACCACTACCTTCACCTACCATCATTAATTGAGGACCATCTGTAACAAAATCTGCTCCATATTGTGCAGCAGTTATTTTTTTAGCATAAGCAAGTCCAGCAGCCAAACCTAAAGCACCCATAACAGCACCAAGAACTGGACCACCTTTTTCAGTTCCCCATCTAAAAGCATCACCTGCTATACCAAAAGCAGTTCTAAATGCTTCTTTTATATCTTTTGCTTTTTCAACTTCTTCTATTTTTCCTATTTCATCTTTGATTTTACCTTTATTATCTAAAATCATTTTATCTATTTTGCCCTTAATCTTACCACCTGTTTCATCATTTTTAATTTGTTTTGTTGTATTTTTTTCTTGTTCTTTTCCAAGTTCTTTAACTAAATTTATTTCTGTTTGTATATCTTCTAATCTTGCTTCTATTTGTTCCTTTTGCAATTCACCCATATCAAACACATTGCCTGAATTAAAAGCTATTAAATTTGCTCTTTCTGTTTCTAATTCAAATAATTCTTTTTCTAATTCAAATCTTTCTCTTTCAAGTTCTATTAATGCTTCTTTTTGCACCATAGCAATTATTTCTTGATTCATTAAATCTAAAGATTGTTTTTTTAAATCTACTAATTCTTCAGTAGTTGTTTTTTCTAAATCAATATTTTCTATATAATCTGGATAATTTTGTTGTAATTCTTCTATAGCTAATTTTCTTGATGATTCAGCAGAATTTACATCTATTAACACACTTAATAACTTTTCAAATTCTTCCTTTTCTTTCATTGCTTCTGCTGAAGGGTCAACAGTAATTAATTCTTTAAAGCTATCTGCTAATCCTTTTACCATAGGAGCAAGTTGTTCACCAATATTTTCTCCTACATCTCCAAGAGCATTGCTTAATTGAGCCATAGACCCTGCTAATGTTTCTGATTGTGCTGTAGCTTGACCACCAAATACTTCTGCAAGATTACCAGTTAAAGATTCTAATCTTTCAGTAGAGCCAACTGCTCCAGTAACTTCTATTCCATATCTTGATAAAGCATTAGTTGATGAGCCAAGTGTTTTAGATACTAAATCTGCTGCAACAGTTAATTCCATACCCTTTGCTGCTGCTAAATCAAGTGTAGCTTTAGTAGCCTTTTTAATTGCATCTTCTTCTTTTACAAATGACCCAATTAATGCTTGTGCTTCAATAATAACTTCATCTCCAAACATTGATACTTGTTGTAATGCTCTTGCTTGTTTTAATAGTGATGGTGATGTTTTACCAAGTGCTGCTTCTAATTTTTTTTGAGCCAACTCTTGTTTAGCAAATAAATCTATTGATGATTGTATTCCTTGTAATAATGCTCTTGTTCCAAAGTATGCAGCAGCAGCAGCTCCTGCTTTTTTAGCCATTGACCCTAAAGCATTGCCTACACCTTTAATCTGTTGTTGGGATTTTTTAGCACCTTTAGTTTTGACATCTATTATATGGGTATCTTTTGTAGGCATTAGTTTTTGTCTTTCAATTTAATTTTTTTCATTTCATAATCTATTATCATAAAATCATCTATTAATCTTGCAGGTGTTTGTTGAAGTGAGGGATATGGAGGTGTGTTAGATAATTTAGTATAATTATATTTCTTAATTATATTTTGATATTCAGGCTCTAATAATTCATAAGTATTAGCAAAGTAAAAATGCTCTATATATAAATTCTCACCAATATCATCAATGTTTCTTTCAATAAGTTCATCATAACACATTTCAAGTTCTCTATATATATCCTCTTTAGATTCAAATAACTTATGCTTTCCATCTACTGGTGATAGTGCTTTATAAGGATATTTAAATCCATTATCACCATTATTTTGAATGCCTTTAATAGAAATCCAAATATTTATTAAAAATATTACTTCTTCAATTTTTTTTTATTCACAAAATTGGAAATTTCTATTGCTATTTGAAAAATCTGGTCATTTGAATATTGATTAATATCTTCATCTGTTAAATTAGTTGTTAATCTAATTATATTAATAGATGGTCCAAACATACCATTCTTTTCATTAAACATCTTATATAAAAAAGCATTTAATTCTTCTCTTTCATCAAGATTAGGCTCTTTAACTTCTATTTCAAAAGTTTTGAAACCCTCACCCTTAATTTTAAGTTTCTTCATTTGTCCTTATCCTTTATTTATTTTACAAAATGATTTTTACATTGACCCTATTGCTGTATCACTAAACAATGATATTTTCAATGCTTCTGTTGAACTATTTTGAACACACTCAAAAGGTATAGTCCAAAATATTCCATTTTCACTAATATCTTGTGCAGGGTCACCAGTAAACTGAACTTCTGCAAGTATATTCATTTCACTAACAGATGATACAGTACCATCACCAAATTTAAGTGCTAATGTGCAAGTGTTTCCATCTAAAAAACTTTGCAACACATTATCAGCAGCAGATAAACTAAATTCATCATCATATTTAAGTGTAATATCACCAGTTGCTACATATTCTGGAAAAGCATAGGCTTCAGCATCTCCATTAGTATTTGAGCCAACTCTATTAACACCATTAGCTATATTTAAATTAAATGATTTTAATATCATATCTTGATTCGCACCATCAACTTCCATTTGTTTAGTGCTTAAAGACCCCATATTAAAAAATACTCCAGCATCAGGCTCAACCCAAGTACCATCAAATGTTTGTTCTAAACAAGTTCCTGTACTAATTGGATTAGCAAATCCTGAAAAGTAATTACCACTTACACTTAAATTTCCACCATTTGACCCTAAATCACCAGTAAGTGTTAAATCAGATACTACTGCACCTGCAATTTTAATACCTTCTGCTGCTTTTGGATAATATGCTAAATTTACTGTGTGAGGCATTCCACTTGAAATTGTACCACCAACTTGTGTTAAATTGTTAGAGCCATCTATTTCAACTGTGTACACATCAGAGCCATCTGCATTATATGTTTGTGTAACCATAGTTAAATGCTGTAATAATAATTCAGGTGTAGCAATAAATTCAAATGGTGCAGTAACTGTTCCACCTTTAGCTGTAATCACAGTATCTGCTGCATTTTTTACAGTACCTCTACCTGATAATAATCTTGATTCCCTTGTGATATTAAATGTTGGTTTAGTTGCTTGAACAACAGGTAATTGTCTATAGGCTGTTCCATCTGCACCTGAACTATCTAAACCAGTTCCAAATGTTGTTTCACCTTTAATGCCCATTTTAACATCACTAATAGGGATAACTGTTGTACTTATAGCCATTACTTATCTCCTTTTTTAGCTTTTTTTATTTTTACTTTTTTTAATAATCCCATAGCCAACATTTTGTTTGCTACATCTTCTTTTAGATTAATTTCTTCACCATCTCTTAACTTACTAAATTCTATTGATGAACAAGGAACATTCATTGCATTAAAATTAACTAATTTCTTTATCCTGCCTTTTACTTTCATATATCTCCTATGCTGTATTTCCAAAATGAGTACAAGACAAATCCCATTGTACTACAAAATAATCTTCATATTCATCTACCTCTACACCAAAATCCATATCACCTAAAGTAACATTTACTGCTTTAGTTGAATCTGCTAAATCTAATGTAATATTATCGTGTACTAATGCTTCCAATATACTTACTTGATTTAAAACATATTCTTGAAATTGTTTATTATTTCTTCTTAAAAAATAATACTGACAATCTATACTAAATTCTCTAACTTCCATAAATGTTGCTTTTTCTAATTGACTTGAGCCAGTAGGAACTAATCTTATAAATTGATTTGACTTGCTTTCTTGTTCCCAATCACTTAATACAGGACATTTCATTTCAGCCATAATTTTACTCTTTATTGCTGTTAAAATGTTCTTCCAATTATTTGTATAGGTGACAGCCATTATCTACTCAATTCAATAGTAGCATTGCTCTTATTTGTTTGCTTCCTATGGCTTCCATATACTTCTATTTCCCAAATATCACCATCAGTTGCACTTGCTCCTTGAAATCTACCAGATAGTCCACCATATATGTGTTGCAATCCACCAGTAATTTTTTCAGCATTAGTTGTAGCACCAAATAATTGGTCATTAGATAAATAATGAACTTTAAATGTTCCAGTTCCATAAGCACCAGTAGATTCTATTTCTACTTTCAATAAATCATAACCTTCACCATTATATTCACCTGCAAGTTCTACTATATCCATTGTTCCTGATACATTCCTATATCTTATAGAGCCTTTTCTATCATTAGCATCTACTTCAAAAGATAGTTTAAAAATCCCATCATTTAACTTATCTATTAACCCTGTTCTATCAGGATTTGTTACTAATGACATATAATAATCAGCTTCTTCACTTGCACCTTCTTTTGCTCTAATCATATTTGCTGTTGCAATATAACAAGTTGCTTTAATTATAATAGGGTCATATTCTTCAGCTACTGATAATGCTGCTGTATCAGAATCAACTTGTTTTATCTTTTCAAGTGGTGTTGAATATCTTGCATCTAAATAGTTATGTAATTCTAAAGAAGCATCTGTTAAAGATTGATTTAAAAAATCTGTAAAATCTATACCTGCTTCAAATACTTGCTCATTGATTGTAGTTGAAGAATAATTACTATTATAATATTCTACTTGATTTGTTCCACTTGCATAATACCATTCTCCATTACTATCTACATCATTTGATGTTGATTGTGCTGCTGCAAGTTCTTCACCATTAACAAATAAAGTATCTACATAACCACTATCTCTGAATAAATGAAGATTACCTGATGTTAAAGTAGGGAATATTTGAAATTTACTATCGAAATCCGAAACACGATTGAAGTATTTTGTAAGGTCTGATATATTTGCGTATCTAAAATTTGAAGCCATATTTTTATCCTAATGAAATTACTTGAATTTTTGCATTGTCTTTATTGTTTACACTTCTTGCTTTTATTTCTTGAATTGTATTATATCCATTTGCTATATATTTAGTACCACCAGAATGAGCAGAATGTGATTCAGCATCAATCTTAAATTCAGCATTAGGCAATGATGGTATATGCCATTCACAATGTCCTTTTTCATAATCAATCCAACCTACTTTTCTATCCATATAAAGTAAATTTCCATTACCATCATCAAGAATAAATGCTTTTTTATTTATAGTAGAATTACCAGTTACTCTATCTTCTATTTCTTCTGGTGCTAATGAAGATGCAGGTCCATAAACAATATCATCTGTTGTTCCACCACCTACTTCTTGCCCTAATACATCAGGAACACTACTTGCTAATGGAGGAAATGCACCCACAGCAAAAGGTGTAGTACCTGAAACATTACCAATACCAACTATAGTATCTGAATGATTTGAATGTGATGTAATTCTAACATCTCCATTAACAAGTCCTATAGTAACTTTTTTACCTTTTAATCCTGAACTTGTTGTATAAAATTGCTCATCAAATATTGCTTGTATTTTAGGCAATACTGCATTAGAACTACCTGCCCAAGTAGTATCAGAAGAATCTGTTGTAAATGCTATTGCTGTTTCAGTTGATGTTGAATCAAATCCACTTGCATTAAATTCATCTACAACTATGTGAAAAGTATATGTAGTCGAAGCTGCAAGACCTGTTTTAGCATTAGCTGTTAATCCACTTAATCCAAAATCTAAATAACCACCTTCAGTATAAAAAGGTCCTATTGAAACAGACCCAGCAACCAAACCATCTACTTTAGCATCTGCTGTTCTTGCATATCCAAAAAATGCACCCCTTTGCTTAAATCTACCATTAGCATCTGTTTGACATTTCCCAGTATTATAAGGTAAATATTCATTACCAAAAAAATAACTTATTGTAGCATCATCAGCAATAGCTGCTGCATCAGTTCCTAATAGTCCTCTTTTAATTGTTAAAGTATGTGTTGATACAGAAATAACTTCTATTATTTCACTATTTCCCATAAATAATAAATCTCCTGCATTAAACCAATCACCATCATCAACTATTAAAGTTGTTTCTACTGCTGTTATTCCACTTCCATCATTAACTACAACTGCTGTTCCTGCTCCATAATCTGTTCCACTTATCAAAGCAACAGCTTTATATTCATTTCCACTATTAATATCTTTAGGCTCTATTGACACAGCACCTACAGGAGCATTAGCTGCTGATTCATATATTAAAGCTGTTCCACCATCATCTCCTGATGAATAAGATAACATTCTTGAATTTGGTAAAAACACAAATCTTTCTGCTGGTAATAACATAGAGTAACTTCTTAAATATGTTGCACCACCACCACCTACATCAACAGCATTAGAAACATCTACACTACTACTATTTTTCCAATCCATTGCTGTTATAATTATTTCAGCACAAATATTTCCTGTATTTTTGACTATTAATGCTTTTGCACTTGCTATCTTACCAAGTCCTTTTGTTCTTGTTCCAGATGCTAATTGTATAAAAGCATCACTATTTGTTACTTCAAAATCATTAACAAATATTTCTGTATAAGTATCTGAATAAGAACAATCATAATCTGCGTCTGCTGATATTGTTAAATTTGCTTGTAATTTTTTTTCTGACATATTACTCCTTAACCTGTAATGTGATATTTTACTGTTATATTTATTGTGTAATCTGAATTAACTGAATCTGACCTAAATGTAGCCAATATTACCTTCCCAGATGTTACTGCTGCACTATCTATAGTCCAAGTGCTTAAATATGCTTGTTCATTCCCTGCATTAGTTACATCTGAATTGTGTGCTAATAATGTTCCACTTGTTAATGCTGATGTACTACCTGATGTAAAAGTATAACTCATCAAGTGCATTCTTGTAGTATCTCCAGTTGCTGCATCAGCTCCTTCTATTGAATGAACTGCATCTATTGAAATATTATCTGGAACATACCACATCATTTGTGCTAATTGTGAAGCATATTGAGTATTTGTATTTGCAGTAGTGAATGTAGTATCTGGGTCTGTGCCTGTACCAATATCAACTGCAAATGTATTAATTTTATTTACCATACCAAAAAATGGAACAGCATAATGTGTATTAGCTGATAAAGCATCATTAGAATCAGGACCAAATCCAAAATAAGCATATTGAGTATTTGTATGAACACCTAATGCCTTAACAGCAGAATTAGTAGAATCAGCTATTAATAAATTTGTTCCAGCTTTTGCTCTTACTCGAAAAGCTTGAGTATTCTCTGAAGCCTGTGGCTGTATAGTCATTCCATCTGTACTAATAATACAAGCAGTAGAACTACCATCTCCAGATTTAATACTTCTTCCTGTTGCATCAACACCATTATTAGAATTATCTACATATAGTATGTCTTTGTATGTTTCTGCTGGGTCTTTACCTGTAAAACTCATATATTTTAGCCTTTTCTTTGATTATAATATAAGATAATATTTTTAATTTTATACATATAAAATATTCCTATGTTGCTATTGTTGCAGGTAATGCAGTTGCCTTCATAATAAAATCAGGGTATCTTTCTGAAGAAGTACCACCCCATTCTATATGAGGTGTACCTGTTGTAGATGCTGTTTTAAATCCTACATAATAAGTATAAGATGTTCCTGCTGTTAATCCTGTAAGTGTCCAAGTATGTTGAACTGTATTAACATATGCCCTTACATTTGGGTCAATGATTCCTTCTTCGTGATAATCCTCTAAACCACTATATCCTGATGTAGCATTTGCTGTTGATAGTCCTGCAACTAAAGTTCCTGCACCAGCCGACCCTGCATCAAATCGTATTGAAATATATATTTCTACATTACCACTTGGAGGAGCAGTAAATGTAACACCAAATTCATCAGTTGGTACTACAAAAGATGTTGTCAAATTATACCCTGTATGGGTTTCATTTAATCCAATACAAGTATAACCAAGTATCATTCCTGCATAAGCAGAATTTGCAGCACTAAATTCAGTACCATCTTTCATCATTATATAAGTTCCATCAGTATCTATGGTCAAAGTATCAGCAGCATCGATTGTAATATCATCTGCTGAAGATAAAAGTATATCTCCTGTACCTTGTGAAATTATATTAACAGAATAATCTGTTGTTCCTATAATTCTAAATTTACCTACTGACCCTGTATTTATTTGACCAACATTAGTTCCATTATAAGCAAAATATACATCAGCTCCTGCTACATCTAACTTTATATCTGCACTTGAATCAAAAGTTAAAGCACCTGAAACAATAGTATCTAATGATGTTATTGTTAAATCACCTGATGAATAAGTAACATCTGATAATTCATTTAATTCAGTAGCACCTGCATCTGTTCCTGTTTGAACAGCAGACCCACCAACATTAATAGCATCTGCATTAATAGTACCTGATACTCTTACTTCATTTTCAGATATTTCTATTGGAGTATTATTATCACCTACTTTGATGGGTTTTAAATCAGATTCTAATGTGCTATCATTACCAAGAGTAATTAAATTTTTTAATTTTCTCTGAAAAAACCCACCAAGTTTAGTTTTAATATCTTTTATGCTTAAAGCCATTTTAGTTATCGCTTCTTAACCCTTCTATAAATCCTTTAACTGCTGCACCTATTGTATTATCTAATAGGTCCACACAATAAGGCTCTATTGTACTATTCCATAATTTTTTAGTTAGCTTCCATTTAGTCATACCTAATGTAGCTACTACACCAAATTTATAAAAAGTACCTTCTATAAAATCATAAATTTTATCATTTGGTATTCTTTTTAATAACCATAATACTAATCCACCAGTTGTTCCACCTGCTAATAATGTTAAATTGTTAGTTAAAAATTCCATTAGTCGTAATCTCCTTTTTCAATTAATTTAATGTTATCTATAAATGCTTCAACACACTCCAATCTTTCTATAATCCCATTATATTGTTTATTTGTAAATACTGGAGGGTGTGAATCCTTTTTTAAAATAGCAACTTCTATTTCAAGTTGTTCTATATATTTACCTTGTTTATTTATTGTTTTCCACAAATATTCAATTTGTTTTTCTTTTATCATAATTTACTTCATTATGGTATCTGTTTCAATAAATTATTATTTAATCTAACCACACCTTCTGGAGGGTCAGTTCCTTCAAAGGTAATCTTTAAATTTGCATATTGATTTCTTTTAGGTAATATAGAAGCACCTAAATCAACATTAACTGCACCTGCATCTTCTTTACAAAATATTCCACCACCTAATCTTGACTTTCTTTTTCCAAATGATTCCATTTTAACTTTTAATTCCATAGTAAGCTCTTTAATCTTAATAGAACTTTGTGGTGCTAAAGTTACCAATGGAACACTTACTTTTCTTTGTCCATCTTTATCTGGAATATTAATATCCATAGATATTGGATTACCTTCTTTGTCAAAAAACTTATTCATAGCTTCTATATGCTGATTTTCAGCCAATGATTGTGCTTGAACTACAGCATCATACAAGCCTTTAGTTAAATGGTCTAAAAAACTACCTTTTTTATAATTATTTTGAGCCATCAGAACTATCTGTTGATTTTCCCTTACCTATAGAACTATTCAACATATCTAATACTTTCATTAGACCTTCTGGCTTTTCCTGTTTACCTTTTACTGATATACTATATTTAGCAGATGTATCTGAACTTCTACTATTTTCAGAATGATGAGAAACCTTACCTTCAAATGATGCTTTCCAACAACCAAATCCAACAGATGCACTTGCAGTTGCACTTGAATCAGTAGATGATTTACTTGCAGATTGTGTACCTACTTCCATTTCAAATTCAACATCAATACTATCTACACATAAACTTGGTATATTTATAATTGATAACAATGGAACATCTAAAGCAACTTGTTCTGTACCATCTTCATATTGAAATTTAACAGATTTAGTATTACCACTACTATCCATACCAACTTCAGTTATAAATTGTGCTGTAGTTGCAGCTAAAGATTTTTGTCCTTCTGCTGCTGCTACTAAAGGTGCAGATATAAGATTTTCTATTGGTAATCCTGTGAATTGATTTGCTATTGTTCCAGCCATTTTCTTTCTCCTTGATTATTAGTATTTTTTATTTTCATTTCTTTCTTGCATTCTTAAAAATTTATCTTTTAATCCATTGCCTGATAATTCTGCTATAATAGTAACCAATGTCTTATAACTATTCTCAATTCCTTTTTGTTCTAATTGCATTTTCTTTTGTTGGTCAATTAGCTTAACTAATATTGATTCCAATCTACCAAAAGATTCTCTTAATTCTTTAGATAATTCTTCTTGTATATATCTATTCTGTTTCTGTATAAAAAACCAAAAAGCTGTAGCAACTACTAATGGAATCCCATATCTTTCAAGTAACATTAGCCAATCCATTATACTACCACTTTAAATATTGTTGTTCCTTTATTCAATTTGTCGTGGCTTTTAGCATTATATGATTCTAAAGATTTTTCTATATTATACATATCATCATCATAGTTTTGTAAATCAATTTTAATACCATCTCTATTACCATTCTTATAAAATACATAACAATTTTGTGATGCTCTGCCTGCTAAATTTAAAGCCTTTTCACTATAATCATTAGCACCTACCATAGAACTACTTCTTGAGAAGTTATCACCCACCCTTGCAGAATGTATATGCCCAAATATGACATAATCTACATTAATCCCTCTTGCCTTATATCTTCCCATAATCTGTGTAATGCTTGTATCAATTCCTTTTTTAATAGAGCCATTTCCGTGTAATACTAACAAATTCTGTCCTGCTACTTCTACTATTAGTTCTGTAGGGTCACCATCAATAAAGTTTATTTTACTATCTTTAAATAAATATCTTAAAGTATGAAATATAGTATAATCATAGTTATCAGTAGCAATCATCTTACTCCAACCCCATTCTTGTTTTACTCTTGATTCATTACCAGTAACACTACAAACTGAAACATTAAAATGCTCATTCAATTCTAAGATAATCTGTTGAAATATATCTACTGCTAAAAATGTAGCCTTTGCTCTATTAGTAGCCATATTTAATAATTCATCTAACCTTCTATCTGAATTTAGTAAATCTCCAGATTGAACTAATAATATATTGCTTATATTTTGTGATTTAAAGTACATAATTGCCCTTTTAACAAAGTATTTACATCTTTTAGAGGCAATACTAAAGTCATACTTATTATGCTCTAAATCAACTAATTCATTAAAATGAATATCACTAAATTGAATAACACCAACTGCACTACTTGTTCTTTTATGTGATTTAGTAAGTTCAGATAATCTTTGTTTGTCAAAAATCCCAACTAATTCTTTATTATACTTTCCTACTGCATTTTCTATCCTTGCATATTCTCTGAATGTCTTTCGTTCAATACGGTTAATGTCTTGGTATGACTGCTTTTGTTTAGCCAGTTTGACATTCTCTTTGAGAATTTCTGCATCATCTGAAGTTAATGGATATATTGTCTTTCTTAAACATCTTTTACAACCATACCTTTGCCTATCATTTTCCCAACCTTCCTTAATCATATTAGTATGAAAACAATTAGGACAAACTAAATCCATTCTACTCCTTCATAAAGTATGTTAATATTGATGATATTACAAAAGTTATTGTTAATCCAATTCCTTTAATCCAAGATATAGCTACTTCATTTTTTCTAATTCTACCATTTAAAAGTTCAAGATGTCTTTCTGCTTTAATTTGACTTTCTTTAATATGTTCAATATCTCCAGTAATCTTTGTCAAATTTAAAGTTACAAAATCTCTATATTCATCTTTATCTTTCAACATCTGCTAACCTATTTGATAATTCTTTTGCCCTGTTAGGTGTTTGTTTTGCCCATAAGCTATCAAGCATTTCAATACTTGCAGCCTTGTATTTATCATTCTCTATATAATGTAATGTTTTAACAAAATTGAATAATTTATTACCTAATTGGTAATACATATTCTGTATGATATTCTGGACTTCTCTTGGCTGATTTCTATAGAATGTTAGTTTTCTTTGTAAAACCTTTTCATTACTTGCTAATCTTCTTTCAAGAATAATATCACATACATCTTCATCAAGTTCTAATGAAGATACAAGAAAGCCTATTCCAATAGTGTCATAACCAAGAGTATCTTTGTAAACTTTTTTTGAATAGCCTTCGTGCTTCTTAATGTCAGCTATTAATGACATTATCTATATTCTATATGCAATATAATTTCATAATCATCAGCAGCAGTAGTTGGTGTACCACCTCTTGATACAGCAGCCATATATACACTTGTTGAATCATTTTCTGCTTGTAATAGCATATTATTGTTCATTTCACCTGCTCCTGCTCCACCTGTTCTGATAGATGTCCAAAGCAGATTATTTATTAAATTAATGTCACCTTCAGACCAATCTACTGAAATCCAACCAAGAACACCTGCTGCTTTTGCAAGTACATTAGTCCATTTACTTGCACTTCCAACTGCATCATTGATTGTTCCTAAATCAGTTTCTTTTTGCATAAATATAATATCAAAGTCGTGTGCAACATCATCTTCATTCAATATAGTTACACCTATTAATTTTGAACAACCACCATTTCCTTTAACTGCATTTGGAATTTCAGTAGCATTAAAAAACACATCATTGTCTGCATAAGCACTTGTATCTAATGTAGGAGTTACTCTTAATACTGCATACTTACTATGATTATTAGCCATTATTCACCTTCTTTCTTTTTAGATGCTTTAGGCTTTACTTTAGGTTTTTCTTTTTTTAATTCATTTCCATCAGCATCACATTCAACAAATCTTTCTTCTAATGATTTAATATCGTGTTGTGGACCAACTATTATTATTGTATTATTTGGTTTTTTGAAATATCTTTTTTTCATTAATTTGTTCTCCTGAATTAAGTTAGGGTGATGCTCCGACAACACCACCCATAACTTGTTATAGTTTACAATCTACTATTATGAAACATCAGATAGAATATAAACACCAAAAGCATCTTTGATTTCTGTTTCTGCCCAAAAACCAGTTGCAACATATTCTGTACTTCTAAATGATGCATTTCTTTCAGTTTCTATTCTAAACAATCCTTCAGGACCAATAGCAAGACCAACAGCACCTTTACTAAAAGCAAATCCTGCTGCATCTCCACCAGAAGATACATCTTCATCTATCTGGTCTGACCAGTAAATATTAAACCCACCAAATGTACCAACCATACCAGTAGCCATTGCTTCTTCACCCTTATTACCTAAAAGTGATAATGGTTTTGCATTTGACCCTGTAACTGCTGCATCGTGAGTTAATGCTATTAAGCCTTTAGACCCCCATACCTGTTTTGGTGATAATACCAAATTGTATGGAAATGGTGCACCTGCTGCCCTTAATTGTCGCATTGCTCCAAATATATGTGATAAGCAAGTTGAAGTACCTGCACCACATTCTGTTTGAGAAAATGCTTTACCAAGTTCTACTAAATCATCATCAAGTTTTGCAGCTACTGCATTACCTAACACAGCACCAACATTACCTGTTAAATCATCAGCATTACCCATAACTGCTAAATCAGTAACATCTGCTCTAATAACGTGTTCACTAACAGTTGCACTTCTTGCAGCAGTTGTAATTGAAGTTACAGTAGAATAATCTGACCCATCAGTTGCTGCACCAACACTACTTGATGCAACTTTTGTGTAATCTGGAAATTGTACTGTAATAGCACCTTTTACTGCTTGTTTTGATGTAACTAAAGGTAGCATAACATTAACGTGATTAAATGCAATTACTGCATCACCTATAATCTTACCTAATCCACCTTGAGCAACACCTGTATCTGTTTCAGCCATTTCAGCTCCTAAATTTTATCTGTCTTTCAACTGCTTATTAGCCTTCATTTTGACAGAGATTAATCTGTTTTATAAGGTTTTTTCAATTTCCCTTTTCCAAATCCACCAAATAATCCTATAGAATTGCTTGTTAAAGATTTACCTTCTTGATGTCTTGTGGCTCTTGATTCCATTTCATCTATATATTCATCGTATGTCATCTTACCATTTTTATATCTAACATCAACATCACCATCTTTTTTAGGCTTTAATTCCATATCATTGTTAGGGTCAAAATCAACATTACCTATTTTGCTATGCTTTTTATTCATAACCTATTTTGATACCTTGACCTTGAACTGTATTATTTGCTTTCTTATAGCTTTCAGGGTCTTTTTCTGCCCATTCAACATAAGAAGAATAACCACCCATATCACCTGTTTTACCAGTAGTGGCTCTTGCAGTTGAAGTAGATGGAGCAGAAACATTTACAACCTTATTAACATAAGTTTCAAGTTTATTTAAATCATTCAAGCCTTCTGCAATAGATTTATCTTCATCTGTAGTTAGTTTGCTCATTAATGATTCTCTTTTATCAGTTTGGTATTGATTCCATTGGTCAGATTGAGTTTTGTACGAATCTCTTTCTTTAGTAACAATATCAAGTGCTTCTTTTAGCTTTCCATCTTCAACCATTTTAGCTTCTGCCTTTGATTTGTTATCAGCATTCATCTTATCAATCTGTGCTTGTAGTTTACCTATCTGATTCATAGCATCATTTTTTGCTGCATTAACTTCTGCAAATCTATCATAGGGAACATTTTTTGTATCAGCTTGTGTGCTGGGATTGTTAGCCTGTGTTTCTTCAGGAGTAGCTTGATTTTTTACATTTTCTTCTGACATTTTTTACCTCTGTTTGTTGAGTATTATTTGAAAATTCTTATTCATAATATAATCTAAATTATTTTCCAATTCTATAAGTTTTTTTACCTTTAGGTAATTTCTTGTTAATATATAATCTTGCTTCTTTACTTAAATATTTAATAACACCATCTGGTAATGGCTGATTAGATGCAGACAATACTCTACCCATTTTTTTTAAATGTTTTACTCTTGCACCATAGGTAGTAAAACCTAATTGAAATCCACCTGATGTAGTTTTAATTAAACTAAAATCTCTTAACAAATCAGATGTTAATACAGGAGCTTTACTACCTGCATATTGTGATGCCTGTCTTTTAAATTTGTTTGCTCTTTTTCTTTCACCATATTCTTTTGAATAAGTTTTAAATGGTTTACCAAATACATCTTTACCATCTTGAAATATATGTTTCCTATATCTATCTCTTGCATTAGGACCTACTCTTAAGAAGAATTTAGTATCAAGCATTAGCTTTTTCTCCTTCAAACATTTTTACACCTTCAGTAGATGCTATTTCCCATTTATGTCTGCAATTAAATCCACCACCATCTATTAATGAAGCTGTCCAACCATTACCTATTATTTCTGCTTCTGTTAATGCACCTGCACTTGCATAATCTAAACATTCAATTCTTGTTCTATTATCAACAGGTCCTACATAAACATATTTAGTTTCTTTAGGTGCAACTGACATCATCTGATTTGTTATTGTTCTTGAATATGTATTAAGAGTAGTATTTACAAGTGTTTGCATTTGTGCATTAGATATACTTGATGCAGATACTTTATTTATAATATCATTTGCTGTCAATCCTGCTTGTACACCACTAACTAATTGTGTTCTTATATGCCCTGATATAGTTCTTATAATTGAGTTATCAAATAGTTGTTCATTTAGTGTAGCAAATGCTGATAATGATTTAGGGTCTATTTTAGCAAATCCAATAGTTGATTCTAATACTTTTCTATGTGCATTAGCATATACTGATGTAGCATTAATTAGTTTCTTTTTTAATGTTCCTTCAACATCATAAGTCATAACAAATTCTACAAATGCTGGTACATCATCAGCAAATCTTCTTAATGTCTTTAGTCCTGTAAATGGATTAACTTTCATATTAACAAGAGTAGTTAAACTTTGTATTAATTCTTGTTGTGCCTTATCTACAAGATTAGCAATTTTTACAGAAGCATTATCTATATCTGATTGATTAGCCATTATTCAACTGGTTTTTCCAATGCTTGTAATAATGCACTTTCTGGACCTGCTTCTTCTTCAGTTACAGGAGCTTTCTTTTCATCTAATAGTTCTTCTGCTTCTTCCCTTGTTAAATCAGGATTCTTTTGCATTAGAATGTCAGCTACATCAATTAATCCTTTAGATAGTTCCCATTCCCATTTATCTCTTTGCTCTTGGTCTGATAACACATCAACAGATTCTTCAAAGTCCACATCTTCTAAATCACCTGCATCTTTACCAAGTTCTACTGCTATCATTAGCTTCTCTAATTCAAATAGTTCATATTCTATATCTTTCCATCTTGTAACATCAGATTTTCTATCATCAGTTAATTCTTGGTTTCTTAACCTTAATGCTACTCCAGATTCAGCAGTAGTTCCTTCAACAAAACTTGTAGGTAGATGGTAATTTTGTGCTAACATTTTGTATGAGGATTTAATCGATTCATCAAGTGCTGGTATTGCATTAGGAGGAGAAACAATACTTATACTACCATCTACCCCAAGAAAGTTAATTTTGTCCTGACCAATTTGCATTGTGTCTTTATCTATACCTGCTCCATTAACAAACATATAACCAAATGATTGAAACATTACATTAGCATTCTTATTAGTTTCTGCTACATTAATAGAAAGATTAGTTGCTATTAAATCATTAGAAGCATTAGTATCTAAATAATCCATTTCTGGTTTACCTTCTCTATAGCATTCAATAAATGGTAATCTACCATAAGGATTAAACATATCTGGATTATCATCATTAGTATAATGCTTACCATTAGCATCAAATATGAAATGACTTTCACTATCCCAATATGCCCATAGTTCTGGAGTAGTATCTAATACTGATGCTTTCTTTGCTATTGGATATATTATAGCTGTAGGCTTTAGTGGGTCATCATCAAATATAGGCTCATAATCCCATATAATATCATACTCAATACAGCCAGTTCCATCTTCTTTAATTCTCCAACAAGGTTTAAGTAATACACCATCAAGAAGATTAGTAATTCTTTCAAGCCTTTGTAGTTTTAAATCTTTATTAAGAAACAAATTAGGAGTATCTTCATTGGTATAAATTCTTTTAGGAGGTGTCATATAAACTAAAGATATTCTATCAATTACTCTTTTACATACATTAACATTGCCTGTAACAACTTTAGATAGTGTAGAAGAACTAAAGTATTTAGAAACATATTCTTTTGTATTACCCTTATAGTAATCCATAGCTTCATATCTGGCTTGTTTCCATTTGTTTTTCTTCTTTTGACTTATATCCCATTTTGATATGTGTACTGCTAATTCTCCAATATTTGGAATCATACTTTGCTCCTTTTATCTATCAGTTGTTCCTAACACAGGCTTAACAGTTGGATATTTAAATTCTACATAATACCCAAGTGCATCTGATAAGTGTGTTAATTCTTTATTAGTTGTTTTATCAATATCTCTTGTACCTTCCTTGTTTACTACCTGCTCTAAATCTCTAATTAATCCTTCACATTTAGGGTCTATTATCATATTGCCTTTAGTTAGATTATTATTCATACTATTAACCCTATTGATAACCAAAGGATTGATGTGCTTTACATATACCATAAATCCATTTCTTCTTATAATCTCTATATCAGAATATCTTGCTGATGAATGTCTTGCTGCACCAGTAGCATCTGGATAAGCATAATATTTAGTATTAGGATATTTCTGCTTAATTGTTTTGCACATTCTTTCAGTTAATACATCACCACTACCATCACCATCAAGTGCTATCTCATCTATTACTCTGATGTTAGGACTATGTAATTGTTCTTGTACGACCACACAGCATTGTGGTAGTATGTTGAAATCCCAGCCAATATGAATAGGCTTGGCTCTGTCATACTTACATTCTTTGATGTTTTTATCTCTACTGAATCCATTATATGTTTGTCCTTTTTGTAAATTAGTAAATTGACCTTCTAAATAAGCCTTTAATAAATTCTCATCATAGTTATCTCTTAATGATTGTATATAAGATTTAGGCAAATAAGGATTATCTGTGGTCTTTCCGTGTACCACCACTTTATCCTTTGATGCTTTAGTAACCAAAAAGTCATAACAAAATGAATACCCTTCTGGAGTAGTTGTAATAAACAATTCAGCATCTTCACAACCTCTTAATCTTCCTAATGCTTTTGATACAGCAATATCAGCATTCTTAAATGATTCTATATCTAATTCATCTACTCCTGCCCAAGTATAGTTACTACCAACAATCTTATTGGCTTGATTAGTAACATATATCTTTATATTACCATATATAGTTCTAAATTTATGTGATGCAATATTATAATCATAGGGTATATTGCATTTCTCTAATAGTTCAATAAAAGGCTGCACAAATACTTCTTCAGCTAATGAATAAGTTGGATATAATATCAATCCATTTGATTTACCAGTAATTGGATTAACCTTATTAGTTAAACAATATGCAGCCTTTGTTAATAATACTTTAGTTTTACCACAACCAAAGCCACCTACTAAAGCTGTTA
>VTLG01015845.1_pt1 | contig 19119 bp, 23 predicted proteins | sample 4694571 | NCBI WGS metagenome assembly VTLG01 (sample SAMN12604809, study PRJNA352737) | marine metagenome | biome: ENVO:00000447; feature: ENVO:00000209|ENVO:00000569|ENVO:01000036; material: ENVO:00002151; isolation source: viral sequences binned using virsorter ...
GACGAGAGAGCCAAGGATATGAGAAAGTAAAGAGTGAGAATAGTTGGGGTGGATATTATCAAATTGAAAGGGTTGACAACAGGACCGAACTAGAGTAGGATTATCCTATTAACAAATACAGGAGAAACATAATGACAAATCAAATCAAAGCAACTAATCCTTACTCAGGTCAATCGGAGATGTTAACACAAGAGGAACACAAGTTATACATTGAGATTAAGGAACATGAGAGAGATGAAGAGTATAACGAGATGCAAAAGAAACTATCTAAGTTTAGTAGAATGAATGCTAAAGCTTACATGACATTATTAGACTAGTTACATACATGTGTGACCCTGTAGGGTCACACACACCCACCCCCACACACATCAATAGAGGTACCAGACCCAATAACCACACAGCACGAAACAAGAGACCCTATATACCTTTTATATAAAAGGGGTCCCACTACTTCAGGTTGTATTGCTTGATTTACAGAGTTAATGCTGTTAAATTCGTTATGAACATCTATATTGATGCAAAAAAAATTTTAAAAAAATTTTATGGAATTAAATAACGTAGATATAAGTAAACTACCTGCAGACATACGAAAGCAATATAAACAATTACAAGTCATGTATGCTGAAAAAAAAATACAAAATAAAGCTAAAGATGATTTTTTAAGTTTTGTAAAATGTGTGTGGCCAGAATTTGTTGAAGGGTCCCATCACAGACATATTGCAAAAAAATTTAATGATCTTGCAACTGGAAAAATAAATAGATTAATTGTCAATATGCCTCCAAGGCATACTAAATCAGAATTTGCGTCTTATCTTTTGCCATCGTGGATGGTGGGCCGTAATCCAAAATTAAAAATTATTCAAGCAACGCACACAGGAGAATTAGCCATTCGTTTTGGTCGTAAGGCTAAACATTTAATTGACAGTGAAGAATACAGAAAAATTTTTAGTACTACATTACAAGAAGATTCTAAAGCTGCAGGAAGATGGGAAACTTCTCAAGGTGGTGAATATTTTGCAGCAGGTGTCGGTGGAGCAATCACAGGCCGTGGTGCGGACTTATTAATTATTGACGATCCACACTCGGAACAAGATGCTTTATCAGCGACCGCAATGGAGAATGCTTATGAATGGTACACATCAGGTCCACGTCAAAGACTTCAACCTGGTGGTAAAATTATTTGTGTAATGACAAGGTGGTCTACAAAAGATTTAACAGGAATGTTAGTATCTAAACAAAAAGAACCTAAAGCAGATCAGTGGCACGTGGTCGAATTTCCAGCAATCATGGACCATGGATCTAGCAAAGCTAAACCTGTTTGGCCTGAGTATTGGAATTTAGATGAGTTAGAGAAGGTGAAAGCAACACTACCGGTTGGCAAATGGAACGCACAGTGGATGCAACAACCAACTAGTGAAGAAGGTGCAATTATAAAACGTGAGTGGTGGCGACCTTGGAAACATGATTGGATACCTACTTTACACCATGTTATACAATCTTATGATACAGCGTTTATGAAAAAAGAAACAGCGGACTATTCTGCTATAACTACTTGGGGAGTATTCTATCCTAACGAAGACTCACCTGCTAATTTAATACTATTAGATTGTGTTAAAGAACGATTTGAGTTTCCAGAGTTACGTCGTAAGGCGTTAGAGCAATATAAATACTGGAGTCCTGAGACTGTAATTATTGAAGCAAAAGCTTCTGGACTACCATTAACCTATGAGCTTAGACAAATGGATATACCCGTTTCTACCTTTACACCAAGCCGTGGAAATGATAAGCATGTAAGAGTTAACACGTGTGCACCGCTTTTCGAGTCTGGTATGATCTGGGCGCCAGAACAGAACTTTGCAGAAGAGGTTATTGAGGAATGTGCAGCATTCCCGCACGGTGATCATGACGACTTAGTCGATTCTATGACTATGGCTGTGATGCGATTCAGGCAGGGAGGATTCATCTCTCACCCCGAAGATTATGTAGAAGAAAAATCAGTGCCTAGAAAAAGGAATTATTATTAATGTCAGGGTTAAAATTTTTATATAATTTAATATTAAAAGATGCAGCTAAAGGATCTGGTCAAGCATCAGGTATTTTGTCTATTGGTTCAGACGTTCGAAAGATTGCCATGAACAAATATGCTAAATATTTGGACAGTGCAAAAAAACAAGGTGTAGATCTAGATAATTTATCAGAGCAAGAAATAAAATATATGCTTGAGATGAATAAATCTAAATCACCTAGAGTTATACCTGGAGACAGTCCCGAAGGTAAAGGTATTATGGAAACATTACTTGGTAAACGAGGTGAGGTAGTTGATTTAAAAAATAGAAAATTAGATCTAGAAAAACCAATTTTAGGTGGCACACAAGAAACAGACGAACAGATTTTACAAAGATTAAAAAAACAAAACGAAGATTCAATCAACAGACTTAAAAATAAAAAAGAACCTGAAGACATGGCAGGCGGCGGTGTTGCAGGATTACTGGGTGAAAGACCTGGGTATCAAAATGGCAACGGTGTTGCTGATGAAGACGCAGAAAGAGCAGCGTTAGGTAAAAGAGTTAGAGAATTAATGGATGATGGTTATGATATTGGTGAAGCTGTTAGAAAAGCTATGGAAGAAGGTTATGCAGACGGCGGACCAGCAAGACAAAACTTTTCCATGGGCAAACGTGCATTCTTAAAATTACTAGGGTCAGGCTTTGCAGGAATTGCGGGACTTAAATCAGGATTACTAGGTTTTGGTAAAAAAAGTGCAGTTAAAAAAGCTGTAACAGAAACTGTAAAACAATCTGCAGGATCAGGATACCCTCCTCCATACTTTTTAAACTTAGTTTCTAAAATTAAAAACCTAGGTGACGAGGCACCAAGACTTGCAACAAAAGATAGAGAAAAAGTTACAACCTATAAAGATTATACATTAACTGAAGATGTTACAACTGGTGAACAAACAATTCAAAGAATGAAAGTGCTTGATGATGGTTCAGAGAGTTATTATGGTAAACCTTTAACTGAAGAAACTTACATGAGTTATAAACCTGGAAAAGGTCAGGCTGATGAAACGATGAAAGGTAAAACTCCACCAGATGAATATGAACAAGGCACAGCTTTATTAAGAAATGATAAAGAATTTGCAGGAGAAGTTGTTGATGAGTCAGCTACTATTTCTGATGACGTTATTAAAGAAGGAACCGTGTTCGAAGATACAATATCCGAGTTTGGTAAAGCAGACGGCGGTCGTATTGGTTATAATGTTGGTAAACGTGTTTTTGGTCTTATGAATTTAATTAACAAAAAGTTTGGTAAAGGTACAATGAAGGTTGGACAGACATCTAAACCCATAGTTGAAAAAACACAGTTGAGAAGAGCAATTACTGATTTTCAGAACAGAGAGAAACATAAAACACTTTTAGATGATTTCAATAAAAAATATACTGTCAAAGATGAAATAAAAATTAGCAGCGAGCAAGTTGGTTCTTTAGATGAGTTTCATGCAGACTTTGTAAAAGAAACAGGAATAAATGTTCCAATAGACAATTTAAGACAAGCATGGAACATAAAAAAATCTTATCCGTTTAATACTCCTATAATTGATAAAAATGGAAAAGTTTTAGGCGGGGAAGCTACACAAAAAATGTATCCTAAGTCTAAAAAATTTATAGTAAGTGATGAAGACAAATTAACAAAAGAAATTAATTTAAAGAGAGAAGGCAAACTTCCTTCAGGTGAAAGAGCAGGTATTGATGTGCCTCCTATGCCAGCAGGTTTTAAACTTAGTAGAGAAAAATTAAAAAAAAATTACCCTGAGTTAGATGAAGATATGATTGATCAAATAATGGAACTAGATAAAGATATGCAAGGCACCGTGCTTACAATGCTTAAAAACAGAAGAAAAGATCCTGATGCATATGACAAATTATTAGAGACAAAAGGAGATACTTTAGAATTTCAAAAAGCGTTTGATAAAGTAACTAGAAGAAAAAATAATGCAGACGGCGGTCGTATTGGTTATTCAGGTGGTGGATTATTAAAATTATTTAAATTATTAAAACGTAAACCTAAAAAATTAGAAACAGTTAAAGATTTTATATCTAAAAGAAAATTTTTAAAAAGCATGGTTGGTGAGACTGAAAAAAATAAAAAAGCTAGAGAATTAAAAATGTTAAAAGAAGCAGCAGAAAAAGTTAGAAAAAATCCTGATTTTAAATTTAAAGAGGTAGACATTGAAAAAGATATTAGACCTATTTTTGATTTATCAAAAGATCGTAAATTAAATGCATCAGGTGGTCTTGCTAATATGTTAGGCGAGTAATGGACATATTAAATTACATAGACAAAATGCAAGTGATGTACGGGGACAAAGAGCCAAGCTCCAAGGTCCCTGGACCACGAAGCAATTACTCTAACGGTTTAAAAGTAGAATCACGGCCCGGGTATGCTAAAGATGCAGACATGTTTGATTTTAGAAAACTTCCAGAGGATATGAGACATTTTGCAGATGTAACTAAAAAATTTACGGCACAATCTCCTAAACTTTTAAGCGCTTTAAAAAAAGCAAAAGGCGCTGGAAAATTTACAGGATTGGCTTTAGCAGGTGAACCAGCTTTTGCTGCACCATTTGCAGAATATGGATATAAAATGGGGGAATCTCCAGAAAGAATATTGGGTGAGGCAACATTTGGTTTAGCTGGAGAAACTGAACAGGAAGAATTAAGAAAAGCGGTTGGGGAAAGAGGTTACGCTACTCAGCAGATAGATAATTATGGTTCTCAACTACAGGCACTTGAAACTAAGTACCACTCTTTAAATGATCAAAATGATCCAAGAGGAGAACAACGAAAAATAATAGAAAATTTGTATAACAATATTCAAGGTAAATATAGTAAAGCTTATAATATGTTTGTAGATGATCAAGGACAATTTGATAAAGGTAAATATGATCAAGCTCTTAATACCTATACTGCAGGATTAGTTCAAATAGATAAATTTAAAAAACAAAAACAAGATGAACGAATCGAACAAGCTGGGGGATATGACGGTATTCTTCAAGAAAGAGAAATTAGAAATATAAAAGGTTATATGGGCGGTGGTATAGCAGGATTATCTGGTGGTGATCCAGAAGGCGCAATGACAAAGTCAATGAACCCTGATTCACAGGGGTTGCGTTCATTATATAAAAATGGTAATAAACTATAACGGAGAATAAATGGCAGATATAGATAAAGCTCTCCCGAATACTCGTACCAAATTAGAAGTTCCTGGGCAGGAACAAGAGGTCGATGTTGCGGAGCAAGAACAGCAAAAAGGACCAGTAGAAGTAACACCAGATGAAGATGGTGGTGCAACGATTGATTTTGATCCAAGTGCCGTGAACCAAGCAGGCGCGGAATCACATTTTGATAACCTTGCAGATATTTTACCAGAAGAAACTTTAGATCCAATAGGATCAAAACTAAGATCAGATTATCAAGACTATAAAGCGTCAAGAAAAGATTGGGAACGATCTTACATTAATGGTTTAGATCTTTTAGGATTTAAATACGATAATCGTAATGAACCTTTTCAAGGAGCAAGTGGTGCAACTCACCCAGTGCTAGCAGAAGCGGTAACACAATTTCAAGCGTTAGCTTACAAAGAATTATTACCATCAGATGGACCAGTAAGAACACAAATGCTAGGTGTATCTAATCCTCAAAAAGAACAGCAGGCACAAAGAGTAAAAGATTTTATGAATTACCAAATTCTAGATCAAATGAAGGAATACGAGCCAGAGTTTGATCAGATGTTATTTCATCTACCTCTAGCAGGTTCTACTTTTAAAAAAGTTTATTACGATGATTTATTGGGGAGAGCTGTATCAAAGTTCATCCCTGCAGATGACCTTGTTGTTCCGTATACGGCTACCTCATTAGACGATGCGGAATCAGTCATCCATGTTATAAAAATTTCTGAGAATGATTTACGAAAACAACAAGTAAATGGTTTTTACTCAGATGTAGAATTATCAAAACCGTCTGATGTATCAGATGCGGATAAAGTAACAGACAAAGAACGTGAATTGGAGGGTGTTGTTAAAACATCAAGAGCGGAAAATCTTTACACGTTATTAGAGTGTCATGTTAATTTAGATTTAGAAGGTTTTGAAGATGTTGGCGAAGATGGTGAACCAACAGAAATAAAATTACCTTACGTCGTTACAATCGAAGAAGGTAGTCAAAAAGTTTTGTCGATAAGACGAAACTTCGCGCCCAATGATCCACTTAAAAATAAAATTCAATATTTTGTCCACTTTAAATTTCTGCCAGGACTAGGATTTTATGGATTTGGATTAATACATATGATTGGCGGATTGAGTCGTACGGCAACGGCGGCTCTCCGTCAATTGTTAGACGCAGGGACTTTATCAAACTTACCCGCAGGTTTTAAACAAAGAGGTGTTAGAGTAAAAGACGATGCAACACCAATACAGCCAGGAGAATTTAAAGATGTAGATACTCCAGGTGGCAATCTAAAAGATGCTTTCGTATTCCTTCCATACAAAGAACCATCAGCAACTTTATTACAGTTGATGGGAATAGTTGTTCAAGCAGGACAAAGATTCGCGTCAATTGCTGACATGCAGGTCGGTGACGGGAACCAACAGGCCGCTGTTGGAACGACCGTAGCACTCTTAGAACGTGGTTCAAGAGTAATGTCAGCAATCCACAAAAGATTATATGTTGGATTAAAATCAGAATTTAAATTACTAGCAAAAGTTTTTGCTACATATCTTCCACCAGAATATCCTTACGATGTTGTAGGTGGACAAAAAAATATTAAGGTTGCAGACTTTGATGATAGGGTAGATGTACTGCCAGTTGCAGATCCTAATATATTTTCAATGAGTCAAAGAATATCTTTAGCTCAAACTGGATTACAATTAGCTATGGCTAGTCCACAAATACATAATTTGTATAATGCATACAGAAAAATGTACGAGGCGTTGGGTATAAAAGACATAGATAGAATTTTACCACCACCTCCACCGACTGCACCCAAAGATCCATCATTAGAACACATTGATGCATTAGGAGGAAAACAATTTAAAGCATTTCCAGGTCAAGATCATAGAGCACATGTTACAGCGCATTTAAATTTTATGTCAACTAACCTAGTTAGAAATAATCCTAACGTTATGGCAGCAATACAAAAAAATATTTTAGAACATATTAGTTTAATGGCAACTGAACAAGTACAATTAGAATACAGAGAGCAGATGATGCAACTACAACAACTTGCACAACAGGCAGCAGTTAACCCACAAGCACAACAACAGTTAGCTGAGATGACACAAAACATTGAAGCAAGAAAAGCAGTGTTAATTGCAGAGATGACAGGTGATTTTATGAAAGAAGAAAAAGAAATTACGTCACAATTTGATTCTGATCCGTTATTAAAATTAAAATCACGTGAAGTTGATTTAAAAGCAATGGAAGTGCAACGTAAACAGGAAGAAACAACTGCCGATCAACAACTTGAAAGAGCAAAACTACTTCAAGCACAACAATTGAACCAACAAAAGTTAGAACAAAACGAAGAATTATCAGAATTACGTGCTGATACTTCAATTGAAAAACAAGAAATGGCAAATGATGCAAGATTTGAGCTTGCAAACATGAAACCAAAGAGATAAAAAGGAACTATTATGATGAATTATAAAACAGGTGGTAAAAAAGTTGCTATGCCAGAACAAGCAAAGATAGTTGACCCTAGATCTGATAAAAGTTATAGAGGAAAAAGCTATATTGCTAAAGGTGATAGTAATCCGGTTAAAGGAACTGGTGCTGCAAGAAAACAAAAAGACGTAACTTGGTATTAGTATGTGGTTATCGGCAATTAAATTAGCCGTTTCTGCTGGAAGTAAGATTTACGCTAATAAGCAGAAAACGAAGATGGCTATGTCAGATGCACAGCTTATGCATGCGTCTCGTATGGCCTCCGGAGAGGAAGCTTACCAAGGAAAATTATTAGAAGCCCGTCAATCAGATTGGAAGGACGAGGCAGTTTTGATAATTTTAAGTACGCCCATCGTGGTGCTCGCTTGGGCAGTCATATCGGATGATCCGACGGCCATGGACAAGGTAAAATTGTTTTTTGACATGTTCTCTCAGCTTCCGTCATGGTTTACTAATTTATGGATACTTGTAGTCGCAAGTATTTATGGTATAAAAGGAACACAAATATTCCGTGGAGGAATGAACAAGGATAAAAAATAATGAAAAGATATTTAACAAACATGGTTATTAGTGCTGTTAAGCCAAAAGTTAATAAAACAAGTTTAGACAAAGCTAAAAGTAAATTAAATAAAGCTATACAAAAAACAAAAGGTTCTAAAGCAAAATTAAAACAAACATTATTTGAAATTCAAAACCCAAAATTTAAAGGTAAAGATTTTACTTTTAAAAGTAATAAAGGAAAATCAGAATCAAATAAAGAAGCATACAAAAGAATACAAAAAGATAATACCAAAGTAATAGGTAGAATGTTTGAAAAAGCATTAAAAGGAGATAAATAAAATGAGAATGAGTTATAAAAAAGGTAAAGACGTTGAAAAGAAAAAGAAAAAATCAAGTTTCGGAATGTTAAGTGTAAAAGCTGGCATAGACAAAAACCCTAACCCAACAGAAGCAGATAGAATTGCTGGAGCTAAAATGAGTAACAGAAAAAAAGCCATGGGTGGTGGAATGATGAGAAAACAATTTGGTAAAGGTGGTGGAGCAGATACTCATGTAACTAAAGACGGACGTACGGTTAAAAAAGGTCTTTACTATTACATGAACAGAGCCAAAAAAAGAGGCACTAGTAAGCCAGGAAAAGGTTCTGTAACTGACAAAGCTTTAAGAGCATCAGCTAAGACAGCTAAGAAGCCAACTAAAAAAGCGTAATGAGAAGTAGGGAAAACCCTATAAGAAAAACCACTACTAAAGGTGGTAATTACAGACCGACAAAGTCTGGAGCAGGTATGACTAAGAAGGGTGTCGCTGCTTACAGAAGAGCAAACCCTGGAAGTAAATTAAAAACAGCCGTAACTGGAAAAGTGAAGCCAGGATCAAAAGCTGCAAATCGACGTAAGTCGTATTGTGCACGTAGTGCAGGACAATTAAGAAACTCGTCAGCTAAAACTCGTAACGATCCTAACTCACGAATAAGACAGGCACGGAGAAGATGGAAATGTTAAATGAGCCCAGAGACAGTAATATATAAATTACAAAGAGCATTAGAATCACAATTACAAAACCTAACCAATGTCATAACCACTGGTGTTGACAGTATGGAAAAATATAGATATATATTAGGACAAATCAATGCATTGGAATCAGTGCGTCAGGAACTTTCTAGCCTGCTTAACTCAAAGGAGAAAAATGAAGGAACAGTCATCGACATTGGGGAACACAAATCCAAAGATAGTTCTACCAAATAAAGATTTAGTAGGTGTAAAAAAATTAGAACCTAAAAAAGAAATTACAAAAGAAGAAACAAAATTACCAAAACCAACAGGTTGGAGAATGCTTGTTTTACCATTTAGAATGGATGAAAAAACAAAAGGCGGAATCTTACTTGGTGGTGAAACTATAGACCGACAACAAGTAGCATCACAATGTGGAAATGTACTTGCAATGGGAGATGCTTGTTACGTTGATAAAGAGAGATATCCAAATGGTCCGTGGTGCAAGGTTGGTGATTGGGTGGTCTTTGCTCGTTATGCAGGGTCACGTATAGAAATTGATGGTGGAGAAGTACGTCTTTTAAATGAAGATGAAGTGTTAGCAACTGTAGAAGATCCAACAGATATTCTACATAAATATTAACATAGGAAGGAAACTATGCCAGAAGCAAATAAGATAAAAAAAGATGAAGTCATGGTAGACTTAGATACTTCAGGTCCAGAAACCGAAGTTAGTTTACCAGAAGAAGAAACGAAAGAAGTTGCAAAAAACACGGAACAAGAAACAGTAAAAGAAGAAACACCAGAAACACCAGAACCAGAAAAAGTAGAAACAAAAAAACAGGACGAAGAATTAGAAGACTATAGTAAAGGAGTTCAATCACGTATTGCAAAACTTACTCGTAAGATGAGAGAAGCAGAACGTAGGGAACAAGCTGCTGTAGAGTATGCACGAGCGGTAGAAACTAAAAGACAAATAGATCAAGAAAGATTTAACAAAGTTGATTCTGCTTATACTAAAAAATTTGAGGATAATGTAAAACTAGGAATGGATTCAGCGCAAAAAGAACTTGCGATGGCGATAGAAGCTGGTGATGCAACTGCTCAAGTTGAAGCTAATAAAAGAATTGCTGCACTTGCATTTGAAAATGCTAAGTTAGAGCAAAAAAAAGAAGAAACCTCTGTTGTACAACAACCTGTGCAATTAAAGGATGGTGGTAATTTACCTCCTCAACCAACAGTACAAGATTTACCTGCACCTGATCCAAAAGCTGAAGACTGGGCTAGTAAAAACACTTGGTTTGGACAGGATAGAGCGATGACATACACTGCATTTGAGATACATAAAGATCTTGTAAATGAAGGGTTTGATCCTCAATCTAATGAGTATTATGCAGAAGTTGATAATAGAATAAAAGTTGACTTTCCCCATAAATTTGGTAATACTGAAACTAAGCATACGACCAAGCCCGTTCAGTCGGTCGCTTCAGCTAATAGAAGTGTAAAATCTGGTCGCAAAACTGTGAGACTCACATCTTCACAGGTAGCAATAGCTAAAAAATTAGGTGTGCCACTAGAAGAGTATGCAAAACAAATAAAACTCACGGAAGGAGCATAAGCATATGAAAAAAGAACAAGAAAAAAAAGTAACTTCTCGTGCGAGCCAAACTCGGTCAAATACTGAAAGACCAAAAGAGTGGGCTCCTCCATCTTCTCTAGATGCACCAACTGCGCCGGATGGATTCCGCCACAGATGGATACGGGCAGAGAGTTTAGGATTTCAAGATTCTAAAAATATCTCTGGAAGATTAAGATCTGGTTATGAATTAGTGAGAGCTGATGAATATAAAGATACTGATTATCCTGTAGTCACTGATGGTAAATACGCAGGAGTGATTGGAGTAGGTGGCCTTGTACTCGCAAGGGTGCCCGAAGAGATCGCGAAGTCAAGAACTGAATACTTTAAGCGTCAAGCACAAGGTCAGGACGAAGCTGTAGAAAACGATTTAATGAGGGAAGAGCATAAGAGTATGCCTATCAATGTTGAAAGGCAGTCTCGCACAACCTTCGGTGGCAAAAAGTAATTTTTACTTAAACCAACGAATTAAATTAAACCGAACTGGAGGCCCGCAAGGGCAGGTTCATAAGGAGATAAGACTATGGCTAATAGACAAACAGCAGGATATGGTTTTAGATCAGCTGGTACTTTAGGTAATACACCTGCAGTACAAGGACTTTCTAAATACTTTATCGATGCCGCTGTAGACATTGATTTGTTCTACGGCAGCGGAGTATCAGTTACAGCAGGTTATGTTGTAACAGCTGAAGATTCAGCAACATCTGAATCAATTGGTGTCTTATATGGTATCTTTTATGAGGATGCGTCGACGTTGAAACCAACGTTCAACAATCATTATAATGGTGCTATTACACCAGCAACAGCAAAAGATGGCGGTGATATCGTAGCTTTCGTTAATGACTATCCTTGGCAGGTTTACCACGTAGCAAGTGATGCAGCAGTAGCTTCGACTATTGCAGGCGCACACGCAGTTTACTTAGATACTTTCGATGTAAACTCAGCGGCGGGTAGCACTACTACAGGTATGTCATCTAACACACTAGATATCGGCGACACACATGCAACAAATAACACTTGGAGACTATTAAGAGGTGTTGAAGACCCTGAGAATGGGGACTTAACGGCAGCATTCTGTAATGTTGAAGTTGTTCAAAACTTGAACCAATACATTGATAGTTCTGGGTCATAAGGAATAGGAGAATAAATTATGGCAATATCACGACATCAACTCGTAAAAGAGTTAGAGCCAGGATTGAATGCACTATTCGGCCTGGAATACAAAAGGTATGATAATCAGCACGCTGAGATTTATACTAACGAATCATCTGACAGAGCTTTTGAAGAAGAAGTAATGTTAAGTGGTTTCGGAAACGCAAGTGTAAAGAGTGAAGGTTCTGGAGTAGCATTTGATAATGCACAAGAATCTTACTCTGCTAGATACACTCATGAAACAGTTGCTTTAGCATTTGCTATCACTGAAGAAGCTATCGAAGATAATCTTTACGATAGAATTTCTTCTAGATACACAAAAGCTCTAGCAAGATCTATGAGTAACACTAAACAAGTAAAAGCAGCAGCACCTTTAAATAACGGTCTACCAAGTGTAGATGGTTTTGATTCAGGTGATGGTGTTTCTTTGTTTAACACTTCTCACACAACTGTGAGCGGTACTAGCGTTAAAAATACACTATCAACACAAGCAGACTTAAATGAAACTTCATTAGAGCAAGCTATGATCGACATATCTGGCATGACTGATGAAAGAGGTTTAAGAATTGCAGCTAAAGCAGTCAAAATGATTGTTCCATCTGCAAACCAATTCCAAGCTGAAAGACTTATGAAGTCTCAAGGTAGAGTTGGAACTGCTGATAATGATATCAACTCATTAGCATCAATGGGAATGATTCCTCAAGGTTACAGAGTGAATAATTTCTTAACTGATACTGATTCGTTTTACATTATCACTGATGTACCAAATGGTATGAAAATGTTCACTAGAGCACCATTGACAACTGCAATGGAAGGTGACTTTGATACTGGTAACGTTAGATACAAAGCTAGAGAAAGATACTCGTTTGGAGTTTCTGACTTTAGAGGTATCTTTGGCGTTGAAGGTGCGTAAACAATAAAACTTTTTGTGGCCGGACATAGTTCGGCCACATTCAATAAATACCATGGTGAGATCATGAAACAATTCACAGTAAAAATATGGGCATACGACCACTACGCAAACTTTAATGTTTATGCGGAAGATAATGCTATTTCTCTTGAAGAATCACTCCTTGACAAATTGGGAGATAAGAGTATAAACTGGGAATATCTCGGAAACAACTATAATAACGAGATTAACAGAATAACCTATGAGGAGGTTGTTGATGATACAAGACCTATACAAACAAAAAAGGTCCTTGGAGTTGAAGTGGGAACAAGAGCATATTAATGAAGATAGATATACTCTTAACATGGTTAGACTTGACGATAAAATTAGGCAAGTCATTACTGAAATTAAGCTTGAAGAAGCTCAAATTGCTCACAGAAAAAATAGCGTTGAAGGCGCTGCTCCACAAGTTTCTGTAGCTACTTAGTCAAAAGCTACATCGCTGAAATCGCACTTTCTTTACAGGCTCTCTTGCACTCTACTCAAAAATAACATATAATTTTCACACTATACAAAAATAAAATAAAATAAATGTAGACGCGTATAGTCGACAATCCCTAGAGGACTACATTTATATATTCTAGGAGGAATATAATTATGGCAAATACAACATTTAGCGGACCGGTACGTTCGGAAAACAACGTACAGCTAATTAGTAAAACAGCAGCTACAGGTGTAGTTCATGACAGAACTCAATGTTTTGGATTACATGATGCTAGAAGAAAATATCTTTTTGAGGCTTTCTATCAAAGACCCGGCCTTAATGCGATAAATATCATAGACCCTGATGCGGATTCAGCTTCTGCATTAGCAATAACACAAGCAGCGAATAAAAACTTTGAAACATTAGGTACTAATTATACAACTGCTTTAACTACTTTTTCAGCAACTCAAGCTGGAATTACAATGACAACAGCAACAGCTGATCAAGATCAAGCAATTCTGTTACCACATTTAGATACAAACCAAACAGCTTGGAGTGGAACTAAATGGGGAACTGAAAACTCAGTAGAGTGGGAATGTTCAATTTCTATACCTGCACTTGATAACCAAAAAGTTTGGGCTGGCTTAAAGTTAACTAATGATCAATTAGTTGCAACTGATGCTAACCAAGTATTTTTTAAATATCAAACAGATGCAACAAACAGTGAAGCTTTTACTGATTTTGCTAAATGGCATTTTGTTCACAGTATTGGTGGCACTGACTATATCAGTAGATTACCAATCACTGTTGCAGTAGACACGCAATATCATTTTAAAATTAAAATTGATAGTGATAGAAAAGCGACTATTTTTGTAAATGGTATACAGTACAATGTTACTGAAACTTCAGGTTCTACAGGCGGCACTGCAGTAACAGCAGTTCAACCTGGTAAACAAGTTGTAGCAACAGATGCTTTAACTGATGACGTAGATTTAATTCCATACATTGGTATTGAAAATGGAGCGGCAGCAGCGGAAGTATTAAACGTACACTACCAAGCAATTAGTAGAAACGTTTTTGAATAATAAATAACTTTATGATGGGGCTTCGGCCCCATCTAGTAATCTTAATTAAGGAGGGATTATGGCAGACACAGTAACAGGACCAACTATCATGCAAGAAAACGATGTTAGAGTGGTTATCAAAATAGTAAATCAATCAGACGGAACAGGTGCAACAACAGTTTTTGGAGATGTGTCAGCAATGGCAAACAATGCAAATGGTTCATCTTGTTTACACTTAGTTTTACAAAGAGTATGGTATTCATCACAAGGTGGAGATGGTGGAGACTCTTACGCACGTTTAGATGAAGAAGACGATGACGGCGATATACCTATTATTGGTTTAACAGGATCTGGTTATTGGGACTTTAGAGAATTTGGTGGATTAAAAACTGACAAATCAAACAACACTAACCAAAGTGATGTTAACCTTGTAGTTCCAAGCACAGCAGATGCTGGTAACATGTATACGGTAATAGCAGAATTTAAAAAATTATATTAGGAGATAACTGATGGCCAATACAACTTCAGGCACAGTTACTTTTGACAAAACTTTTGCTGTTGACGAGATTATCGAAGAAGCATATGAGAGACTTGGAATACAAGTTAGCTCTGGTTATCAATTAAAAACTGCACGAAGATCATTAAATATTCTTTTTCAAGAATGGGGCAACAGAGGTATTCACTATTGGGAAGTAGGTGAAGCTAATATTGATTTAATAGAAGGTCAAGCTGAGTATGAGTTTTTTAGAGCAACAGGTGATGGCACAAGTGCTGTTACAAATCCTGCTAATACTTACGGTGTGGCAGATGTTCTTGAAGCTACATTAAGATCTAATAGAACTCAAACAACACAAGCAGATTCTTCTTTAACAAAAATTTCTAGAGCAACTTATTCTGCACTATCAAGTAAGTTATCTAAAGGAACACCAGCACAATTTTTTGTTCAAAGGTTCGTGGACAAAACTACAATAACAGTTTACCCAACAGCAGATTCTTCTAATGCATCTAAAGACATACATTTTTATTATTTAAAAAGAATACAAGATGTAGATTCTACATATACAGATGCAACAGATCTTCCATACAGATTCGTACCTTGTATGGTTTCAGGATTAGCTTTTTATTTAAGTCAAAAAGTAAATCCGCAGTTAACACAAACAATGAAGTTATATTACGAAGATGAATTAGCAAGAGCACTGTCAGAAGATGGTTCCGCTGCTAGTACATACATAACTCCTAAAAACTATTACCCGAATATATAAGGATAAATTATGGGAATTATAAAAATTATAACAAAAGCACCAAAAATTATAAAAAAATTTAAACCTGACAAAATAACTAAAAAAGTTTTAGAAGGAGCTAAAGGAAGTCCTTTTATTCATGTAGATGATTTAAAAGTTAAACCTGTTTTTAGAAATCCTAAAGATCTACCCGGAACAGAAAAGAAAAAATTAAAAGAAGTAGGACGTAAAATAAGTGAAGAATTTAAAAAAATAGATAAAGAAAAACCATTAAAAGATTTACAAAAAGGTGGATCAAAATTTTTACGAGGTGGTGGAATTGCACAACGTGGATTAGGTAGAGCATTTATGAAAGGTGGAAAGGTTAAATAATGGCAACAGGAAAATACGCAAAAGCAATATCAGACAGATCTGGAATGGAGTTTCCATATAATGAAATGGTAAAAGAATGGAATGGTGCTTTTGTACATAAATCAGAATTTGAAGCTAAACATCCACAACTAGAATTAGGTGTGCACGCTGCAGATCAAGAAGGTTTAATGAATGCAAGACCGGATAGAACAGAAAATGATGTTGCAACAATATTGAAACCAAATCCATTTGAAACAATTTCAGCTTCATCAGGAATTATAAATGTATCAGAAACATCACATGGTAGATCAACAAGTGATACTGTAAGATTTAGAGGATCACCTTCTACTGCTGGAACTTTTGCAAATCCAGCATCAGTTGATGGTATAACTGGATCAAACGTTGCAAAAGCCGCTGGGTATTCTATTACAGTTGGTAAAAGAGATTCAAGTGGAAATATAACTAGTACAGCAGATTTCTATCACTTTACTGTAGATACAGATACTGCTACAACGGGTGGTATATCAGGAGGAGGGGAGAATTGTTCGGCAGGTCCAGCAACTCTTAGCGCATAATGTCAGGAATTAGTTACACAGATTTAAGAACACAAATTAGAAACTACACAGAAGTTTCTAGCACCGTATTATCAGATTCAATTATAGAAAATATAGTTTTAAATGCAGAATATAGAATTGCAAGAGATGTACCTATTGATGCATACAAAGCAGTTGCTACAGGAAATTTAGTTACAAATCAAGATTATGTGGATTTACCAGCAGGAGCATTGTTTGTTAGAGCTGTGCAAGTTTATACTTCTACATCAGTTACAACAGGAGCAAATGTTTTTTTAGAAAAAAAAGATATGTCTTATTTAGAAGAATATGTTTCTGCTAATACAGACACAGGAACTCCTAAGTATTATGCTATGAAAGGTGGAGGAACAGGTAATACTAGCTCTACTTCAGGTTCTATTTTATTAGCTCCTGTGCCTAATTCAACATACGAATACCAAATTCATTACAATGTTATGCCTACAAAATTAGAAGCATCCAGTAATGAAACTAGTTATATAAGTTTGAATTTTCCAAATGGTCTGTTATATTGTTGTTTAGCAGAAGCTTTTGGTTATTTAAAAGGACCAATGGATATGCTACAGCTATATGAATCAAAGTACAAATCTGAGATTCAGTTGTTTGCTGCAGAACAAATTGGAAGACGAAGAAGGGATGATTACACGGATGGTACTGTTAGAATACCTATTCAGTCTCCACCACAATAGGAATTAAATTATGGCATCAACATTTACAACACTTGGTATAGAAAAAATGGCAACCGGCGAGAATGCCGGAACTTGGGGAGATAAAACTAATACCAATCTAGATATCGTTAACACAGTAGTTTCTGGTTATGTAGAACAAGCAGTAACTAATGGTGGTACACTAGCATTAAGTATTACAGATGGAGCATCTACAGCAACAGCACAAAACGCCGTTATAAAATTAACAGGTACAATAACAGGAAACTCTATTGTAACTGTACCTGACTCTGTAGAAAAAGTTTACATTGTAACAAACGGCACATCAGGTGCTTATACTGTACAATTTAAAACTGCATCAGGAACAGGTGTAACATTTGGTGTATCAGAAAAAACTACAAAATTATTATATTCAGATGGAACTAATATTGTTGATGCAGGATTTAGTGGAGCACTTGATATTGAAGGAAGAGAATTAGTTTTAGATGCTGATGGTGATACAACTATTACAGCAGATACTGATGACCAGATAGATATTAAAATTGCAGGAGCAGATGATTTTCAATTTACAGCAAATACTTTTACAGCACAAGCGGGTAGCACAATTGCTGCACAAGCATTAACTGCTACAACAGTTACAGCTAGTGGTATTGTAAAAACAGATGATACTACTGAAGCAACTTCTACAACTGATGGTTCATTACAAACTGATGGTGGATTATCTGTAGCAAAAGACGCGGTATTTGGTGATGATGTTAAATTATTAAGTGACTCTGCTGTATTAAGTTTTGGTGCAGATTCAGATACAACTTTAACACATACTGATGGAACAGGTTTAACTTTAAATTCAACTAATAAACTTCTTTTTAGAGACACTGGTTTATATATTAATTCATCTACAGATGGTCAATTAGATATTGTTGCAGATACAGAAATACAAATAGCAGCTACAACAATAGATATTAATGGTGCAATTGCAATGGATGGTGCAATTACTGGTGCCACTAATATTACTTTATCAGGTGAATTAGATGCAGCAACATTAGATATATCAGGTAATGCAGACATAGATGGAACTTTAGAAGCAGATGCTATTACAATTAATGGTACAGCTATAGGTTCAATTTATGGTGCGGTTGCAGGAAGTTCTAGTATTGTTACAACAGGTGCTTTAGATAGTGGTTCTATAACTTCAGGATTTGGAACGATCGATACAGGATCATCTACAATTACAACAACAGGATTAATTAGTGGTGGATCACTAGATATAGATGATGTTTTAATTAATGGAACAACTATTGGTCATACTAATGACACAGATTTAATAACTTTAGCTGATGGTGTTGCAACAGTTGCAGGAGAAATTTCTGTAACAACATTAGATATTGGTGGAACAAATGTAACAACGACTGCAGCAGAAATTAATTTAATAGATGGTGGTACTTCAAGAGGTACGACAGCTGTAGCAGATGGTGATGGTATTTTAATTAATGATGCCGGTACAATGCGTATGACTACTGTTCAAACTGTTTCAACATATATGGCTGCTGAAAGTGTGGGTGGTAGTAATATTGTAACAACAGGAGCATTAGATTCTGGTTCTATAACTTCTGGATTTGGTGCAATAGATAATGGAACTTCTAATATAAGAAGTGCTACAATTACAGCAGAAACTGCTTTCGTACCAGACGCTTCAGGTGGTGCTGATTTAGGAACAACAGCATTAGAATTTAATGATGCATTTTTTAATGATGGTGCAGTTATAAATTTTGGTGATGACCAAGATACAACTTTAACTCACACAGATGGTACAGGATTAACTTTAAACTCTACAAA
>VTLG01002746.1_pt1 | contig 19114 bp, 29 predicted proteins | sample 4694571 | NCBI WGS metagenome assembly VTLG01 (sample SAMN12604809, study PRJNA352737) | marine metagenome | biome: ENVO:00000447; feature: ENVO:00000209|ENVO:00000569|ENVO:01000036; material: ENVO:00002151; isolation source: viral sequences binned using virsorter ...
ATCCTCCTGTTGCACAATGATAAGAACAATATTCTTTATCATCATTGGTTGGTTTAAATGGTTCGTTACATACAGGACATTCTTTAAAGATGTGGTCATCATCATATCCTAAATAATTCATAAATTTCCTTTTGATAGAGGTAATGCAGAGACTTACCTACGTCTTTGTTTACAGGTTCTGGCGTTGCCTTCATCCCTGACTCCAGTACTGATCTGGAAGTCCCTGCATTCCTATCCATCGCTATTTTTTCATTGTATCCAAATGCATTTGCAATAGTTGTAGCGTATGCACTGGTTTTACATCAAATGTCAAATCGAAATGATCTATAATGTCTAGCAACTCTTGATTAAGAGGCGTTTCCATTTCTTCATACATTTCGTCTAACATATTATCATTTGCTGTTATCATTCTTTTCTCCATTTACTTTTTGTATGTCAATTGAATGAATGCCGAAATTGTCCATTTGTTCTATGATCTCTGCTACTTGTGAACCTGTTTGGTTTGTGAGTTCTTTAACTACTTGTCCACTATCGGTAGTGAGAGATACATTAAATAGACCTTTATTGGTAAGGCCATTACTTACGTTTGAGACAACAGATCCAGCTATTCTTGCGGTGCTATTTATGCCCCACATTATATAGCCGAATGCCTTACCGATCTGTCCCATCGTTTTGATTTTTGTAATCATATTACCCAGTCCTTTTTGTTATTTACTAGTTCCCAAAAAGCATCTTTTGGGACGATTTCTGTTTTTTCCATTTTTCCAGTTTTTTCGTATTCCTCAAAACAGGCAGGGCAATAGTCTACATCGTAAGTAAAACTACATTCGGTTACAAAGTTATAACCTCTGACTTCTTGCCCTTGTAATTCTACTTGAGGATGTTTTCTACAGTATTGATTTGTCATAGCTACTCCAAATTAATTCATAAATAAAGAGAGCCGAGACTAAAGGTATGCTTAAGTTTTTAGACAAACAAAAAGCCCTGAAGGGATGCATTTTCAGGGCTTCTAAAACTAGTTTGTTTGTAACGCTATCGTTAGTGTTTATGACTCCAATCATACTGTAAGTTACAGTAGAATTTATTTATATCCTATCAATAAATACCCAAAAATATCTATTTTTGTTGAAGACTTCCCACATTTATGAGTAAATTTGAGTATGGAATTATTAAATAAAGTTATCAAATGGTTGAAAGAAACAGATATACCATTATCAAAAATATCTAAACATACTGGCATTGATCGTAAAACTTTGCACAATTGGAAATTAGGAAGTAAGCCTAATTATAAAGTATACGTTAAGTTGCGAGATTATTATGTTAAACATAATTCAGAAAAACAAGATATACCTTTAACGTCTAAAGGAACAATTGATTCTGAATATGTTATTAATTTACAAAAGCAACAAATTGAAACTCTTGAGCAAGAGAAAATTAGAACAGAGTTATGGGATGTTTTAGAATATGATGTTTATCAACATATTGTAATTAAAGCCGAATCGTGGGTACCACCTTCACTTTATAGAACTATACTTGACGCTGGAGATTTAAATATTTGGACTAGACATTTAGGTTATTCAGAAAAAAAATTACATTCACTTTTTAGATTAAATGAACAATTTCCTTTATTTGATCATCCAGTTCATCAAATAATTACTGAAAACTCTAATGGATATTTAAAAAGCATTGCACTTAATTCTTTAGCTATGTTTCAATTATTAAAAAATGCAGTAGGCAATTACTACATTCCATTTCATTTAACATATATTGCTAAAGATGGTTCTACAATTCCGTCTGTTGCATATTGTTTAATAGATTGGAAAACAATGGACGTGAAAGTTAAAGTTAAGTTTCTTGGTTAGAGATTTCTTTAATTTTAATAGTTTTGTTTAGCCCATAACGCCTCCAACCCCAGTTATTTGGTGATTTGAATAAATCTGATTTTAATAAATCGTCAAGCTTGTTAACTGCATCTTCTTTGTCTTTACAGTTATATACTTGAAATTCTATAGACCATTTTATTTCATAATGTTTATTCATTGTTTTTGTCCTCCGTGCCAGGAATTGGTTCTGGCTGAAAAGGTAGTTCTTCTTCTGAATCAGATTCATCAGTAATTAGATACAATGACCATTTTAAAGCGTCTTTATATCCTGTACTGTATGCTGAATGGTGTCCTACTGGATCATTTTCTTCACTAGGCATATGTTCTAATGTTTCGATTAGCTTATTAAATATTTCATCTTTGTGTCTTACGAATATTGATTGTTTAGACATTGTTGTCTCCTTTTTTCTTTTTAAGATGTTGTCTGATGTAATCATTGAGATCACCTGTCCAATTATAGTATGTATCATCAGTATGATGAGGTGTATCAGTAAATGTATAATAGTATTTTTCTATTATTCTTATAGAAGTATAAGGTTTGTCTATTGACTCTCTTCCTATTCTTACAAATATTTTTGAATAGCCTTGTTTGTTTTTGACACCTCTGCAAACATATCCAAGGTCTATATAATCGTAATCATCAAAGTTTATCTTTTCTTGCTCCATTGTAGTAAATGATCGCAATGATGATGATATTCTTTGTTTTAGTTTCATTGTTTGTTTGTTTCCTTTTTTCTACCTAGTTCCTTGGTAGAGTTGAGTTTTAAAAAATAATGGGCAAGCACTTGCTTGCTCCTTTTTATAGTAAAAAAGCCCCTTACCGAAGTAAGGGGCTTGATGCATCAGGTTCGTTATTTATCGTACTTTAATATGCTATATGAGACAGATGTGCCTTTAGCAGACGTATAAGGGTATTTCAAACCTAGCGTATACTCTGAGCCGTAGAATAGATCAACAAGCTTTTCAAGCTGTTCATCAAGTACGGATTGCTCAAGCTCTTCGCCAGTTTCTTTATCTGCTATTTGATGCCAAAGATTAAAGTAATGATCATCTGTCCAGTATTTATCAATATTTTCTATCGTTACTGGTCTATTCTTACTGTATTCGCCAGTTTCTTTATCTTTGCTATTGAACCAGAAATTGCCTTTATTAGCTTTATTGCTAAATTTAGCTTTTAAAGCATCAGCAATAGCCTCGCCAATTTTCTGTGTTTTATTTGCTCTTTTAGTGTTACTCATTAGTGACTCCTATTTGGTTATTAGTTAAGTAAGTTATAATTAAAGAGAACCGAGCTTTGCTCGGTTAAATGGTAGCAGGGGTGGGAATCGAACCCACAATACTTGAGAATATGAACCTCACTAGCCTACCAAAGCTTGTCCCTGCAAATCTTGCCTGTGCTTAGACCGTATCTCATAAATACGTTCTCCAAAAGTCCGAGCGACTGGTTGAGGACTTACTGCCTCATTATTACTTTTGTATGTTGCAATCATTAAACACAGGACAATTAATAATTTTTTGCATAGACCAGTTTTTCTAGGAGACTGGATACTGCTGTCCTATCTATGCTTTGGACGTGAGGTGGTGAAGTAAGCTTGTTAACCAATCTATGCATCACTTACTTCTAAGTATTTCGATAGCTCTATTAAGCGTAGCTATCATTATTTCTTTTGATTCAACATTGCCTCTAACGTGGTCAAATTTTGTCTGCATATCATTAATGAGGCTTTTGATATGCTTTAGGTTGCGAATTACTTCTTCGTCAAACATAACTCGTTCTGTTGCCAAGTGAGTCAAACTCCGATTCTTAGTCATTCTATACTACCAGAATAGGGATAGCGATAATCAGTATCATCATACCTATCCGTAATGTCTGATATTTGCCAGAAAAGTCTTATGTTAGGCTTTAAATGTAGCCTAATAAAGAAACTTCTTCTGTTAAAAACAAATTGTATAATGTAGAAAAAAACATTACACTTATTAAAAGTGAATTTGATTTTAGATGTATGTATTTTTTTTGTGAAGATAAACTCCTTGTTAGTTAGTTAATAAAAAGGCAAGACATTCCTAGCCATTGCGTATCGGCATTTCTGTATCAGTACTTAGCCGTAACTAGTAATTCTTACGAAGCGACCTTGCCTTTATTATATATACTTGTTTGTTGCAATTTTTCTTACAACTTTTATGAAAAAAGATTATAATTAAAGAGAGCCGAGGTTTAATTCGACTCTCTTAATGATTTATTCTAGGTTTTCTAAGATCTTAGCCATTTCCATACGATCTTTTAATTTCTCTTGAGAAATTGCAATAATAGCTTTCTGATTTTCAATTTCTTCTTTTAATGGAACGGCATAGTCTTTTAATGTTTGTAAGTCTTTCTCAAACTGTTTTACATCGAAATGTTTTAGGTCTGGTATTTTCATTTTGTTCTCCAATTGTTTTGTTTTTAACTAAAATTAAAGAGAGAGCCAATTGCTTGACTCTCTCTATGTGATCCGTAACTAACCTTAATTATTTACGCAGTTGTAACCGTCTTTAAATGCTCTGACGTTTTCTTTTACTACAGACTTAACTGTAGGTGCAATCTTTTTGGTATTAGTTACGGTTTTCTTGGTCATTTTACCAAGTTTAATCATAAGTTTCTTCATTAGTGACTCCTTTTGAGTTGTTATTTATGATTGTTATAATTAAAGAGAAAAAAGGGGCAAAAGCCCCTTTTTATTAGTTATCGCTAGATTCAATCGCCTTGGTGAGTTCTTCAGCTTTTTCAAGCATCGCTGGTGCTTTGTCAATTACAGAATCGAAGACAGTATCAAACATCTCACCGAAGTTTTCTAACTGTTTTTTCTGTGCGTGTAAAAGTGATGCAACCATAAGGTTACCAAATTGTGAAGCTGTAAGATCAGATAGTTTAGTATTAGTATCAAAGCCAAGTTTCATAGTGTTCTCCTATTAGTTAGTTACTCTTACGTAGTGTAAGGATTTCATATCTAAAGAGAATATATATGGGGGAGCGTTAAGCTCACATACTCTCACCTCGGTAGAGGTGTAGTTCATTTCAATGAACTTAATTAACTCAACTCAACCAAGTCAATGTAACCCTCCCTGAATTGAAGGGGGTAGGGTTAATGGTAAACCTCCCACTCCCATTCTACAGATTGTTTCCTAAGAGTACCTAATGAAACTATTTACGCTTTATAGCGTTGTAAAGTTATACATACAATAGTTAATTTAAAGTAGAACTTGATATGAAAAAGAGACTGATGGAAGTGTTTAATACAAACACAGGAAAATGGGAAGACAAGTTAATGTCACAACAGGAAGTAGATGAGATGAAAGAAGTTGAATTTGAGAACTTTGAAGAGCTGAAAGCTGAATTTGAAATAATTCAAAAGTCCATTGCAATGCAAATGGGCGAGAAGACAGATCTTAAGAGTAAGGATTAAGTTAAACTATACTAAAGTATTCAATTATACGTGTAAGTGTACACTTACTGTAAGTGTAACAAGTACTTGTAAGTTAAACTTACAGTAAAGTTTAACTATAGTTATATAAAATAGATGATTGGAGTCATAATAGCAAGTGAATACTATTCACGATCTTGCAAGTACGTATATTATTTCGTACTTAAATGATCTAGCACATACAGATTTAACCCTCACAGATGAGCAGTTTGCACACTATGATGCAGAAGATAAGAATTATCTTGTAGAAATAAAGATCCGTAATGCTCATTATGACGACTGTCTTGTAGAGTATGAGAAGTATGCAAAGAATATGGAGAATGCATTCTTTGCAGATAAGATGTTTTTATACGTGGTTGCAACCAATACCCACATATATGTTTTTAATATGTCCAATTTAAAAAAGAGTGGCTATGATTTTAAGTGGACAACAAAAGAATTGCCCAAGAATACGCATTTTGGTGGCAAAGAAACCAAAAAAAACAAGATTATTGGCTATGTGAGGGCAGATCAAGGTCTTTCGTTTAAGTGGAAGTAATAAATGATAGAAATTGAACGAATATATCAGCGTAAAAAACAGAAATTCCAGATATATACCAAAAAAGAGGCAGAAGATAAGCCAATGTTTTTTCTATACTGGAAAGATGCAGATAAAGGCGATTATGCCCTTACAGATGATGACTATGTGATGGAATGTCTCTCTAGAAAGGAATACACAGACAAGAATGGAAATGTAAAAACCTTTATTAAGCTGTCAGGTGGCGTAGGATGGGACACAATGTCTGCAAAAATACATTTTAAACTGAATCACTCCTACAATACCTACACCAAGACCAACCCTGCAAAAACGTGGGAAGACATTGAAGTACGCTCTACTCGTGGGAAAAACACTATTACAACATATGCAAATATGATGCTTAATGGTGGAGTGGACTTTGAAAAGCTTGGAAAGATATATCGACCTGATGACAAAATTCCTGAAGCTACTGTTAGGAGATTTTTAAAAAATAAGAGGGTAAAGATGGAAGTAGAAAAGAAAGTAAAAGAAATACTCCTAGAAAAGAGTATCAGTAAAGAATTTGCCATAGATAATCTTATAAGAGCGTTAGAAATGGCTGAACACAAGGGCGATGTAGGGAATTTCCTGAAAGCCAACGATCAAGTAATGGATCTATTAGAGATGAAACCTAATAAAGCAATTACAACAGACACCGTAGAACTCATAGATACAAAGAAAATCCTAGACCAGATAACACAAGAAGAAGAAAAAAAACTGATTATGCAACGAAAGGAAGAAAAGGATGAACCGAGAGAATGAATCATATGAGGCATTGATGATACAGATTGATATTGCAGTACGAGCTTTACACGTAATAGCAGTAATGGGGACAATGAATACAAAGCAGGTATCTGAGATTGCAATGGATGCCCTACGAGAGATGGAAACATATGGAATGATGTACGATCTCTTTGATGAGGATGTTTGAGCATTGCCCTCTGAAAGGTGTGCAATGTGGATTTGCAGGATATAGAGGAAAAGATTTGCATTGCGGTGTGCAAACAGGAGTACTAGAGGAGACAAAAGTTAAGAATATGACCAAATGCCCTAAAAAAATACGGAAAAAACGTAGGTAATGAACAAAAGTACTGTATTACTACAGCAAAAACTAAAAAAGAATATGATTTTATTTGGAAAAATCATTAATCCCCAGATGTACGCTGTGCCTTCTCCAGAATTTCATTATACGATAGCTAAGACGTTAATGAATGATAACCATAAACAAGTAAATATTATTGCTCCACGTGGTCACGCCAAGTCTTCTATAGTAGGTGGCGTATATCCCTTATATCATATCTTTCATTCTGAGGGAACAAAGCTTATTGTACTAGTATCACGAACACAAGACCACGCTATTAAATTATTAGGAACTATTAAAGATGCATTGGACTATTCTACACAATTACGAGCGATATATGGATACTGGGGGCAACATAGTGCCAAACAATGGGCGAAATCAGAGATTGAACTGAAAGATGGTACAATGATCATATGCAAAGGCACAGGTCAACAGCTACGTGGTATTAAAGTAGGTAGCCAAAGACCTACGCTAATTATTGTAGATGACCCTGAAGATGAAAACAACACAAAAACGGCCGAGGCGATGGAATCTAATCTTAGGTGGCTGTTACAGTCAGCCGTACCGAGTTTGGATCCTATAAAGGGCAAATTGGCCGTTATAGGCACACCACAGCATCAAAGGTGTATGGTAGAAATACTAAAAGAGATGGATGGATGGGTAAATCATCATTTTGCACCTGATATGGATAAAGGCGTTGCCTTATGGGAAGAATGGCAACCAATTGAGAAATTAAAGAAGAAAAAACGAGAATTAGAGTCTATTGCTAGAGTATCTGTCTTTTATAGAGAATATTTATGTCAGATCATTGGAGATGAAGACCAATTATTTAGTGAAAACTATTTTAAATACCACAATTATGATTATACAGTAGATGACGAAGGACAACATTTTTTAACCGATGGGAAAGAAACAAGAATTCCTGTCAATATATTTATGGGCGTAGATCCAGCTTCTTCAATAAAAAAGACTGCAGATTATTCAGTAGTAATGCCAATCGCAGTCGATGCAGATAATAACAGGTACATTTTGCCGTATTACCGTAAACGAGCTACGCCTATGAAATTAGCAGAGAGCATTATACAGTATTTTAAGATGTATAAGCCCTCAAAGGTACGCATTGAGTCTGTTGGCTATCAGGAGATGCTACGAGAGTACTTGCGTACACGATGTGAAGAAGAAAACATCTTTATATCAGGCTTAGAGATAAAAGAGTCTCCAAGAAGTTCTAAATCCTCACGATTAGAAACAATGGAACCGTATTTTGCACAAGGCAAGATCCATATGAAGAAAGATATGCTTGATTTGAAAGATGAACTGTTATTATACCCCAGAGGAAAACACGATGACCTCTTAGACGGTATGTACTATGCAATGAAAGGTATGTATCGTCCTAGCCATACAGCCGAAATCAAACCTAAGAGAATAGATAGAGTCCGTAAAAATACAGATACTTGGAAGACTGCATAAACTTTTTTGGAACTTAAAGTAGTACTTTAGCGTTACATCAGTAACAGTCGACAGGCTAAGTACGTACATTTATGCATAAAAAGACAGAGAGTACCCAGCTCACGCAAGATTTACTACGAGAATACGCATCTGCACGTGAGAACTGGGCAAAACAAGCTGTTGAGGACAATGAATTCAGAAATGGGAAACAATGGACAGATTCTGAAGCAACAGCTCTAAAAAACCGTTCCCAACAACCCATTGTAGTAAACGTAACCTATTCTGCAGTTGAGCAGGCAAAGGCTATGCTTACTTCTAATAAACCAAAATTTCAATCTACAGGTAGAGAAACATCCGATAACAGAGTAGGACGTATGTTCTCTGATATTATGGCATTTGTCTGGGATCTTTCCAATGGGAATGTAGAATTGAAACAGGCTATAGATGATTACTATGTAAAGGGAATGGGTATTCTGTATGCATATGTAGACCCAACGGCAGATTTTGGATCTGGAGAGGTTAAGATGAAATCCTTAGATCCTTTGGAAGTGTATTTTGATCCCTCATCCAAAGATCCATTTTGTCGAGATGCAAGCAATATCATTGTTGCAAAGGTCGTTTCACAGGATGCATTAATTAAAGCGTATCCTGAATTTGAAGAAATTATAAAAAACTCTACAGAAACCAGTTACATCAATATGCCAACAGATTCACGGTATGGCAAAGAATCACAAGATGTCACGTTAAAGCGTAGACTGGATGGAGTTTCTGTTACTGGAGAACGTGAATTAGAGTTAATAGAGCGTTATTACAAAGTATGGCAACCGTATCATAAAGTATATGATCCGTTTCGAGATGAAAGAAAGATCCTTTCTGCAGAAGAATTTGATGAATACATAAAAGAACCTGCAGTAATGATTACCAATGCTCAGGGAGAGCAGATATTTACAGACAGTAAGACTGTCGCAGATTATATGGAAGTACACGAAAAGCAAGGTGACACTTTCCATATGATGATGGATCCTCAAACAGGACAACAGTACCCTATGGCAGGAGAAGAGCACGTAGGATCCGTACCTAATAGCACCACAAAGATAGATATAATCACAAAAGCACACCTAATCGAAGATGGTAAAATAATGGTCAACGACATAGAGATATGCCAAGTGATGCAATGTGTTCACGTTGGTGACGAAGAGTTATTCAAAGTTGTATTACCAATTGAAGAGTATCCAGTTGTACCTATAATGAATGGATGGAACAGAAATCCATATCCATTAAGCGATGTACGATTGGTGAAAGGTTTGCAAGAGTATATCAATAAGATTCGTTCTTTGATTATTGCACACGCATCTACTTCAACCAATACAAAGCTCCTTATACCTCGTGGTGCTATAAATAGAAAACAATTGGAAGAAGACTGGGGAAGAGCTGGGACAGCAGTTATTGAGTTCGACCCAGAGCTAGGGACTCCAATTGTTGCTGGCCCTGTCCCTTTACCGAATGAGCTATACAAAAACGAAGCAGATGCCAAAGCAGACATAGAGCGAATCTTAGGGATATATGCTATGATGCAAGGCGATGTTGGTTCATCTCCACAGACCTTTAAAGGTACGGTGGCTTTGGATGAATATGGACAAAGACGTATCAAATCAAAAAGAGATGATATTGAAGAAGGAATTAACCAAATGGCAAGAGTGATTGTAGGGTTAATTCAATATGTCTATAAAGATGAAAAAGTACTGAGATTGATGCAACCCAATAATATGCCAAAAGAAGTTGTACTCAACTCTCCAATATATGATGATATTGGAAATTATATGGGCAAGATCAATGATATTACGATTGGTAAGTATGATGTAATCGTTATGTCAGGATCCACGCTACCATCAAACAGATGGGCAAGATTTGAATATTATATGCAACTGCACCAAGCAGGGCTAATTGACCAAACAGAAGTATTAAAGCAAACAGACGTTGCTGATATGGAAGGAGTTCTTCAGAGAGCAGGTCAAATGCAACAGCTACAGGGACAGGTGCAAGCTCAAGCAGATGAGATTAAGAAACTCAAAGGCGATCTACAAACTGCACAACGTGAATCATTACACGATAGGAAAAGAGTGGAAGTCAAAGAGTTTGAAAAGAAACTGGCAAAAGCAGAAGCAAAAGTGGAAATGGCACAGAAGCTATATACTACTAGATTGGCAGATGAGTTGAAAACTGCAAAAGAGCAGGTAGAACCAGTAGCAGATAATAAGCAACGTCAAATGAATGAAGAACTATTAAGCATAGAGGATGAATAATGTCACGTTTTAGAGAAATACAGGAAGAAAGAGCTAGACAAGCAATGATTAATCAATCTAGAGCAAGTGGAGATAGCCGTCAAAAAGTAAATCAATTTGTAGGTGGCTTACGAGATAGGCTTGGAGGTATGAGAGAAAATATGGGAAATAGATTCTCTGCATTTAAAAATGTAGTAACTAATCCTAATGCAGGTAGACAAGCATTTGGAAGTTCTCCATTACAGCAAGCAATGGCTCAAAGAGATGCTGGTATGCTAACTCCACAAGGTGCAGAGCTATTACGAGGAATGGAAATGGATCCTGATGAAATGGCAAGACAGGAAGGTTTAATGGCACAAGGAAGGCACGGTGATTATGGAATAGATAGAAGAATGAATCCAACATATACTAATGCTACGACAAACCAAGTTGCAGTTGGGCCTCCTGAAAAATTAGGAGACAACCCTACAAATATGTCTGCTATGATTACGGATGGAAAAGTAGAGGGAGCAGATCAAATGGTTCGCTTACATAAAGATATGAAAAATCTTCCTCAATCCACATCAGGAATAAAAGCTATGCAAACAAGATTAAATAGTCTTGGATATACTGACAAAGATGGGAATATGCTAAAAGTAGATGGAAAGATAGGGCCATTAACAGCATCAGCTATGGATAAGTTTAATTCTAGGTTTAGCACAGATACTGGGGAAGCTTTGGATCCAGAAATGCAAGGAACCATCGGAAATCCTGCTAATGATCCTGCTAGTGATTCTGTAATGTGGGGAGTTGATGAGTTTAGTGATGCAGTAAATCCACTACAGTATGATTTAGAAAGTGGGGAAGTATTTGACCCTTATGAGGAACCAACAAGTACTTTTAGTGGTTCACAAAATCTTCCTACACCTACAGCCCCAGATTTTTATTAATGAGATACAAAAATTGAAGAACACGGTTGCTGGTAAATACCAAATCGTAAAGGAAACATAAATGGAACAAGAACAAATTTTGGAAGTACGCAATGCTGACCAACCTCCTGTAGAGAATGCAGGGATTCCTACTGAGAGTCCTGCGTTAGTTGCAGAAGAAGTTCCTGCACCAAGTGTAGGAATGGAACCAATTGCTGAACCCAGCGAGCAGGTCACTTCGCCAAAAGATGACCAAACTCGTTTCGAGTACTGGCAGTCACAGGCAGACAAAGCCAAGGGAGAGCTGAATGCGTTGAGACAAGAGGTGGATTACTACCGAACTCAAGGACAGAATGCTGATCCCTCCAATGGACAACCTCAAGCATACCCTGATCAAGGATTGCAAGAGCCTTCATTGAAGGAGCCAACAGCACCTGATAGACCAGTTAATTATAACGAGATTGATGCTTATAGCGATCCAGATTCGGCATCGTTTAAGTATCGGTTGGCTAAAGAAGAGTATCGAGACAATTATATGGGATACTTGCAAGAAAAAGATCAAATGCGAGAAGCAGAAATGCAACAAGCATATGAGAATGAAATGGCACAACAGAGAGATAGTATGATGAGACAACAAGCTTATAGCCACGCTACAAGCACCTATGGTTGGGATCAGAATAAATCTTCTCAATTTGTGCAATGGGCAAGTAACCCTGATAATCTTACTCTCGATAATTTAGCTAAACTATTCGAGTTAAGAAGCAATCCTAACCAACAAGTGCAACAAAGAACACAACAGATGCAAAACGAAGCAGAACGTTTATCTGTTCCTAAAACTGCCGTAGTGCAGAGTGGAAAAGCAGAGCAACCTCGAACTGATGAGCAACTGTTTAGTGATGCATTACTTGGCAGGATTAAATAATAATAAAATGATGATTGGAGTCACAAAATGGCAACAGAAAAACAGCTATATAATGGCGGTGCCTCATCTGTACTGTATACAGACAGACGAGATTTCTACGTTGATCCACAGGTCACTAAAGAACTTTGGACTGACGTAGCACCATTTACGACTCTTGTTTCTAACCGTGAAACTCGTGATGTGCCAGATCCTATTTTTAAAATGTTTGAACATCGCAATCCTTGGGTTAAACAAGAGTTTTCAATAAACAAAGGAACACCTGGTACCCTACCTAATAATGACACAGGGTTAACAGGTATTCCTATTGATGGAATTGTAGGACTTGCTAGTTCTGCAGATTCATCTTATGTAGGTCTAGAAGTAGAAATATGGAATTCAGCAAAAACCACATACAAAACTGTAGCTCTTGTATCTGCAGTTGCAAGTAATGGTGAAATTACGCTGAAGCATTTAAAAGCTGGAACACAAGCTCTTGCTGATAACGATGTGTGTATCGTAATTGGTAATGCACGTGGTGAAGGTTCTTCATCTCCAGATGCTTGGAGTGATGAGCTTTCCACAGTATGGAATTCTACTCAGATCTTTAAGACACCATTGCAGATTACAGGTACTTTAGAGGCCGCTGTTTTACGTGGTGAGTCAAGCGAACTTGCAAGACTACGTAAAATGAAAGCTGAAGAGCACAAAATGCAAAAAGAAAAAGCGTTCTTATTTGGTAAAAGAATTGGTGGAACTGGTCTTTCAGGTTCATCTGATTCTTTCGCTGATAATGGACGTACTGATGCTGATGGCAATATTGTTCGTACAACTTACGGATTAATACCTGCTATCGAAGATTACGGTGCATCTTCAGGTGATGATAAAAATATCTTTACAGTTGGCGATAGTTATTCTTATAGCAACTTTGTAGATGATATGGAAAAAGTATTTCAGTATGTCCCAGAAGCAGGTGTGAAACGTGCTTTCTGTGGAGCTGGTGCTTTAGGTTATTGGTCAAAACTAGCTAGTGCTAGTGGTTCTAATGTTATGGCTTCCAATTCAGGTTGGACAGTTAACATTGGTGATATGAAACGTGATGCTCTCGGATTTAACTACAGAGTACTTGAAACACCTCACGGTATGTTGCAGTTGATACCAACTCCAGCGTTACGTGGGCCTTATAACAAGTATATGGTTGTAGTAAGTGACGAGAACTTATTCCACGCCCAGTACAGACCTATGGTCTATCAAGCTAACATTAAGCAAGATAATGCTTTTGATGGTGTGAAAGATCAGTATATGTCTGATGAAGGACTTGGATTACAGTTAATTGAATCGCATAAGTTGTTCAAGATAACAGCTTAACCTTAGTGACTAAATGTGAGGGAGTCAATAACAGGCTCCCTCACTCGTGAGGAATAGATGTCAACATTTAAAACAAGAATAGAAGGGTTACTGAAATCAGGTTCAGATGATATAGCTACAACATATCTGAATGATTATTTGACTGCTACTGCAGGAGAGGTTTTACAAATACTTCCTGAAACAGAAATTATTCGATATGCACAGCAAGCTCAAATAACTAATGCTGATGGATACAGTACGTTAAATAAAAGAATACTAGCATTGGTACGCAAAGGATATTCAGCTCAAGAAGTTCCTTTTGGCTTGAGTAACCAAATATCAGACTCTAATTCTATTCATTTTGCAGGGGAACGTACTCCAGTCTATTACTATGATGCAGATAAGATTTATTTAAAACCTGACCCTTCAGGTAGTGCAAAAGGAACATTCAAATTTATTGATTACCCTACAGTTGCACACGGTGATTCTAGTATAACAGGCTATCCAGAAACTGCAGAATATGCAGTAGTTCTTGGGGCGTGTGTTAAGTATTTAGCAAAAGAATTAAATGATACAATAAATGATAAAGAAGATGTGGAACTATCTACTGCTATTAAAAATCAATTGGATACTATTATGGGAATGTATCAAGCAGAAATACAAAGACTTACAGGTATGAAATGACACAGCAACAATTACACGAACTTATACGGCTCCATCATCCTGATATGAAAGAAGGAGAAATACGCATACGGCTAAATAATGCGATGAAAGAATTTTGTAGACAATCTAGAGTGTTAAAAGGTGCTTTTCAATTTGATACGGAGATAGGAACACGATACTACGGATTAGATTCTAAAATTATTGAAATAGAATCTGTTGATTATGATGGAGAAAAAATTGATAGGTTGATAGGCAAACCTAAAAAGAGAGATCTAACGTGAAGGTATATTGGATTGATAGAGAAGCAATTGCTATTGCAGATACATCTGACAATGAAAACTTTACTAGTCCTAGTGAAGTAAAGACTATTACAATGTTTTGCGTAAAAGAAGATGAACCATTCTTAGCAGATGATACAACTTCTGCAGGTATAGGAATGTTAGAGTCTCCAGTAATACCTGATGAGTTTCACGAAGCTCTTGCTTATCGAGTAATTCAACAAGGATATGAAAGAAAACCAGAAATGATCCAGATGGCTCAATATTTTAAAGCACAGTTTCAAGAAGCTGTATCAGAAGCAAAACGAGCTGGTAATAAAAATCTTGATGGAAGCCCTCATCGTATTGTAGGACACTCATTTTAATGCCAGAAATTCCAAATAAAGCAAGAATTGTTAGATCCTACGGCAATGTTAACTGGGATGAGTCTACAAGTAACTGGGAAGCATCTACAGAAAATTGGGAAGCAGGTCTTGGATTGCTCAATATGTATGCAATAAAACAAGTGCAATCTGTTTTACGAGCACCTACTCCTACAGTAACAAGATTATCAATTCCTAGTTTGCCAACAGCAAGAACAGAATTAACTAATCCAAGTAAAGTAACAATGACGAGTATATAATGGCAGGTTTAAACGGAAAAAGAGTAGCAGATACATACCAAGATATTCTTACAATACTAGGTAGTACTCAAGGAGAGGGATTGACCTCTTCTAATAAAAGGCTATTTGATGGAGCTGGTACAGGCAGTCCTTTATGGATGAGTACTAACACTCTTCAAGTAGATGGAACATTAAATTTAAAAGAACAAACATCAGCACCTTCATCTCCAACAGCAGGAGATCTAGCATTCATAAACGGTGCTTTGTACATAGCGAAATAAAAGGAGTTAAGAATGGCAACGTGGAAGGAAATAGTTGATGTCGATTCAACGCAAACCTTATCAAATAAAACAATTAGTGGTGAGCTAGGTAGTTCTACTGCAACAACGCAATCTAGTGGTGATAACTCAACAAAAGTTGCAACTACTGCATTTGTTGAAAATAGAGCTGGTCAAGGTGATAAAACACTTGCACATAAACATATTTGGATTGGTGGTTCTGGAGGATTAAAAGCAGAGCAGACTCTTGGTGGTGCTGTTACAATGGGTGCTGATGGAACTGTCGTTCTAACTAATGATGCAGTTACATATTCAAAAATACAAAATGTAGCTACTGCAAATAGAGTATTAGGTAGTACAAGTGCTGATGGTACTGTATCAGAAGTTCAAGTAACAACTGCTATGATAACTGCTGATAATATTACAAGTGCTTTGATAGCAGATGACCAAATAAATAGCGAACACTATGTAGATGGTTCTATAGATACTGCTCACATTGCAGATAACGCAGTTGATGGCTCAAAGCTTGCTGACAACATAGATGTTGCAGGTACACTAGATGTTACAAGCACAGCTACATTTGATCAAAATGTTACAATAGCAGGTACTCTAACAGTAAATGGAACTACTACATCAGTAGCTACAACAAATTTAGAAGTAAAGGATAAAAATATTCTGTTAAATAAAGCTACTCACGCTGATGATAACGGAGCAGTTAATACAGCAGATGGAGCAGGTATTAGCATACAAACTGATTCAGGAAACGATTCAAGTTCAATTGATAACTATGCTAATCTTACTTGGAATAAATCAGGTGCATTAACAGGATGGCAAGTAGAAGACACAGCTAATGCAGGATCTTTTCCAATATCAGTTATGGAATTCTCAACTAACAGTACAGCTCCAACAGGAGATGCAGGTGGAGTAGGGTCATTTCATTTCGACTCAGGCAATGACAAACTATACGTTAGAACTGCTTAATGACAAAGAAATTTGCAGACTTAAGTGAGTTGGGTGATAAGCCAGTTAAAAAATTAAATGTAAAGGATACTGATTTTTTATTAAAGCTTATGATGGAATCTAAATTTATAGGAAGTGAATTAGAATTAGCTCATTCTGTATTAACAAAACTTGTAAAAATGCATAAGGATAATCTTGAAAGTTGAATTATCAGCAGATCAACTGCATATCTTAAAGACAGCTTTAGAAGTTATGGCTATTAAAGGCAAAGATGCTCCAAGGGTAGCAAAAATACTGCAACGTCTTACTACTGCTTTTGAAAAACAAGTAGCAAAAGATAACGAGGTTACATAATGGCTACTTGGAAAAGAGTATTATTAGCAGGTGATGATGACAGTTTGTCTACCTCTGGTGGTACGCTTACTGGGAATTTAGGTATACCAAATAAGTTATATCATAATGATGACACAGGAACTTACCTTGCGTTTTCAGATGGTCAGATAGACTTAAAAGGTTCAGGTGGTGTTCGTTTAATGATTTCAGACAACGAACATATAAACTTTTATACAGGGTCAAGTAGTGACACAGCATTAAACCTTAGTAGTGACCAAAGTGCAACTTTTTATGGAGATATAACAGTCTCAAAAGATGATGGATTTGTATATCTAAACAATGTAGGCACAGGAAATGATGGTGTATATATCAGAGGTTTAAGCTCAGACCATATGAGATATCACGTTCCTGCTACTAAACACTTTCATTGGGAAATCGGTGGAGTACAAAAAGCATCGTTAGATACAAATGGTATTCAAATAGGAACAGCAGGTAACAATACTAGCACTAGCTTACGAGTCAATACTGGTATTATTATTCACAAAGATACTGGGTCAGAAGGAAATGATGTTTCACTAACATTTGATAGACGAAGCGATGGTGCTACTGCTTATATAAAAGCCACAGCAGGAGATGATGGTGCTTATGCCACAAATTTAAGTCTCATTACAAAAGGACATAATGGAAGTGCTTATCAACTCTACACAGGTCTTACTATTGATGATGAAGGAAGAGCCTTAATACAGGGTGGTACACCATTAACTGCTGAAGGTGTAAACAAAAGATTAAAGATACACGGATCAGGTGATAATTATATTTTAACTGGTTGCTATGATGACAATGGATGGGGATATCTTAATAGTTATAACAATGCCAATGGAATGCAGTTTTATATTGATGCAGGTATTTACTCATTTCGTAATGGCAAAATGATGATTGGAGTTGAATCATCAGGTACAGCGACAAGTGCAAATCTATTTATAATAGGTTCAAATACTGCTGGAGATGGTATTAAGATTGCAAGAGGTGGAAGTTCTCAAAATGCCCTCGACCAATATGCACAATTAAATATGAATCAAGGTACTACCAATCTGATTTCAAGAGGTGGTACTTCAGGAGAAGGAACAATAGCATTACAAACTACTTCTGATGGTTCAACACATACGAATAGATTATTTGTTAATTCCAATGGGAATATAGCTATTGGCACAGACTACACTTCTCCTGATTCCCTTTTACATATTCACAAAGCAAGTTCTGGTTCAGTAAATTCTCATTCTTCAAGTGTATTAACCCTTGAAAATAATTCAAGTGTTGCATTGCAATTTTTATCTCCAAATAGCGATAATAATATTATTTACTTTGGGGATGTAGATGACAATGATGTTGGATATATAGTTTATCAGCACGGTTCAAATACTTTAGGTTTTGTTGTAAATGGCTCTGAGGCTATTGCAATAGATTCTAGTCAAAATGTTGGAATTGGAATTAGCTCACCTGATACGCTATTACATATTCACAAAGCAACAGCAGGTTCAATATCTGCACATTCTGATGCACAATTAGCAATAGAAAATAGTGGAGTTACTGCTATTAATCTTTTAAGTGCTACCACAAGTCACGGACAGATTCTATTTGGTGATTCTGATGATGCTGATAAAGGTGTTCTTGGATACGACCAGGCTACTGATAAAATGTACATTAGAGTTAATGGTAGTAACGATAAAACTGTTTCGGTTACAGCAGGAAACATAGACATCTTAGGTAGCGATGGGACAGTTAGTGGAACTCCTGATACCGATGGCGATGAGTTAGTTATTAGAAATAATGCAGATGCAGGATTATCTATATTGGCGGGGGAATCGTCAGGTCATACATCAACTATTGTATTTGGCTCTACAAGTGATTTGAATGGTGCGAATGTATTTTACGAGTATCACACCAAGACTATGAAGCTTGGTACTCAACACTCAGATGGTATATTAACTTTACGAAGTGGTAATGGTTCAAATGCCATAACGATAGATGCAAATCAAAAGGTAGGGATTGGTACAACCTCTCCCTCAAAAGCCCTTCACGTCATAGGCGAAGCCAGATTTACTATGGGTTCAGCAAGTGTTGATTTTGACACAGTTG
>VTLG01006238.1_pt1 | contig 19111 bp, 37 predicted proteins | sample 4694571 | NCBI WGS metagenome assembly VTLG01 (sample SAMN12604809, study PRJNA352737) | marine metagenome | biome: ENVO:00000447; feature: ENVO:00000209|ENVO:00000569|ENVO:01000036; material: ENVO:00002151; isolation source: viral sequences binned using virsorter ...
CCCACCGTCCTATAGCAGGGTTCTGATATAGCTTAGTAACTGCTTCATCAATGTTATCCTGCATTAATTCTTGTGATTTGTATAGTCTTATTTTATCAAACGGAACACCATTGTCCTGTGCATCAATTAGAAAACGTGTGCCAGGAATAAGTATATTATCGTATACCCACTTGAGTTTAGTGTTCTGCTTGATCTTCTTAAATTTATCAAAGATTAGATAGGTACATAAAGCATCCATCGCTGCGTAAGTTTTCATTACATCAAACGGAATAGATCCCCACTGGAAGTCTCCTTTGAGTATGCCATTCTCTTTACGATAGTTATCCATCCAATCATACATTGGCTTCTCGTAATCTCCGTAGGGAGTGTACTTGATAGCTAATGTCTTCAGGCCGTGATTGCCTGGGTTCTCATTAATGAGATATGAGAGTAACATTGTATCTTCAAACTTTGGAAACTTGAAGTTGAAATGATACTCAAAAAATGCCATATCAAACTTAGCATTATGAAATATTACTGTTTTTTCAGCAAAGAGTTCTTGTAAAAGTCTTTCAGATTCATCATCAAAACAGTCTGTTGAGATGTAAACTCCTTGCTTGCCGTTGTAAGAAAGTGAGATACCAAGTATGTGCCCATCGCGAGGGTACAAACCAGTTGTTTCAGAGTCAAGCGCGATATAATCGCCATCGTCTTCAAGGGCTTCTCGTAAGTAATTGTTACAGTCTCCTGTGTCTTGAATCCCGAACGCAATGCTTTCATCTATTACCACCTCCTCAATTTCACCATTAATATATTTAATGATACTTTCTTTTGATTCTTCCCACGTCTTTTTAGCTTCGGGTTTAAACTTAAGCATAGCGGGATTAATTACTGGCAGAAACTTTTCTTCTACTTTCTTACCAGAATATTCTGTAACTGAATTTATTTTTGTAAAATATTTCAGTGATTCACTTCCAACTAATACGATCCAGTCATAGAGAGTTGCATCAATGTCTATGTCACAGTCTCGTTTTAATACTTTCTTGATTGTAGGATCAGAACAGAGTTGATACTGATCGAAGTCAAATGCTCCTTCAAACTCTTTTCTGTAGTCCGTCCTACTCGGTTTAGTTTCTACTAAGGCAACTTTAGCCATATAACTTCTTCCTTAATTTATCTACTTGAAGTTGACTGAGAGCACCAGGGTCGGTATTCTTAATATGAATATTCCTAGCTACGAGACCAACTTTCTCACACTCAGTCTTTATGTTTTCTGCGGCTTTTTGTCCCGCATCGTCTCCATCGAAGAATACTTCGACATACTCTGCTCCTTGTACTCGGAGCATAGATAGTTTTGTTTCATTATAGTTGTTTGTTCCAAAGCAACACACTGCATTCGTAAGTCCCTTGTCATGAAGATTTATCATGTCAAAGATTCCTTCTACTAAGATTACAGACCCTTGGATAAACTCAACCACAGGAAATAGAGGCAACTTTGCCCCAGGTGGTGTAAATTTGTACTTAGGTCTGCCATCTGCTGTGTGTCTACCTTGAAATGCAACTATGCGCCCTGCAATGTCTCTGATAGGAAAAACAATTCTTCCTACATAGTCAGGTGCTGGGTGCTGAAACGCCTCAAACTTCTTATAGGTTTCTGGGCGAATATCCCTCCAGTTTCCTACATAGGGCATACTATTTTGGGGAAAGGACAAACCAACACTTTCAGAACGCTTTTGTAAAAGTTTCTTCTTGAAAAGTTCCCGTCGTTGTTGTAATTGATTTGCCCTCTCTCCAAAATGGTAAAATAAATTTCCCTTGAAACCGCACGAAAAGCAGTTGAATATACCAGTAATCTGATCTATTCTCATGCTAGGATTTCTATCTTCATGATCTGGGTTTAGGCAGCGCACAAGAAAGTCGCCACCTTTTGGCATGAAGTAAATCTGTTTATCTGTAAGTAGAGTTTCTACATTCACCAGCTAGGATTCTCATCTTCTTCTTCAAATGCGGCTCGATATTCTTCAGCTATCTCCTCCTCAAGAAAGGAAACTATTCGATCTTTTTCTTTCTGAGAGTTCTCTATATCTGTAGCAATTTCGGGACTACTTGTAAGAGGCGGCTTAACCTTAGGGGTAGAATGATCTTCCCCGTAGCGACCCCGCTCACGGTTTCCGTCTCCATTAAGCTCGGTTAAATCTTGTTGAGTAAATTTAAAATCTGGTGCTAGTCCCAAAATCGTGTCTCCTCGGGTACCATACGTGGTGTACAGTATGCTGTTACTAATGCCTGTGAACCCCGATAGTAACGCTTACTATAACGACCGCGTTCTATTCTATCGGAGAAGTAATTACATCTATTTATATTACGAAAATACATATTCGCAGTTGGCTCTCTATCTCCATCTATAACTACGACTAACAAAAAAGCCATTAACATTACTTACCAATATCCTCTACACTATCTTTGCTGATAACTTGATAAGCACCTTTGTTATATGCAGGTGCAATAGTATATTGAGAAGATACTTCTACTTTCCAGTCGTCTCGTGGACGAGGCTTGTAAGGAGTAAGAGGAGCTGACGGATAGTCAGGTGTCTCTCTACGATACGGCTCTTTCTCAGCATGAAGCTGCATGAACTCGACTCGTCTCTTACCATTGCTAATAATATTTTTTCTAAGTCTACCACTAGGTGAATATCGCATACTGCCTTTTACAATCATAAAACCTCCACATTTTGAATAATTATTATACAAGAAATGAAATAAAATGTCAAGAATTATTTTTAGATGTCGTTAATTTCTTCGCCAGTTTTTTGGTCGCTATCCTCTTTCTCTTTTGGCGTAAGTGCAGTCTCTGGTCCAATCTTGAGTGTCTCCCAGTCCATGGTAGAGGAGAAAGAACGCATAGCGGCTGCTCTCATTTTTACACAGTTGAAGGTAATACAATTATCTTCCTGTGCCCAAGTTTCAAGACTATATGCCGCATCAGCAGCATCTAGAATTCCCTTGGCAAAACGAGCCTCACCGCTAGCGTCAGTTTGGTATGGCGAGAATACTGGGGTTTCGTACTCTTGCGCCATACTCTTGAGTGCCTTACTAACCTCTATCTGTTCTGTCCAGTCGTATTGACCTCCCCGAGAGGGCATACTTGAACGTTTGACTTGATTGATGTAGTCAACGATAATTACGCCAACGTCCATCTTGCTTTTAATTTTCTTATCAAGTTCAGATCGTATCTTGGAGATAGTCAGGCTAGGGTCATAAATTACGTCAAGCTGTTGAGTTGGGAGAAGCTCACAGCTCGTCTTTAATTTATCGTGAAACTTCTCAAAGTTTCGATGCTCTCGATACTCTGCAAGTTTTTCCTGACTGTCTTTGTATCTTCCTGCCCACCATGAGGCGACCTGTTCCCACTCAGAGATACTGAGGTTCTTTGTGCGAAGCCGAGAAAAAGGCACACCAGTAGCTATAGAACAACACCGTTGCAGTATTGCTCTGCTATCCATTTCAATAGTGAAATACAAGGCGGATTTACCAGAAGAATATACCGTGTTAGCAATGTTAGCACACGTTATAGATTTCCCTGCCCCGCGACGACCTCCTACAAGAATCAAGTCTCGGGGGGAGAACGTGATCTCGTGATCGTGCTCGGTATTTAAACCGAGGGGCAGGTACTTTCCAATTTCCTCATCTGGCTCAAACAAGGGAATACGTTGCATACTCTCTTGTGGTTCTTGAAGCTCTACTTTATCTTCGATATCAAGAACAATTTGATGCAGATGATTCACAGACTCCTCCGCATCCTCAAAGGATATAGAGTTGTCTACATAGTCCTCAAGAGAGTTGAGAATCTCTTTTTGTGTATACTCATTTTTTAGGTACTGTAAAAGCATGAAGGGTTCAGCTTCTACATCGATAGCATCTATCGCAAAGATTAGGTCTTTGGTAGTTGTATCACGGATCTCAAACTTGAGGTCTTCAATCGTAGGGAGTCGATGAAACTTCTCGCAATGTTTATCGATCTCTGTAAAGAGCCGATGGTATGCAGAGGGTAAATAGTGCTTGCGAGTGCTAGACCAAGACTCGAAATCTTGCAGGTCTAAAACTTGCTTCAAATAAGCACTTGCTATGTTCAAAGATTCCCCCGATAAGAATACAGCCGCAATGACCCCTCATCGCGGCTGTAGAATTAACACTAAATTAAGATGCTGCTGCTTTTTCTTTTTTAGCCGCACCATCGTAGTCAGACGCTGTCAAACCTCTTCGGGTCAACATAGTCTTAACACCACGTGCAGTTTTACCAATCGTCTCTGCGATTGCTTCAACTGTCATGTCAGATACATCACCGAGGTCGGCTAGAGGATCACTCTTTGCTGAGCCTTTGGTGTGCTCTTGACGGGGAATAGCGTCAATGTCGCCAGAACGTAGAAGGCTGAGAGCCTTACCACGTACACTGTTTACGCTACGATCAAGGGCTTCTGCAATCGCTTCTACGAAAGCACCATCATTTACCATAGAAATAAAGGTGGCCTCTTCATCTGGTGAGTAGGTTCTAACAGTCTCCACTTTGGGAGCTGGCTTAACATGGTCAGTAAGTTCCATTGAAAGAATCTTACCTTGAATTGACTTAGCACTAAATGCTCCGCCTTCAAAGTTCTCAGCAATCTGAGCATAGGTATACTCACCGCTATTGTCTTGAACAAAAGCTGCGAGAGTAGACTCTTGGGTTTCAGAGAAAGCACGAGTGCTCTTTGCTGAAGCAAGTTCTACTTCGTAACCCATTTTTCTCAGCTTGCTAGAAACTGACCTTGTAGTGGTCTCAAGAGACTCTGCTGCTTCTGCAACAGTATCCTGAGATACTGGGGATTCATCACCAACGAAATTTGTGAGCTCGCTGGTACGCTCATCTGTCCACTTAGGCAATGTTGCCATAGTTTATTCTCCTAAAAATTTTAATAGGTTGGTTACTATTTGTATGCCCTTCTCTTGGGCTTGTTTTGTTTTTGCGGATTCTATTCCAGATTCATTTACAAGAATAGTTACGTCTTTTGTAATGGTACTTTTTACAACATACCCTTTTCTTACCAAAGCTGCTGTGGCATCCGCCTTAGAAGTAAAACTTTTCAGTCTACCACTAATACAGACTGTGCCCTGTAAAACTCTCGTTCTGTCCTCCTGTTCAAAAGAAAAATCAAAGGGTAATTTAATTAAACTACTCAAAAACTCACCGAAATACCAGTTTATTAAATGTTCAGTAGCTTTCGGTCCAAGACCCGCTTCTTTACATTTGTCCGCAGTAAGCTCCGAGAGATCACTGATTTTAGTGGACAATTTTTGCGCTGCTGTCTTTCCGATTAAAGGAATACTAAACGCTGGTAGTAGAACATTCAAACTACTTTTCTTTGAATGATCTATTTCAACTACAAGTTTTTTCGCCAATTTTTCAGAGGCAAGAGCATACTTACAAGTAGTATAATCTAAATTATAAATCTCGTGAAAAGAGGAAATATCCAACTTTTCTATGCTCTTGGGGCCAAGCCCTTTGATCTTCAGCGTCTTTGCAAAATGCTCTATTCGTTTCTGAATTTGAGCAGGACACAAAGGGTTTACACAATAAAGCAATTCATTTCTCCACTCAAGTGAGGATTCACAAGAGGGGCAAAATTCTGGAGCTTCTATCGCTTGCATAAAGATTCCTCTGAAATTGAAAGTATATTATACGGAAATTTAGGTTTCATGTCAAGAACTATTTTTCCTCAACTCGTCGGACAATACGCGGGATAATTTCACCACTTCGTATGACCTCGACGTTGCAACCAATTTCAAGACCTAACTCCTCAATGTGAGCCATATTATGTAAGGTTGCTCTTGATACAAGGGCATCCCCAATCATAACAGGGCCAAGTATTGCTACTGGTGTAACAACACCTGACTTACCTGTTTGCCACTCAACATTGCTTAGATAAGTTACTACACCTTCTTTTTGAATTTTGAAGGCAAGCGACCCTCTAGGGTGATGAGAAGTAAAGCCTTGTTTAGTCCAATATTCAATATTATCTATTCTGTGTACTTCTCCATCGGTTGGGTACTGTGACGCATCAACTGAGTGAACAGTCGAAAAGCCAAGACTTTCTAACCAATTAAGAAGTACTGCCCAAGACTCAATAAAACCATGAGGTCGTAGATCGTATGCAACAAATCGTAATTCATTGCATCGAGGTATAAAGTCTCTCACTAATTTTAAGTTAAGAGACCCCGCCGCATAGTTACGAGCATTAGGTATAGTTATAGGAGCAACTACTTCGCCATCAATTTGTACTTTCTTAGCAAAATTAATTTTCTCTGGAACTAGAAACTTCATTTTGTTTGAAATGTCTACTCCAACTTTTCCGTTTCCACGGGTGGTTGCTCTTACAAATTTTCCCTCATCATATAATACTGATACTGCCGAGCCGTCTAATTTTGGACTGTGCATAACCTCTTGGCCTTCGTGAGAAGCAATCCAAGAACCTAGCTCATCCTCATCAAACGTCTTTTTAAGAGACAGCATTGGAAATAAATGACGTACTCCATCATCTGGAGTATACCCTACAGTTTCATCCTTATACAAAGCATCCCACTCAGCGTCAGTTAAAGGACTGTCACCGCCTTCGTAGTAATTCTTTGCTATCGAATTTTTGTTGGTATTGTCACTCATATAAATATATTATACTAGAAAATAGATAAAGAGTCAAGAATTATTTTGGGTTTTCGTGCCTATATAATTCTTGTATTAAGTCCTTAAACTGTTCCTTAATTATTTCTTGAGATTCAGCTAAAGATAATATTTCTGCAAGTGCTTTAAACATGGCTCTTGAATTATTGAAATCAAGTGGCATGGCTATTCCTTCTGGAGTAGGCTTCCACTCTTCATCAAAGTCCATATAATACTTTCTTACGTGAAGATACTCTGTCTCTCTAAAAGTGTTCACAGTTACTCGTATCTGTACTTGCTTTTCTTCATCATAGTGAACAATATGTTCATATGTAGGTGCGGGCTCATGTATTTGTATCATGAGTCGTTCTTCAGCACCGAGGAAAGAGGTACTACACTCGTTACATTCTTAGGTTTCAACAAGCGATACGAATCCGTATCCCAGCAAAATAATAGCAGGGTCTCTTGGGATTCCTTCGCTCGGTTTTTCTTGTCTTGAATGTATTGCGTACTAAAGTCCAATGTGCAGACATTATACTTTAGTTTTTTAGAGTTCTCACTACGATATGTAATGATAGCATCGCCATACTCATTCACAAGTTTGGCTAGTTCTTCCTTCTTCACGATGCTCCTTAGTTAGGTAGGTAAAATCTTTTACTGTCCTATAACTTTCGGAACAAAAAATTCCTCGGGGGTTTCACCCGAGGGAAGTACTAGTCGGCCAATAAGCCTGCAAAGTATTGTGCGGCTTTACCAGTAAGTTTAGATATAATATCTTCATCTACGGTTAAGCCTTTGTCGATGATAGCGGCTGTCAAGGCATCCTGAGCAGCCTGTTTAGAAACTCGAGAGCCACCTGAAGAAGCTCCCCCATTCCCAGTCGCTTGAGCCTTTTTTACATAGACTCCAGCTTTTGTAAGAATCATACGAACACCATTAGGGCTTTCGCTTAATTCTTCTGCAATTTCTTTTACGATTTCCATTGAAGTCTCAGGAGTTGGATCCTGTGCTTCATACATCTCTACGGCTTGCGCCTTCTTGTCGTCGTCCCACGCCATTCTGCGTTTTCCTCTTTGTTGTTGTTGAAAATAAAATCGGTCGCCCATTGGTTTCCTCATTTTTAATATTACATATTATATCTCGATTTAACATTTCTGTCAAGAAATATTTTTGCTTTGCACTAGATTTTTTCGATGTCAATGCCATACTGCTCCAAGTGAGTTAATTTTCCAAGGTCATATGCTATTGAAGCGGCATAAAATCCTCCAACTGCTAGGCTTTCGGTTTCTTCTAGTACATATATCGAGTAGCACTTGCCTGCATACTTACTCTGATACATAGGGTCTTCATACTCTTTTTCTATAAGTGCAGGTGCATGATAGAAAGCAGACCACACTCTTTCTCCTACACTAAACTCTTCGGCTACGCACTGTTCAGGCAAGTATGCATAACCTTTTCGTTCTTCTACTAATGCGGGTCGTGTTGGTACTCCAACTCTTTGGAGTATAGATTTCACAAACCCCGTAGAGCGGTACATACTTTGAGATATTTCAGATATAGACTCACCACGAAGATAAGACATTATTGCATCTTTTATCTCGTCTTTGCTTGCAGGCTTGCCTTTTAACTGAGCTTTTCTCTTTGCTCTAAAGTTTTGTTTATCTTGAAAATCTTCTATTATTCTGTTAAGTCTCGTAGTATTATACGAGATATTGAGTACCTCACATGCTTCCTTTTTTGTTATCGGTTTATCCGAACTCAAAAGTGTTATGACGTGTTGGATGTTCTCCTGCGTCAATTTCTCGTGTTCTTTCTTCTTCACTCTCGCCAAGTAGTTCGTCCTCCAACTTAAATAATAAACAACACATTGCATGAGCGAGGTGTGATAACCCCGTCTCTTCGTCTAACTTCTCTCCGTCTATGTGGGCAAAGATATGTCTTAATGCAGCACTGGTATATCTATTTTGTAGATCATCTACTTTACGCCAGTTTTCAGCATCATACTTCTCTGCCCCATAGGTTAATACTTTACCAATTTCTATGATGGACTTAGGAGGAAGTAAGTATAGCTTTGGTTTTTCACTATCAAACTTTCTGCCTTCGCTCATATCTATCCCCAAGGTAATAAGGTCATACTAAACATATTTAGTATGATCTCAATAAAAACAAAAAAGATTAAGCCTACTCCTAGCTGCCACAGCCACCACATCCAGCCGTCTAAATTAGACGCCCAAGTAGATAATTTACTGTTCCTAGCTTTATCGTAAGCTCCAGTCTTTTCTCCTATTTTTTCTGCCCAATAATTTGGACTAACTGCATTCTTTAACCCTTTGAGTAGTTTAATTATCATTGGGTCTGTGCCAGTTCCAACACTGTATTCTAGTTTCGAACTCTCCTTTTGCAACTTCTTCTTTACAAAGATCGTTTAATTCTTTATTGCCAGGTTGGTAAACGGCTAATAATGTTACTAATATAATTGATACTGCAATGTCCATGTAGGCTCCTTACTTTTACCGAGATATTCGTTGTTGATAGTCTGCTTCGTCTTCACTCCACCAAGGTGGCTTGTCTCGGTACTTCCACGAAGCAAACGTGGCTTTATCTTTGTGATAAAATTTTCGATATGCTACTACTGCATTTGATCCTTTGAGTTCTTCAGGCATAGCCTGAGCGAAAGGTGTGAGTCCAATTCGTGGTATAGATAGGGGCTCGGGTAGTTTGAGTATGACGTCATGCACTGATTTATGGCTTTTACCGTATCGGTATCCATACTCGTCATTGAGTGCAGTTGCATAACAGTGTAACCACTCGAAATTATCCATACTAGTACGACTCCAAATAGTGCAAGGATGGTTGTGCATTGTAGGCAAGTAAGGGAAGTCCCTTGGCTCATTTTGTTTCTTCTCTCTCAATAAAGCTAACTGTTCCTTGCTTAGCTTCTCGGGTACATACCCTAGATATTTATCTACCCACATATTAGTGCACAGCATTTGAGCTGCCTCTAAAGGCATTTTGACTATATGTTTGTCAACGTGGTATTCTGCACACTTATCGTGGTTTTCGTCAAGTATAAAAATATTCATGCAAGTATTATACTAGAAAATGTAATTGGTGTCAAGACTTTTTTCGGCTTTTCGCCCTCATTGCTTCTACATCAAATTCTTTTTGCCAGGGCCAATACCCTGTGGCTTTTTTATCCCCGTAAGCCGCACCCAATAGTAATACTACTGGTATACTAATTATCAATAGGGTGAAGATCATCTACTGCTTTCCTTACGCTTGGGAAGTGATCACCGATTATACTCCAGCATCTTTCTGCTATTTCGGCGTGTTCTTGTTGAGTTCCATTCGCTCTACGAAGCTCACAGTAGTGAATCCAGCTACGAAGTGTGCCAGCCATATACAAAGTAGTACCGCTCATACCTTCTGGAAGAAGAGCACGTGCTTGCTCTTTTGCAATACCGTCTTCTAAAGCATCTTCGTATGCCTCTCGCGCAGTTCTCAAAACTTTTGTTTGTGCCATTGAAAATCGTTCGTTTACTCTTCTATGGCAATCGTTATGGTAGTCAAGTGCAATACTGTTCTGTCTATTTTTCTGGTCTTGCAACCTGGCTTCACGAATTTGAAAAACATTAGTCACAGCGTATCTCTGGCTAAACTCTTGGAAAGAGAAACTTCGATGCCGTACTATCTGGTGGGAGATATCTCTTGTAGTTTGAATTTCCATCGTAAGAGATACCATTTCAAATGGACTCCAGTGACCATGTTTGATTAGGTACTTCAACAAGCCTGGAGCTGTTTTATTGTTGTTCTGATTGTCAGGGTTACTTACTCTTGCACAGTAAGCTATAAATTCATCCGCCGTGTTGCACCCTGTCGAGGCAGACGGCTTGCTTAGAGCTACTAAAGCTACATTCATTAAACATTTTCCAATCTAGTCATTAATCTTTCTGCTCGCTTTCGTACTTGTCTGTACCATAAGGAATCTCTTCCCTCAGCGGCAGCCCTTTTCCACAGCCCTCCTTCAAGAGCTGCATTCATTTTCATAAACTTACTGAGTCGAGGACGACCCATATTAAACATCATATTGACCAGGATCTGCTGGACTTCGTCGGGGAAGCTTCTAAAAGTCCCTTCTCCGTATAGAGTACAACATTCTCCTTCGGCAATTTCAAGGTCTCTAGCGAAACACGTCCTGACTCGTTCTTCAGTAACTGGTGTTCCAGTCGGCCTTCCGAATTCCTCGTCACTTTCGAGGATAAGATGACCGACGCCAAAGGTTGGATAGCCGAGGTGGTCATTGTAGATTTCATACATTACTCCTTCATCAATCTTGAGCTGTTCATAAACTGCTTCTCTGTTCATTTTCCATTCCTTAATTTCAAAAGCTTAGTTAAGCTTTCGACTTCCTTCTCTAATTTTTGAATTTTTTTCAATAATTCGTCATACCCATCAAAGCATTCTAAAGGACAAGGAGGATGAGAGTCTTTCTCTAGCTTTTCTATTTTCTCATCATGTTCCAATAGTATTGTTTCTATTCGTCGTTGTCTCATTAGTATACCTTTACTAAATCCCAGTTCATTGGCTCATGAGTTCTAATCTCAATGAGCTGATCATCTTCATCTTTAAACTTTATATAGTTTGGTTTTAAACTGTAAAACTTTTTGGCTCTGTACTTCTTTGGCTTTCTTCTAAAAGTTTCACGTCCTTTTTCATCTATCTCTTTTTCTGAAGCAAAGTAGACTGTCAACTGGTATTCCTCTCTGGTTATAGTTTTCCACCAGTGTACGAACCAATTATCTTTTACTTGATGTTCGAATTCTTCATCAGTCATTTTGCAACTCTTGGTTCTTCTCAAGCCATTCTTCGGCTTCATCAGCGACTTCTGTTGCCTCTCTGTAGTAGAGAATAATTTCTTTCTGCTGTCGTATAAACCTACGAATCTCCTGTAGATTGTAGGCCATGGCTTCATAGCCTGTAGGTGTAAGAGCAAAGACTACAAACTCTCCACCCAATAATTTTTCTACTTTCTGTATTGATTCTTCATAATTATTTTTAGTTATTACGAACCAATTTACATCTTCCATTTTAATTTCTTGAGGCAAAGGTGGTTGGTAAATCTCCATCTTTACTTCTTCTGTTATTACTTTTACTGGAGGTGGTGGTGTAAAATCTACTTTCGGAAGTACACTACAACCACTACTCAGTACTATCGTAAGCGCGCTCGCTATCAGTGTCGTCCGCTTCATCTAATTCCCTACTATCTGCTTCCACTTGACGGAATACTCTGTCGGTTCCTCTGTTAATCTTTGGCTCTATCTCATCTGGATTAGAGCGTGCAGACTGTGTTAAGTTATGCCGTTTAACCATGCTCATGTATCTATTCTTATCAGACTCTAATGAGTTATTCTTAGCGGTTAAAGCAGCAAAGGCTTGGGCTTGTTTTTTCATCTGGTCTTCTAACTTACGAATGGTACTTTCGTTAGTATCAGCTGCCGTTTGAAGAGCTACATTTTGCTGTGTTTTACTTGCAATCTCCATCTGTTGTTGGGTGATGCGGTTGTCTTTCTCATTAATCACTACTTTATGATAAGCGAAACCAGCACCACCCACAACTAGGATGATTGGAAGCAATTTAATCATTCCAAACATACTATGTCCCTAACTTACAAAAGTGTAAGCATTTTCTCACCAGAGTGTTTATCAAGGGTACATAGAACTTTTTGTTTCACGCCTTCATCGAAAACACGAAACTCAATGTTCCATTCTCCTCCATAACCTCTGATCTTCTTAAGTCGTGGGCGAGCTCCATTGAACTCGTTTCGGACTTCTTTTCTGCAATCATTAAACGCTTTATTTTTATCAACTGTTTTTGCGTTGGCAGGTACTGCGACTAGTAGGGCTAGGGTTCCTATTCCTAATAAGGATAGATACCTTTTAATCATAGTTTGCTCTCCTTTTAACTTGGCTAATGCCAGTTTAAATAATACTGCTTTCATTTGCCCAATAAAAACAGTAATTATGAGTCGGTTATCTTATCTACTTCATCGTCAACTTCTAATTGACCGCTGTCAACGAGGTAGTCCACGGCATGTTGGATTCCGACTCTACGTCCAACGTACCATGCATGTATTCCACACCCGATTAGGCATAGCGTAAACACTGTAAAAGCTGCTATTGATGTTTCCAAGTTCGTCTCCTTTAGGTATGATTTTCCAGATTGTTATATTATAATAGAAATGACATATTTTGTCAAGAAAAATTTTTAGAATGTGGAGACAAAAATAATTCTTGACATGTGGTCTCACTTCTAGTATAATATATAAAATGAGAGTTTACACAAAAAAACCTTGGAGCATGAAAGAGCGTTCAATACTATCAAAGTACTACTATAAAGTACCTTTAGAGGAAGTACAAGCACTACTTCCTGGCCGCACTCCAAATGCAATAAGAAAGCAAGTTTTATACTTGAGGAAAAGAGGATGGCCGTTTAAGCGTGAAAATAAAGGTTAGAAATAACAATGTAGAGAGTGCATTGAGAGTTTTTAAAAAGAAATGTAATGAGGGAATATTTGAATACCGAGAACGAGAATATTACGAGAAACCAAGTGCAAAACGACATAAAGCTAAGCAGTCTGCTAAAGCACGAGAGCGAAGAAGACAGCAAAAGCAAGATATATTCAACGGAAGAACAAAAAAATTCAAACCGAATTTTTAAGTCTGCTACTCCGAAATACACAGTTGACTGGTATGTTAAGTGGTTCTCATCAGTGATTTTAATTTGTGCAATATCCATAAGATCCGCGCAGATTAACCCACTATTAGACTTGATACTATCATTCACGGGAATGGTAGGTTGGACATATGTGAGCATAGTATGGAAAGACAGAGCACTAATACTGCTAAACGGAATAGCAACAGTACTACTAGCAACAGGGCTGTTGCGCCATTTCGCAGCATGAAAAATTTTTTTAAACGTCGCAAGGGATGGAGTGATCCTGACCCCGACGAGGTTTCCATTGATAACGCATACAAGACGCGTTGGATATGGTATCACACAATTCTTGCACTAGAATTACTTATGGTAAATATACTACTAGTTGCAATACTTATTGTGTTAGCAATTAAACTTTAGGAGTAAAACATGGACGGAACTAACTTTGAATTAGTTGGGGACTTTATGGAATCAATGGATCAGGAAGTACGTATTCGACCTTCTTTTCCTGATGAGGAAATACAAAAGCTAAGAAAGGACTTGATCGAAGAAGAACTCGATGAGTTTTCTTATGCACTTGATAATAAAAACATGGTTGAGATCGCAGATGCACTTACTGATCTACTGTACGTTGTGTACGGAGCAGGGCACGCATTTGGAATTGATTTAGATGATTGTTTTGCAGAAGTTCACAGAAGTAATATGAGTAAGCTAGGTCCTGATTTTAGGCCAATAAAAAGGGAGGATGGGAAGGTCATGAAACCTGCCACATACTCCCCGCCTGATCTCAAAACTGTACTAGCGATCTGAATAAAATAGGTGGTCGCCGATTGTCACCTCGTGACTGTAGGCGTTAGCCCAGTAAGGATCGACTTTATTATTATGATACCAATATACATTGTTGGGCAGTACTGGTGAATCTTTATCTTTTGCTCTCACATATGCAATCATGTAGCATAGATTATATACTGCTGCTTGTGCGGGCGTATCACTTAGCCCATCACAAAACCAACTAAACTGACAGATCCACTTTCCTCTTCGTTGATCCCGTTGTTTTACTACTGCACAAATCGTACTGGGCCACCTCGAATCCTTTACCCGATTTAAAGTTACGTCCGCGACCGCGTACATACCTTGTATCGACTGGTTCCTTGCTTCCCAATAGATATTCTCTGCTAGACATTTCACTTCGTCTGCCATTACCCAAGTACTGCTCACCATCAAACCGATGGCTACTATTACTCCTCTCATTTTTAGACTCCATTACAAATTCACCAAATGGTCTACAGACCGTATATCTATAGGCCAACGTCCTTCGTTGAGCGTCATCTTTATAACCTCGGGCTTACCCCCACTCATGTAAGGTGTAGCAGCTCTACGCTGCTTTTCGAGTAAGCCTGCGGTTTTTGCGAGTTGCTCAGTTTCATACAAACCAACGACGCACAGAGTATCCCCTGTGCCGCCGTTTTTGTACTGCTCACGTATCACTGTTAAATAGAATGTTTCCACCTACCTAACCTTTTGTAGCGAGGCGTTTGACACGAGGTGAATTTGGCTTTCGCTTTGCACGATAGCTTCCATGGGACACGATCTTTTTGCCGTCCCTTCTCATCTTCATGATCTGATCTCGGGTCAGATCCGCCCGTATTAAACTTTTTGACATAAGCTGTCCACTCCTGTTTTCCGTGTTCCAAAAGTGCTCTAGCGAAAGAGCACTTCTCTTGAATTGATTTCAGACTGTCGTACTTGTTCCTTTTTCTTCTTTTCGGCAATAGCACGGTATTTCCTATCCAACATCCACTCGTAGATGTGGTCTGGCATTTCCATCGTATTTCTACACAATGCCATTGCTTCTTTCCACTTGAGTCCATCCTGCTGCATACCACCTACTATGATGAACCACTCAAATTGTTCTTCTGTCATTTTGCCTCCTAGCAGTAATAAGGTCGTTCTTCTGGAAAAGCTTTTGCAGGATGATCTTCGATTCTTGCTCTCAGATTTGATCGTCCCCACACTCCGCCTATCATTAAAAAGTTGTCATCTCCGTTACCTTCTGGATCTACTCCGTCGTGAGGTCCGTAACCCATCGAGTAATCACCTTTCATCTTTCGGAAGCGCTTGTTGAGTGCGTCCTGTCTTTCTTCCATTCTTTTGAGGTCTCGATTTAAAAACTTCTCTGACTCTACTGGAGTTCCAACTGTATACCACCAACCACCTTCTTCTGAGCCGCCATACGCCTGCCCTATCTCATAAATGTTTAGATACTTCATGTATACCTCTGTTTATGTTTTTGATAACCACGCTTACCTCTCTTCTTTCGGTCCACCTCTTTTCTAGCGCGAAAAGGGCTGTCCTCGTGGAAGAGGATAAAATGCGATCTTGTTTTGTTTCTATTCTTTTTCATACTGCGTATTATGTCACGAAATAGCTCATAAGTCAAGGATTATTTTTTTCTTGTCCCTAGAAAAATGAAAATAATTTCTGTCAGGGGCAGCGGAGCCAGATAGCATTCTCGACTACATGGGCAAAAATAATACTTGTGTTATGCCAAAAAGTGTGATAAAATAATACTCTAATTGTTGAGAGATCAAGTCAATCGACAACTTCTTATAACCCATGCTGGCGAGAAGAGTTTGAATATTTATGCAATTGGAGTGGAAGCGGAATTAAGGGAGCTTCCATCTCCAAATCCATAAGATTATGAAAGTGCTCTTGAGTCAGCATAATCCCAAATCCTACCGATTCAATTTTAAGGAATCTCGACAAGTATTATGACCATGTTAATTCGATACGGTCATAATACCCCGCCTATCTTCCTCCTATATTACTCAAAATTCGTCTTAATTTTGTACAATTCGCCATGATTCAAAATTTTTTACCCGTATTCCTTGTGGGCAATTTTATGGGATTGTACTTAGGACTCCAAGCAGGAATATTATTAGAAATGCCAATAGCCACTTAGATAACGTACTTAGAAAAATGTATAGAAATTCATCCATTAGAGTTCCAAGTCTTCGTATTTTTCATAGGTTTGCTTTAGTTTCTCACCAACCACAACGGGGTCTAGAGCATCTTTCGATTGTAGAAGTCTTATAACTCCAAGTACATCTCCGACCTCTTCCGACAAATTTACTTCTTCGACCCCGTCGCGACCCCGCTTTAACACTTTACTGCAGGCTTGTACAACTTCTCCACACTCTTCCATCAACTTCACGTACAGATTAAATCTCATTAGGATAGCACCCATATAAACCCCGTTGAGACTGTAGTTCCAATCACGGCTACAGTCAATATTATATAAATAGTTTTTTTCATGGATCTCCTACGATAACATAAATTGATGTAAAAATATTGCGCCCGCAAAGATTGCCAACCCCGCTGCGACTACTAACTGCTCATGGTCCTTCATACTTCTTCCCCAAAACAGATAGCTACTTCGAGTTTTTTGAGCGTTGCTTTTGGAGCTTTCTCCAAACCAGATAGACTCTCAACTTCGATTCCCAGACCATCAGCGATATGAGAAACGATCTCCACTTTCGTAACAGGAAGTTCTCCAGTTTTAGTTTTGTAGATCTCACGTCTATAAACTCCTTCTCTTGATAGTTTACCTATGATTGATTTTATACTCTTACTGAGTTCTTTAGCTAGATCCTCTACTGTTTCTCTTTCAGGGCTAGCTTTGTACTTCTCTACCATATACTTGGTAGTTTCTTCACTGTAGTTCATCCAGCTTACCTTTTAAAAATTTAGTTATTGTGTCCATGAACTGAGTTATCTCCTGTACTTGCTTGTCAGTAGCTTGTTGGGGTGATCCCTCGTCCACACCTTCGTCAAGTGCTACCGAGATATCACCATCGGCATCGCACTTAGTTATTACTTGTGTACAGTATTCCAACATCCCTGCGGGGATATTCTCTGCACCAATAGCAGCGGCATACTCCATTACTAGATCGTCGTATCGCACTTGTAACTGTCCACACTCTTTTTCTAGCTCACGAGAAGCCACAAAGAGCTTAGACAGGTTATCAAATCTATCAGCTATTTCATGTTGTAATGTTTGTATCTCTCTCGCAATATTTTCCACTTTTCTATCGAGTGGAAACTTTATCACATTGCTCATGTACTTCTCCCGTTATATCTTCAACCGTTAGCGGTCTAAACTCCCTGTCTAGCTCCCTACTTAAGAGGGGACACGGAATAAACTCCGACTTCTTTCTATTAAGAATCGGATCAGGCACAAATGGTGCATCTCTTTTGAACATAAAATTCTCACTTAAAATTTTGATCGTGTATATTATCTCACGAAATGGCACTCATGTCAAGAATTATTTTCGTTCACCCATAAAAAAACCACCATTCGATTGCTCCAATGGTGGTAAGTTTTTTTGTCGCCTACTTAGCCGCTAAGGTGTTCTCGTTCTCACCCTCTTGCTGGACTGGCATTCTCTGGGTCGGCAGTCCATTCCCACCCTACGCTTTTAGTTGCGTCTGTAGGGCGACGCTGACAGAGTTGGGTAGTAAGGTAGCAATCGAACTCTGTCGATAGATTGCGTACTAGGTGGGGGCTGCGGCGAGGCACCAGTTTTACCGCGATCTTTACTGTCTTATCACACTATCTAGCTGGGCATGACCCAAGAAGTATTGTGTCCCTGACTTCCCCCAGAAACTGGTGGAGAGAGTTGGATTCGAACCAACGAACCTTGCGGGTCGGTTTTACAGACCGATTGCTTTAACCGCTTGCATACCTCTCCAGAAACTGGAGGTCGATGGATTTTCGAGAGGTCGACCAACTCTCGGGTGCGTTTAGGATACTGCGTCGAGCAGAGTCTGTAGATCACCGAAGCCAGCTTTGTTGAGGCTGACAAATTCGACACCAAGCTTAGCTTCAATGTCGGCTACCAAATCAGCTTTTCTCACCTGAGGTGGACGCTTGGTAGGCTTAGGCTGAGCAACGTATACGCCCAGTGCTGAAAGTTTAGCAATAACAGAACGCTCAGTTTTGTTGAACTCAGCAGCCAACTCATTAACAGTAGTGCGAGTTGGGTTAGCTTCATAAGCTGAAACCATGCTGTCAATAACGTCTTGAGGGTAGTTAGTGCTTTTGTTTGCTGTCATAGTCATAGTAGAATCTCTCCCAAAAAATTTATTTAATGTTTCTCTCAATTTCATAATACATATTATATTAGAATTTACCATCTGAGTCAAGAACTTTTTTCCATTTCCTCATCATTTTTTTCTCCGCTTTTCTTGCTTCGACTTCCCACGGAGCATTCCAATAGTCTTCACGCTTGTACTTTTTTCCCTTGAACTTGTCAACTTTTGTGCCAAGTTTTAATTCGCCTAATGCGAACTGCTTTACATGAGTCATCTCGTGAAAGATGGTTCTTATCATGCGGTAATCGTTGAATCGGCTATTGATACGAATCTCATAGCCCCATTCGTTCATCCAAGAATCGCCGTAATAGTTATCCTTGAACTTCGTTAGTATAAGTTTTACTGGGTAAATCTCACACTCGTTCTGCAATTCATAATGCTTTATTGCAAAATCTAGTGCTTTTACCGCAAGTTGCTGCCTTTTCCAAGGCCACCAACCTTTTTTGATTTTTATCTTATACATAGTTCTCCTTAATTTATGAATCTATTATACCAGCAATTGCATCCGTTGTCAAATGATTTTGCCACCATTCGTGCAAAAAACGCCAGCGAATTTCGGGGGGCCGCGCG
>VTLG01016728.1_pt1 | contig 19102 bp, 24 predicted proteins | sample 4694571 | NCBI WGS metagenome assembly VTLG01 (sample SAMN12604809, study PRJNA352737) | marine metagenome | biome: ENVO:00000447; feature: ENVO:00000209|ENVO:00000569|ENVO:01000036; material: ENVO:00002151; isolation source: viral sequences binned using virsorter ...
TATATATAAGGCCATCATATCCAGAGAGTTTACCATTATCTTTAACATACTTTTTCACATATTCATCATAATCATAGAGAGAAGTAAAAGTATCTTTGCTCGATCTTTGCCATTGGCTAACTTTACTTATATCTATAAAATGATGGCGATTTTGTAATCCTAAGGCCATTTCTTTAATCATATTCTTTAGTGTCCTCCCAAGATGCAAATGGTTCTGGAATTTGTCTAAAATCTTCTATGTATTCATTATATTGATTTAAAAGAGTCTCATGTTTGGCAATCAGTTTATCTGCTCTATCTATGGTTTTCTTTACAAAATCTCCATAAGGCTTCTCTTCTGTAGCTTCTTTCGCATGTTCCATTAAAAAGTCATTCAGCAATGACAAGGCTTCACCAAACTCAAGATTTACTTTCATTAGTTTCTCCAATATTTTCTAAATACCAAGAAGCCTGTCTCTGCTTCTTAGATTCTTTATGTTTTTTAACAGTAATCATACCGCTCTTTCTTAATTCTCTAAATGTTCTCTCATAAGTTCCAGGGCTTCCCATTCTGCCATCTTTTCCAGGGACAAATTTCACTGACCTTTCTGATAAATTCTGTATGTCAGAGGTCTTAAATGTTGCTATATTATTTTGCATTAAGTATCTCATATAATTCATAATATGTGTTCTTACTGTCATAGGATCTCCTTATTAAGAATAAGGGGAGCTGGGCCTCGATTCCCAAACTCCCCTATTCTTTACCACTTAGCTAGAAAGGAACAGGATTTGCTTCCTCTTCCTCAGTCTCCGCCTCCGCAGTAGTTACTGTACCATTAGTGTGAACACCGTTAGTGTGAACACCATTTAATACGTGATCTGGTAAAGTGCCTTTACCCATTCTTGTCCAATTTTCAACTGCAGATCTTTTCAGACTAGCTACATTAGCTTCTGTAAAAGTTTCAACTGCGTTTGAAAATACTGTAGGCGCAGGTACAAGATATGGTCGCCCATATTCATTGCCATCTGTGCTTTCTTCTTTAAAGAACAATATGTTTATTCTTTTTCCTATCAACTGCTCAGCATCATCATTAAGCGTGGCACGTTTCTGACCTTCTTCATCTAATGCTTCAACAATACCTGCATTTGCAAAACGGAATAAGCGTGCAATACACCATTCCTCACCAGTTTTCTCACTAGTTTTTGCCCATGTACGCATGTTAAAGTTCTCAGGATAATCTTCAAACCATACATCAATGTATGCTGAATCTTGGTGCTTGCCATATTTAGCAGCCCTGATAGTTAGTTCATGCCAACCAGCGTCATAGTTTGATCCTACTTCGCCTATTGAGATAGTTCTCATAGAATAACTCCTTCTGTTGTTTGAGTTTCATGCATCCCATTACTTGTTGTCGTAACTTGATTAGTAGTTTTAGTAGTCTTCTTAGTAGCACTAACCCTATTAGTTGTGTTCAACAAAGTATTGAGAGCATATGTTTTACCACTACCAGGACTACCAATAACAAGAATACGACAGTTTTCAAAACCACGCTCTCTTGCTGCATTGATAGGTATCTGATAATCTTGGTCTATTACTGGATCTAATAAAGCAGTTCTATCTTTTGCATTATCATACTTCTCTGTACGCTGAGTTACCCATTTATAATGGCGTAAGCCTGATGGTGCAGCTGTAGTTGTAGTATAGAATACAAAGTCAAACCACTTTGATATATCCTCTTTTGTTCCTCCATCAATGTATGGCATTAATTTATTACCATCATCCATGGTTTGGACTTTAGCATGACAATTACAAATAACAATCCCAGGAAGAGATGTTAGCCTGTCAAGCATATGATCCAATGTATTTCTTAGTTTACCCCAGTCTTGAAGCTTCATTGTTCCTGTAGCTCCTCTACCAGATGAAACTAATTGTCTTTGATATTTCTTAGATAATTCAGAAAAAGTATCAACGACTAAAGCATTTACTTCAATACCCTTATTAAGAGTTTTATGTATATGCTCTTCTGTTACATCTAAATTACCAATTTTCTTGGTAGTTTTAGTCTTTTTTTCCGTATATATTTGCGCTAGTATCTTTTCAAACGCATCATATGTGGAAGGTGCTAACATTGGAAGTCCAAACATCTTTTGTATCTTATCTTGATTGCCAAGAGTCTGACTACCACGCTCTAGATCGAAGTATAGTATCTTCATTTAATCTCCTTGTTGATTTATTTTTATGGTTGCTTAGGGGAGGACCCTAATTTGCAAAATTGGCTTCAATTTCGCTAAGTAAATATACTATGCTTCGGCACCATAACGCAACAGATTATCTACACAATATTGATTATGTTTATAGTCTGATACGGTAGGTTTCTCGTTATGCCAGAGTACTGCTGTAGCAGCATTCATTAAGTCCCAAGCTTTGAAGTGAGACTCTCTTTCTTTTAGCTTATCAGTAAACAATTTATCTGCTACTTTACCCCATGTACCTACAGGTAAATCTCTAAGATAATTCATTCTAATATCCATAAGCTCTTTTATTGGCATAGGTTTCAGCAAGGTTTTAGATCTTTCGCAGAAATTAGATAATCTAGTATCAGCATTATCAAATAACTTACCAGCTTTATCTATCTCTTCAGCATAACCTTCAGAACTTTTATCATGCTTAAATCTAAACTGGAAGAAAGCATCATTAGATGTCATTCCATTTAAGCATATTAACCTGTAAGCCATGAATCTTAGGTGAAATGATACACTGCCGTCATAACTATTCCAGGCATTTATACCTAAACCTATAGAATCACCTACTTGTACATCATGTGCAATATCTTTAGTGGCTAAAGTATATACAAACCTTTTACCATCAAAGAATTCTCGTACTACATTCCATTGCCATGGAGTTGCAGTTGTTAATTGATCTACTAGATCCTTTACCTCTTGATTAGGTATCAAAAGATAACTATTTCCTACTACACCTGCTTCTTTCCATTCAGGCATTGTCATTGACATACCATCTTTAGTAGGTTTAGGTGGTCTTTCAGTCTGCACACTAAATGCAGATGATGTTATACCTTCATAATCTAAAGGTACTTTTCGTATTGGTAAGTATGGATTCATTCTTTTTCTCCTGCATAGATTAATAGTTCTCTTGCAAGAACTAGTGCTTGTTTTTTTGTTATATGTACCCAAACTCCATTAAAAGTTTGTGTAGCTGGGGTACCATAAGATTTTAATACAAAATATTTACCACGTTTAGAAGTTCTAAATTTTATAGGTAAACCATGTGCATCTTTAGCTCTTAGGTTAATATATCCACCTTGATCAGTATGCCAATTTATTTTGTTATTTACAAGATAATTAGCATTTTTCTTATGATCCTTTACATACTTTTCTAGCCAGTTCATTTGATCTCCTTTGCTTTTTCCATTGCTATGTGGTCTTGCTCTTCATGATACCTTCTACAATCTTCATCGGCATCAAATACTTCTGGTTGCATATCTTCGTATAGAGCCCACATCATCTCAGCAAACTCTGCTTGGGCTTCCATACATCTTTTCATTGGACCCATCTGGGTCTCGTGCCATAGTGTTACTATATGTCTTTTAGATATTTTAAGATTGCTCACGTTTTTCCCTTTCAGCTATAAATTCACATTGACATGGAACGTAGTCACATTTAAAACATGCTTCACAATGCCAGCAAGTTTCTCTTAAAGACATAGTTCTTAATTGTTTACAATATTCTAAGAACTTCCATCTTTTGTGATTACCAAATGGTTGTGATCTTTCTCTTTTCTTTGGTCTATATTTGTCCCAATTAGTGGCAAAATAGTCATAAAAGGCTTCAGATATATGGTTTAGTGAATATTCTTCAGGTTTCCTCTCTATCTTCATCGTGGTCTCCTTGTTGTTGAAATTTTTGGGCTATCCCTGTACGTTACTTTATTATAACAGGTCTTTAACTCCTAGTGGAATGTCCGTTCTACAGCCCTTGGTACCAATGGTAGTCAGGCAATATATCTAACAAACAGGACTTACACTTACGATGCCATTCCTTTAGACTATAGTGCCCCAGTTACCAGCTATATATATTGTTTTTTGAGTTTCGAGAGCTTGGCTTGATATTTTCTATTATAAAGTTTACGACATGGGTCGCATTGAGCATGTCTATACATACCTATCTTTATAAATTCAGCTCTTGATTTTTCTTCTTTACATTGGGTGCATACTTTTCTAGTTGATCTCATGATAGTGAGATATAGAATAGTAAGCCTATTAGGAATGCCCAGAATAGGGCAGAATATATTGTCATCCCTGCATATACAAGGATTCTATTTAAGCTTTGTTTTAGTGGTCTTGGCATCATCGTCTCCTGTAAATAAATCGGCATAAATTACACGTAATTCCCTTGTTATCCTATGGATCATTGCTATAGTTTTTTGGGGAACTCCATTATTTCTTGCTCGTCTGAGCATAAACTCATGTCGCAGAAGTCTCTGCTTGAGGTAGGCTTTTATCTCCGCTTTGTCCTTTGGCTTGAACTTTAAATACTTCTTGTAACGCTTCATACAGTGCTTTAGCCTCTGTTATCTTTAAATGCATATCTATCATGGTTGCATTTTCGGATCTATAATGCCATAATGTAGCATAGTCGCAATGTAGGTCGCTGACCATTAATTCATCTAAGTTGCTGCCTTCTTTCATGATTACTGATACTTCAGATTTCATAATTCTCCTTAATATAATAGTTATGATAGGGGAGAAAGCAAGAGCAATCTCCCCCATCTGCCTTTTTACAAGAGCCCACTAACTGGAGTAACCCATTAGTTTGCTTGACTGTTTGGCAAGATAAACGGCTCTGTCATAGTGTGAACAGTTGCCATCCTCCTCCCATTTGTCTAGTAGTATATCCACCTCTTTATCTAGACTCATTGCTTTGACTACAGGTTTTAGTATTGTATGATATACACCTGGTGCAGATGACCTAATCATGTTAATACCACTGGTTTAATGTAGTCTTTAGGTCCATCATCATTAAATGTATCTATTTTATAAGTACTACGATTTATGACCTCTTTATCGCCATCACGCCATCTAAGAGCTTCTTTAACAGTAGCTTCACTTAAACCATTCCAACCACCTACATTCTGTACACCTTCAAAATGACTCTCACCAGTACTTGGGTTTATCATTTCAAGATATAAGCCTTTATGATTGGTTGTAACACCTGTTTCATGGTGTATTCTGACAATAGATTGATCAGGTATAGTTACATCTAATAGTCTATATTTACGACCATCTATAGTGTCTTCATCCACTATATCATATTCTAATGTAGCTATTATAGCATTCATACCATAATGTTCTATAATATTACTCCTAAGAGTAGCATTACGATGTTTAAAGCAATCATCCATAGGTACTTTAGACCAGTCCATAGTCTTTAATGTTGGATCTAGACTTGATTGATTTACATCACGACCATCATTAACCCATCTACCTCTCGCAACGTTAGTGTCACCACCAGCATCTTTATATCTCTTAAGAGCATCTCTATTGTTCTTGTTAGATCGATAGTTTGCTTTACGAGCATTAGTATCAGTCTCTTTTGCTTTGTTGTATTTTGCAACAGATTCTAATGTAGGTAGATTAACTAGTGCACCTGTTTTAAGGTCTATTTTCATACCAATCCATGGAGATACTTCTTCAAGTATTTTACCTTGAAATTTATCTCTGAATCGCATGAAATATGCTGACCTACACCATCTGATGTCATAGTTATCCTTTCTAGGCATTACGCCTTGTCTCATTAACTGTTTTAATGTGTTGCCACAACCACGATACCAGTAATTACCTTCCTTTTTCATTGTAAGGATGTAATTCTTGTCCATTGTTGCAATTACACCATCAGCAAGAGTTGTACCATGGTCATAACTATTATAAATGCTATGAAAGTCTATAATATTCTTATTCCTTTTAGTAGCAATATAAATAGTATATCTATCACCAGTAGCACCCTTAAAGTAGACTGATTCACGTATTTTACCATTTTCCATCAACCATTCTACCTTCTTGTTTTGAATGTATCTTGCTACATATGTATTTGCACTATCAGCTCTAGTCTGCGACATATCTAGCCCTCCCAGTAATATGATCCATTTCACGTACTATACGCACTAGATAATATCCTGGTGGTATGTCAACTGGGTTATGTTCTTCATGTTTTAAGGTTACTGTTTGATTACTTACTACAAATCCTTCAGGCACATCTTTACCAGCTTCACGATTATAGCCCATACTTAGTGTTACACCTGCATCTTCCAACATTTCATCCATGTTTACACGATGAGTGTGACCTGTTACTTCACCAAAGGCTAATATAGCCTTAGATTGAGTACCACCATTATAGATAGTTTTATACTCATCACCTGAACGAGTGTTCTTGTCGAATGTTGCCTTGTCTACTTGAAACATTACAACATCACCTTGTTGATATTTCTTCATTATACTTCTCCTTGTTAATGGGTTTATTTTATAACCTATCAGGGTTTAGTATCATAGTACCCCAAAATAATCCTTGAGCATGCGGACTCGATAGGTTAGTTATCTTCTGCATCAGCTATTACAGAGTACCATTGCATACTACCACAACCACCACAAACTATCTCAGTTTCAGGTGTTGGGTTGTAAGATACTATTATAATAGCTATTATTGTCATAGACACGAAGCCAAGTAAGAAATAGTACATTTTATCTCTCATGATAACTCCATTACACCTGCTTTATCTAGCATGGTATTAAAATCTACAGCTTTATCTACCTCTTCATCAACATTAAGATACATTTGATATGTTTGGTTATGATATTGCTTGAGATACTCACTTACTAGTTCATTTAATGGTCTAAACATAGTTACTCCTTGTTTTGTGGGTTGTAGTTTGCAAAAGGTTGAGAGAATATTAGCCTTCAACACCGTTGACCAGGCATTGAGCTCTACAATTAATGGAATCCACCTGTTGTCCCCAATTCAGGCTTTTATTCTCTCTTTGAAGCGGAGGTGGGAGTCGAACCCACTACCTCTGGGATATGAACCCAGTATGCAGCCATTACATCTCTCCGCAAATATATTGCCGTAGTGTAGGGTTTAACTATTCCTACAAGGCTACCCTCTCTATAATACATTATCCTCTCGTTGGACTGTCATCCTACACTAATATCCTTTTGCAGTGGATACATTGTGCAAAGCTATCACAGCTAATTGCGAGTTCATACAACCATGAGAAATGGTTTAAGTATGCTTAATAATGGGTTAAGACTAGTTATGTCTATTTTATGGGCTCCTACTAGAGTTGGTGATTAGTCTTCTATCAGCCATTTGGCTTTTAGCGAGCACAACCTCTAACTCTATACCTGCTTGCAATCTCTTATAACCCTCTACAATACACAGGTTTACTACGTTAATGCGTCCATAAGCATGATCAATGCTTTAATATGAACACAAGGCAAATTTGTGGCTAAAGTGGATCTCTTCACCTTAGCCTACGAGTTATAGTCCCTCACCATTATACGTTAGGAGTTTTGGGCTGTTAGTATTGTTGGAAGCATCACGCCAGTGTCTCAGCTTTACTACGACTCTTGTAAAATATAAACTATTCCTTATAACCTTTAGTTATAGGTTTACCATCAAGGGTTACACCTTCAATATAGATAGGTGGTAACGCCTTCACATCTTCTTTGATTGCACATAATTGGTCAAGTGTTAAGTGACCACATACATCATCAGTAATAGGAGTATCATAACATATTTCAGCAGATTCTTCAGTTCCTTTCAACACAGCCAATTCAAGACCATAGCTGAATTCATTACAGATCACGCTAACACCATAACCATTGGGGTAAAACTCTGTATGTGACATGTATATTCTCCTTATTGTTTGTTTTATGATATGAATAACTAATGATACACATTAGGCGTACCTTGAAGTAATCTCAGCCCCTAACCCTAGCCGTTCTCCGCACCTCTCATTAGTTAGTAATATAACAGGGTCTGCCATTAATCTTAACGTACACTCCCACACCTCGTGTACCCCACCTGTTATTCTAAAAGTTAGAGCCAATGGATCAGAGGATGCGCCTTAAGCAGGGTTTCCCTCTATCTTTAAACATAGGCTCTTGTAAATCATTTAATCACCACTAAGGGTGTATATTGGGCCATTTAGACCCACTGTGTGTTAGTGTATGAGTTACAGTTATAATACAACTACATGGGCACAGTATAGTTACCATGCCCACGCATTTTAAAAGCACCCGAAGGGTGTATATTACACACCCTCCATCGCTACAGTCTCTACATCATACACTTCCTGAGTCTCGATATTACGTAAAGCACCAGTAGTAATATCAATCTCCACCTCATCAGGTAAGTCTTCCTGATTAACGTGAGATGCTAATCTAAAGTAGTACTCATACTTCTCAGCGTCCGTATCTGCTGGTTGGCTACCACCCTTAGGTAGTCTGGTAAGTTGACCCATAGTATTCTTCTTACACCAGCGAGTCTGAAACATCCAGTTCCCTGCATTAGAGATAGCCTTATATCCAAGTAACCACATAATAACTCCTTTCATTTATTTTCAATTATAACGAAACAATGGAAATGAATTCCCATTCAGAGGGGGTGTCCTTTGAATATATTGTCTGCATATTAAAATTGCACAATTTTCAAACCTTTTCTCCTCGGTGTACCCATTCTCTCCCATTTTACTACCCAAAACTTTCACTTGCAATGTTGTATGGCATGACTAGTAAACTGTAGCATGAAAGTATATCACTTAACAATAGCGTACAATCCTAAGACAGAGGAGATAGAGTATATCATGGAGTCTGTAGATGAAGATTCTCTAGAGATCCAGGTGATAGGTGAAATAGACCTGGCAGAGTACTTTGACGAGGCTGTCTTGAAATTGATAGGGGAATGTTACGAAATAGGAGAGGCTTGACTACTCTAGAGCTAGGTATACCACCCCTAACCTCTAATGAGGTTAGGGAGTTAAGGGTAACATTAGGGAGAGAGAGAAGGTTGGGAGAGGTAGTGAGTAGGTATAGAGTAGGTATAGAGTATATATAAGTATATATATATATACATGCGTAGGAGAAAATGGAAGTAAAGACCCCCTATCCAAAACCAAGGAATAGTATGAAAAAAGAGTTTCTAAAGATATTATTATTTATCTGGCTATGTGCTAGCCTATATTTCTTATATGAGATGTGGATTGACATAAACTGGATAGCAGACGCTATACATGCGTATATGAGCATGATGATGGAGCATATGAGGCATTAGATGAGAACTTATAAGATATCTAATCAATTCCACAAGGTGTATGAGAGCATGGAAGAGTATAGAGAAGCATTCCCAGAGATACCAGGTCCATATGTGTCATCAAACTGGAGAGGAGCACAAATAGGAGAATGGGTAGAAGCAGATGATGGATGCATTATTCAAATATTAAGACGTGGAGAAATGAAGACTAGGAGAGGAACTGCTAAGAGTAGAGCATATGTAGGTACTTGTACAGGTACATTCATGTGTACACCACGTACTAAAATGGATACAAGTAAAAGAGAAAATGTATGGACCATATCAGGAAAAGACACGGAACGTGTCATATTAGAACGTAAATCAGCAACTAAACGTGAAATCCTATTCTGCCAATTTATGGCAGGGGGATTAAGCCCAGAGGCAGCATATCTACAGGCCTATGATACAAAAAATCGGCATTATGCTAAAGAACAATCTGGAAGATTGATGAAGACAGAAAGAATAAGGAGCACTATGAAAGAAGAATTAAAACCAGTATGTGATGAACTTGGAATAAATGATAAGTATGCATTAGAAGAAATAAAAAGATTGGCGGATACATCTGTAAAAGACGATATAAAACTAAAAGCATTGTTTAAATTGGCGGATATATTAGATCTAGAAGATAAAAATCAAACTAAAGTTACACAAATATCAGGTGCAATATTCAAAGGCTTTGGAGAAAATGCACTTGAAAACATCGAAAGACCCCAAATTTCCGAAAAAAATAGCAAATAACTGCAATTAATTGTTGCATTTAGGTACATTATGACCCAAAAGTTTTCATAATGGCGAATATTAACCTCCATAATGTTTCAAAAGAAGAAAAAGCGTTACTATTAGCAAAGAATGATTTAATAGCATTTGGCAAATTATTTCTACCAGATGACTTTATGCGATCTGAAACTCCTTTCTTTCATTACGAGGTAGCAGATGCCTTAAATGATTTGGAGCAGCGACAGCTTGCAGTCATCTTGCCTAGGGGCCATGGTAAAACTGTTCTTACCAAATGTTCTATAATGCATGATTTTTGCTTTACTAAAGATCCACTCTTTTATGGGTGGGTCGCTGCCAGCTCCAAAATATCCGTACCAAATTTAGATTATATAAAATATCATTTAGAGTACAATGATAAAGTAAAATATTACTTCGGTAATTTAAAAGGAAGAAAATGGACAGAGGATGATATAGAGCTTTCTAATGGATGTAAGCTTATATCAAAATCTAATCTTTCAGGCATACGTGGGGGTGCTAAGCTGCATAAGCGATATGATCTTATTGTTTTAGATGACTTCGAGGATGAAAATAATACCATCACTCCAGAATCTAGATCTAAGATATCGAACCTGGTAACGGCAGTAGTCTTTCCAGCACTGGAGCCTAAGACTGGTAGACTGCGGATAAATGGAACTCCAGTCCACTATGATAGCTTTATACAGAAGATTCTGGTCGGCTATGAGCAATCGCTAAAAGAGAAGGAGTCATTTAGCTGGCAAGTTATCACATATAAAGCCATATTATCAGACGACACCCCCCTTTGGCCTGATTGGTTTGGTGCAAAGGAAATGGCACGCAAGAAGAAGTTCTACGCAGATAGTGGAACACCACAGAAGTTCTATCAAGAATATATGATGGAAGTACAAAGCGCTGAGGATGCAATCTTTACTAGAGAGCATATAAAGCATTGGGAAGGACAATTTATTTATGATGAAGCGACTAATATATCAAGCATTGTCACCTCTAGTGGAGAGGTTAAGCCAGTTAACGTATTCGCAGGAGTTGACCCTGCTACGGACTCTGTTCGTAGGGACGCTGACTATAGTGTTATTGTTCTCATCGGTTGCGATGTGGATAACAATATTTATGTTTTGGATTATTTTAGGAAGCGCTCTATACCTGTTCTCGGTATTCCAGGATCTGACAAGAAAGGAATTGTCGATCATATTTTCAGACTTAATAAAATATATCACCCAACTCTATTCACGATTGAAGACACAACTATGTCGAAACCTGTTTTCCAAGCAATCAGAGCAGAAATGATGAGAAAGAATGATTTCAGTGTATCATTCAAAGAAGAGAAGCCAGGAACACGTATGAGCAAGAGAGATAGGATACAAGAGATTCTAGCTCAAAGATTTTCAGTAGGTCAAATACATATTAAAAGAACACAGTATGATCTACAAAGAGAGATTATCACATTTGGGCCAAGAATGGCTCATGATGATACAATAGATGCATTAGCATATGCATGTAAGTTTGCATATCCCATAGAAAATATAGAGAAAGATAAAAGTGGAAGATATGCAACTAGTAGGCCAAAAGCAAAATCATGGATCACGGCATGAGTCGTATGAATTCTACAACTCGCAAACATATTATTTGGACTATCAATCCTGGGGCTTAACTGGTATGGAGATTATATATCTGATAAGTGTCCACAGGCGAACTATGCCTGTCCAGCAATATGTGATGTGGATCACAAACATCTACCAATAGAGGAGTGTAATGGCAAGAAAATCAAAAAAGACAAAAGCAGAACAAGTAAAGACCCTATTCTCAAGAGCCAACAACGTACAGAGAGTACAGTGGCAGAAAATTAATCAGCAAGGATTTGATTTCTCTAATGATAATCAATTAACTGCTACTGAAAAACAAGGGTTGGAGAACCAAGGGATGCCTACGTTTACAATTAATCGTATAGCTCCTGTGGTTGAAATGTTAAATTTTTATGCAACTGCAAATACTCCTAGATGGATGGCAGTTGGATCGGAAGGATCTGATTCAGATGTTGCAGCAGTATTTTCTGATATGGCTGACTATGTATGGAATCTATCAGATGGAGATGCTATTTATAGTAATTGTATAAATGATGCAATTACAAAGAGTACTGGATATATGATAGCTACTATTGATAAGAATATGGATAATGGTATGGGAGAGATTGTTCTTCAACAACCAGAACCATTTGATGTGTATGTTGATCCAAAGAGTAGAGATACTTTATTTCGTGATGCATCTTTTGTAATGATAAGAAAGATCTTACCAAAATCACACCTATTAAAACTATACCCTGATCAAAAGAGAAAAATAGAGAAAGCTGCTAAATTTACTGGAACTGACTTTGATTATTCTGAAAGAGCTACAGATGTAGATCAGAAAGACTTTATCTATCAGGATGTTGTAGATGCTATTACTTCAGAAGGTGAGCAGGATGATATGATGGAGCTCTTTGAAGTTTGGGAGAAAGTACGTATACCATATGTAAATGTTTTCTATAAAGTTCCTCCAAAGCCTGAAGAAATGAAACAGATTCAAAAGGAAGTACAAGAGGAAATGCAGAAATTCCAACAAGAGATACAAGTTTCTATGCAAGAACAGATGCAAGAAATGCAACAAGCAGTAGAAGCTGGAGAGATGTTGGAAAGTAGATTTAAACTTGAAATGCAAAAAGCACAAGAGATGGCAAAAGATCAAATAGAGGCCAAGCAAACAGAAATGGAAAGTGCTATGCAGTCTGCAAAGTCTAAGATAGAAAATCGTATCATGACTGAAAAAGAATTTAAAACTATGATGAAGGATAAAACCTTTCAATCCTTAGTTACAGAGCAAATAAAGTTTTTTGGAAATAGAATAAAGCAAACCTGTGTAGCAGGTGATGAAGTATTATATGAATATGTTCTGTCAAATAATATAACAGAATATCCTTTGGTTCCATTTCATTTTAAATGGACAGGAACTCCTTTCCCAATTAGTGCTGTATCTCCATTGGTTGGAAAACAGCAAGAGATGAATAAATCACATCAACTATTAGTACACAATGCTTCACTTGGAAGCAGTTTGAGGTGGTTATATGAAGAAGGTTCAATAAACACCAAGTACTGGGAAGACTACTCCTCCGCTCCTGGTGCACTGCTTCCTAAGAAGCCTGGTTTTGAGAATCCTGTACCAGTACAACCTATGCCACTTAGTAATGCTTTCTTTGGTATAGTTCAAGAAGGCAAACAAGATATGGAATATTTGGCTGGAATTTATGGAGCTATGCAAGGAGATACAAGTGCACAGCATGAAACATATCGTGGTATGTTAGCTATGGATGAATATGGTACTAGGCGTGTAAAGCAGTGGATGCATCATGCTATCGAGCCTGCATTAAAACAATTTGGTAAAGTAATTCAACAATATACTCAAGCTTTATATACTGCACATAAAGTATTTAGAATAGTACAGCCATCATCTATCCAAGAGGACAGAGAGGTGCAAATAAATGTTCCACTGTATAATGATATGGGTGAAGCTATTGGAAAATGGAGAGATTATTCTGTAGCTAAGTTCGATATTAAGATTATAGCAGGATCCACATTGCCTGTAAATAGATGGGCATATCTAGAAGAGTTAAAACAATTATTAGAGGTAGGTGTAGTAGATGATATAGCAGTACTTGCTGAGACTGATATTAGAAATAAAGATAAGATTGCTCAGCGTAAGAGCATGTATTCTCAAATGCAAGGACAAATGTCTAGCATGGAAGAAGAAATAAAAGACCAAGCTGGTACAATTGAAACTCTAGAGAGACAATTAGTACAAGCAGGTATTAAGGGTAAGATTATGCAAGCTGAGATGGAAGTTGAAAAATCTAAGCATGACAAGATTACTACTACTAAGAAAGCTACACTATTAACTGAAGCTCAACAGAAGTTATTAAGAGATACAGAAAGAAAGGATTCTCAAATCCGCAAACAGGCTGCAGATAGTAATATGAAACAGTCTACAATGGAGATGGGTAACGTACTTGCTGAAGCTGGAAGACAGCTACAAGCTGATATGGCTGAAGCAGGTAGAGCAGTAAAGTCTGCTGCAAAGGAAAAAAACACTAAAAAAGAATAAAAAAGTGTTGCATTGCTTTACGGCATAACCTAAAAACTACGATAACGTCAAAATAAGGAGACAATAACATGTCACAAGACACAAACGCTGGTAACTTGAATGATGCAAATCCATTCGACTCCAGTGATGATTTTTTTGATAAACTTGATCAACAAGTTAATAATACTCAAGAGGTAACCCAATCTGAAACAAGTGCGACTCCGACAGGTAACTCGCCAAATAAACAGACTGGCTCCAATAAAGAGAGTAGCTGGGAAAGTGAGAACAATCCCTATAAGACAAAAGCGGAACAACTAGAAAAGCGATATGCTGATTCCAGTCGTGCTGGCCAAGCCAACTATAATAGACTGAAGGAAGTTGAACCATTTTTGCCTGTTCTCGATGCAATGAAAGAAGACAGCGGTTTGGTAGACCATGTACGTAGCTATCTTCAAAGTGGAGGAACTCCTCCAAAGACTGTTCAGGAAGCATTTAATTTAGGCGAAGATTTTGTTTTTGACGGCCATGAAGCTGTGGCGAATCCAAATTCAGATTCTGCTAAAGTTTTTAATGCTTCGGTTGATAACATAGTACAACAAAGAGTTGGACAAATTCTAAACTCTGAAAAGGCTAAAGCCAGAGAAGTTCAAGGTAGAGCTGCTCAAAGGAATGCAGCCTTAGAATTTCAGAAAAGGAATAAATTGTCTAATGAGGAAATGCAAGATCTTATGGATTTTGCCAGTAAAAATCCTCTTACTCTTGATCATATTTATGCTATTAAGAACCAGGGCAGTCGAGATGCTAATATGTCTAATGCAGTAAAAAATGATATGTTAAGCCAAATGAAGAATGCTCAAAACATGCCTACATCCGCATCTGGAGCCAATAGTCAAGCAAGTGGAGATGTGTCATCTGATGACCAGCTCTTTGCTTCTCTGTTTGGTGAAGAGTTAGAAAACGATAACCTGTTCGGATAGGCACTGCCCTCTATAAGGGCATAGATTGTAAAAATTTCTATTCGTCTATTCTGAACATAAATAAGGAATAGACATCATGGCTGATGATTATAGTAACATAAACCAAGCGTATAACGATACGCCTTGGACTGTTGATCATCCAGAGACGGATCTGAATGTAACAGATGCAGATAAAAATGCGGTTGCATCGGCTCTTAATACTGGTGATCTTCGGAGAAAGTATAACTTCGGTAATACTTTCACAACACTATCGGCTAAACGTGACCCTTTTCTCCACCTCCTAAATAGGATTAAGGGAGGAAAGGTCGCAACGGATGATCCTAAGTTCAAGTTCACAACACAGCGTGCTTGCGGACCTCAGCATCGTTACGGTTATATTGTAGCGATTACTGAGTTTGGAGACACAACTATCGACACAAAAGCTGAATGGGATGGTTTAAGTCTCCCAAACACTGATGATGTTGGTGATGCTACTGGTGTGTTTAGTAGCGCTGCTGCGTGTGATGCTGGATCTTGGATGATGCTTAAATTAGCTGGTGATTACGTGTATTCAGGTAATAGACGTAATGCATTTGGTAATGCACTGCAGTATTCGAGCGATCCTATCGCTCTTGGTGATAACGATACTGCACCTAGGTCTTTCTTAAAAGATCAAGTAATAAAGATCAATATGAAAGCTGCTGCTGGTGATAGTGGTACTAATGACTACATACTTGCAAAAGTAATGCATTCACCACGGTACGATGCTAACAATCAACATGCATTTGTAGCATGTCAGGTTGTTAAGACCATGAGTACTGTAACAAACCTCGCAGTTGCTTCATATCTAACTAACGCCTGGGTATCAGGTAGTTTACATGGTTCCACTCCAACTGAATTAGAGCCTCAGCGCTGTTATCCAGTTGGCAGTTCATATCATGAGCTATCTGGTTATGGGGAAAGTTGGAAAGACCAACCCTGGTCAACTGATTTTGGGTTTACCCAGATCTTCAAAACTACAATGATGATGAGTAATCGTGCTCAAGCTACTGTACTTAAATACGAACCTTCCGAATGGAAGCGTGTATGGGGTACAAAGCTTCAAGAGCATGCCTGGGATATTGCCCAGTCAGGTTACTTCGGAGTACAGAATGAAGATTCTAATGGTGTAACCTATACTCAGGGTGCTGTGGATTATATCTTAAATAATGGTAACAAGTTTTCATGGAGTGACAGTTATACAGTTGACGACTTCATGCAAGACATGTCTACTTATAAGGATCCACGTACAGACCTTGGTGGCCAGATAGCATACTTCTGTAATAGTGAAGTATGGAATTGGATGCAGAAGCAGGGTGGATATCTCAAGAACAATGCAGAGATGTCATCCAACTACGAATTCCAATTAACTGGTCGTGGCGTAGCTAAAGGTATTCCGTTTAGTAAGATTTCTACCGTTTATGGCGATATGAATCTTATGCGTGACGTACACCTGGATGGTACAAACATTAACATCCTAGCTGTTAACCTTAATGGATGCAGGTATAGACCTCTCATTGGTAACGGTGTTAATCGTGACACTACAGTTTATGTAGGCGTTAAGAACATCGAAAACTCTGGTGAAGACTATCGTGTAGACCTAATACAAACAGACGCAGGTTTCGAGTTCAGTCAACCTGAAACTCATGCGATCTGGTTGTAAAGGGGGTTCATTATGGCAAACAAATACTGGATAGGTAACGAACCTGCTAGTGACGTAACTAGTGCTGAAGCTCAGGATCTAGCTCAACTTGGCAAAGATGTCAGTGTTGGCGCTATAGATGCTGGAGGCGCAGCTGCTACAAACGGTGCTGCAGCGAAAGTATTGGAAGTAAGCCTTAATGGGGTTACTTACTTTATTCCGTTACACACAGCTAATGAATAATAGCTAAAAAATGGGTGGAAGACGCTGGCTTGACTCCTTCGTGGTTGCTGGGTCAGCGTCCAAGCCCTATAAAGGACTTTAATGGCGACACTTAAAGAGCAGGTAGAGGGACTAACATCCCTAACAATTGGTACAACCCCAACAACCTCTGAATTTGAAACATTCCTGGCTGATGGGGTTAAAGACGTTGTAGACCGTATTCTTCAATTTAAACCACAATTAATGCCTAATTTTGCTAAAACTTCATCTCTATCTTCATCTTCTGGATTAGATATAGGTGGAGCTCAAGTATTAGGAGTGGTTAGGGAAACATCTGCAGGAGAATATAGAGTAGCCGAACCTATAAATCTAAATAAAAGATTTATAGCAAAGGACTCTACAAGCTTAGAGTATAGATCAAAATTTAACCCAGGATGGTATGAACTTGATGGAAAAGTGTTTACAATCCCAGATGCAGGTGGAAGTGGCTCTGGAGCTTCTGTTACTCATATTTCGTATGCATCTCCTACAAACTCTGACACCACAATTAGTGACTTCCCTAGTCAATATGAGCGCTATGTTGCATTGTATGCAGCTATTAAAGTTGTAGATGCTTCTTTGTCTGCAACATCTGTACCTGATGATTTGTCTATTGCTGAAGATGTTCCTGTTGTAGTAGAGGCTCCTTCATATGCTGCTATAGATGCTAGCCTTCAAGATGCAGTAGATAGTTTCTCTAAAGTCTTATCAGGATCTGCTCCAAAATATAATTTAAACAATACAACTATAGGTATTTCTTCATTACAGGATTTCCTTACATTTAGCAGCTTCACAGCAGCTGCCCCACTTATATATGAAGTAGAGCAGCCATTACCTATGCCTAATGCTGCATTATCTTATGATGGGCCTATTAGTACATTGGTACAATATTCAGATGAAAGTATAAATAAACTCTTAACAAAAATACAAGCTCTTACTCCTCCTACATATACTAAAACAGATATTTCTTTAGATCCATGGACATTTTTTGATTCTCCAGATTTTAGTGGCGTTAGCATTCCAGATCCTCCTCAGACTGTAGGTTATGTATTAGATTTTGCTGCTGCTGGGCCTGTCCCAACACCATGGGCTCCAGGTGAAGATGATGCGATTGGTGGTGATACAACATATGGAGCTGATGATTATGCTGGTAGTAGCAATAATCAGCCGTTGAATTGGAAAGTTTTCAATGATGCTCTTGCAGAGGATGATTATGAAAAAGCAACTGCAGAGCTTACAAAAATATCTCACATGACAAGTTTAAGACAAGATGAATTTGCTAAAGCAATGGAGGCATATAAAGAGAAAATAGCTAGAATTGGTGAAATAGAGGCAAACAATAAGGATAAGACTTGGGCTATGAATTTAGCTAAAGTAGGCCATGATCTTTCATTATATACTCAAGAAGTAAGTAATATATTCACAAAATGGACTCATGATTTTAATAGGGAATCGACAATATACACTCAATTAAATACTCAGAAACTTGCCCTTGCTGCTCAGAATGTCTCTGAAGAACTAAATGAATACAATAGATTAAAAGGTATTTATGATGCAGAGATATCTGCTGTAACAAAAGATATAGATAATGCATTGCAATTAGCAACTAAGAATGCAGAGCTTGAAGATAATCTAGAGCTTCAAAATGCTATTAATGCTGCAAAGAAGGAACTAGATCAATGGCAGACAGACTTAAAGCGTTACGAGTTATCTATGACTAAATATACTCAAGATGTTGCTACAAATTTAGACAGATATAAAACTGATTTAAATAGAGAGCTTGATACATGGAAGAGTAGACAATCTAATTTATTAGCAAAATTTAAGGATGATATAGTAGATGCATCAAAAGTCTTTGATGCAGAAAATACAGTCTATCAGGCAACCATACAGAGAGATCTTGCAGAGCTTACAAGTTCGGCTGAAGCTTCTGTGCAGAAAATGGACCTATCTACTAATGTTTCTCTAACGAATAAAGCTCAAGAGCTTCAGGGAGAGATAC
>VTLG01004525.1_pt1 | contig 19099 bp, 21 predicted proteins | sample 4694571 | NCBI WGS metagenome assembly VTLG01 (sample SAMN12604809, study PRJNA352737) | marine metagenome | biome: ENVO:00000447; feature: ENVO:00000209|ENVO:00000569|ENVO:01000036; material: ENVO:00002151; isolation source: viral sequences binned using virsorter ...
TACAAATGCCTGTCTACGTTCAAACTGTGTTAAGGAACTTGCCGCCACATTTAATTTTGAAGCATATCTTTCTACAGCAGGGTCTATACGTGTAAATATACCAATTTCATCTAATAGTTCTGGTTCTAGTTTAGCAGTACCTCTTACTACACGCTGCATAGCATCTGTAAGATTTCTTCCTAATGCCCTAGATGCTTTAAGAGATATCTCACTTAAAGCCTCAATTTGTTTTGTATTAAAACCCGCAGATAAAGCAATGTTAACATTCTGAGCAGCCTCTTCAACTGCAATTTGGCCTTTTGTTATCTCTTTAACAGACGCAAGAATAGTGTCACCACTAGCACCCATTTCGGCAGCTAGAGCGCGAGTACCTCTTATAACAGTTTCAAATTGAGTAGCTCTTTGTAAGGCTGCAAATGCTTGTTGTAATGCAAAAACGTTTGCGGCAGCACCAGCATAGGCAGCAACAAATCCACCGAGACCTTGTGCTTGTGCGGAAAATTGTTTACTTGCAGAAACACCGGCATTTGTTTGCCGAGTTTGTGCTTTAGTAACACCATCAAAAGCTTTAGCGGCCTTAGCAGATCCTCGTTCTTTAACGTCAATCTCAACGGTATTTTTAATTTTACTAGCCACTTAAATCACCTTTTCGCGTTATTTAACGATTCCCTTTGTTTTGCTTTTTCTGCGTAATACTTTGCAGCTTCTCTCTCGGCTACTTTTAAAAGATCAAAAACTTCTCTTTTATTATCTAATTGATATATATCTATTATAGTTGCTAATCCAGAATAGTCTTTTCCCATCCAAGAACCAGACATTCCTTCCCAGATATCAGGAAGGGCATTGAAAAGAACTAAAGCACCTTGAACATTGTATGATAAATCACTTGGATCTTGAGGCATTTCTTCATCTTTTGGCTCCCAACCCATTTGCTCACACATTTGTAAATATTGATCTAAGTTCATACCTCCACCCCAAAAAACGTTGCGAAGGTATTCAATTAGTTTTTTTCGTCGTCCTCAGCTTTCTTCTTAGAAAATTGCTCAAAATCATTCATACAATCTGTTACGAACTGATCAAAAATTGTAGAATTTTTTAAAAGCTCTAAAGCATCTTCTTCATCATACTCTATATTTTCTTCCGGGTCCATAGCTGAAATATCAGCAGGAAAAAGAATCGGTAAATGTTTAGCTTTAAGTCCCTTCCAGTTTTTAATAGCTTTTTCTGAATAAGCTTCAAGAAATTTATCATTATCAATTTCTTCTTCTCGTTGACGAGTACGTTTATTAAATTTAAATGTAAGTGAGCGATTTCTAATTTTCATTAAGTCATCGCGATTAAGATAGACAAGTTCAATCATAAACCCATCAATATCTGGAAATTCAACCCAAGAAGTTGTCTCCTTGGCAATTAGCTTTTTAAGTTTACTCATAGTATTCCCCTCATAAAACGAGTGCCCATCGGTTAATATGCTTTTCGTAAGGTGAGGGGAAACCTATGAATCGCAAGCCGATGGGCACTCTCTGTAAAATTTTGTTTCCCCTCAAAAAATTATTTAAGCCGCTGATTTAGCTGCAAATATTTGTACTTCTCCTCCATCACCTTTAGAAGCTGTAGGCTCCTGGGCAACAAAGTTAACAGACATTGAAATAACATCTTCTGTAGCAACCTGTGGAAACTCAAACTGGCAAGCATCAAGCTGGAAAGCAACATACGGATCACCGGAAGTTGTTCCACCAATAATTAGATTAGCATTTGATGTTTGAGCAGATTGTGTACGTGAATCAGATACAATATTCGCTAAAAATCCTGAACTCTCTGAATCTCCGGCGCGGAGATACATTGTAGCACTTCCAGAAACACCGCGCGTACCCATAAATTGTCCGATTGGTTCATTAAGTGCTGAAATTTCTTCAGGAGTTAAGTATGTAATATTATTATTATAATCGAATGATAGAGCAGTAACTGGAAAAGTATATTTTCTATCGGTACCTGACGCTGAATTTTTATGGTGAAACTCAATTGTGCTGAGACGATTCTTAATAAATGAGTTAGTACCAATTGTTCCTGCAACATTCATTTGATTATATGGGTGATAAGATGGACCAGTATTAGCAATTAGTTCTGATACGTTTGATTTGGCTGTAACAGTAGATCCGTTATTAAGAACTCCTCCAAAACAGTTAACAGCAACATTACGTGGAGCACCAGTAAGTTCGCGCATCGTAGTACCAAATCCTGCCCAAGTAACTGTAGCAATTTCTTCAATACCTGCATCAACAGTAGCTTGATTAACTGTTGCGTTAGAAACTTGATAGAAAACATTATCAAGTTTAAAATAAAGATGATTTTCTGTAGCAGTTGAAAAGTTTGAACGACTTGAATGTGAACCACTAGTTTGTGCAACATTAGTAGTTATTAGTTTACCAGCATTTCCACCAGTAGATTTCCAAGTACTTTGATATGTAGAACCACTTGAAGGACTAGTATTAGATACTAGTGCCTGCCACATATACCAATCAGCAAGGGGTACAACATTACCACCTTGACTTGTTCCACTGGCAGTAGCAGGAGCTGTAGCACCGGAATTAACACCAGTTGGTCGTAAATAAACTTGGAAGTTCCAATCACATGGATTAATAGCTGTATTGAAACGTTGTTGTGAACGGTCAGGGTCAGTACCTGACTCTAAACTTGTAATATCTTGAGTAGCAGCAGAAGAGGTAACTGCAAAACCTGCTAACACCTCAAGTTTCCAAGTATTTTCATTAGTTAAACTCGCTGCGGCCGCTCCATTAATTATGTCAACCGTCGAGTAAAATACCTCTGAATTTCTTTGTAGGTTAAGAGAGGCCATATTTATTCTCCTTTTAAACTAATATATAGTCTATCGTAATTTCAATCTCTCCAAGACCGTAAGGAGAAAATAATCCCTCATCTACAGATATACTTGAAATACTGATTTCTTGTATACCTTTATCGGAATTATCTCCAATACGATAAATTACGTGTTCAATGTCTTGTATAAGATTATCTATTTCATCTTGAGATTCATCATCACTAAAAACATATGCTCTTATGGTAGCGTCCAAAGTCGCAGTTGTCAAATTCTGAGAATTAAAATCTCGGATTTCGGTTCCCGCAGATACATATACACTAGGAAAGTCATTAACTTCATCTAAAAATTTAATTTGTCTTTCCACATTATTATAAAGATTTGTATTATAAGTATAATCAGAATCAAATCCTGACTCTGCACCGTCTATTTCTTTTAACTGTGTTACTAATACATCTATTATATCTGATCTTCGAGAAGTTGCCATTAATTTCCTCTTACAATTGCAAATTGCCTACCATAAAGACCTTGTACAACTTCTCTTATAGAACGAGTTATAAATTCATCCGGATTGCGTGGACTATCTATAAAAGTTTTATATATAGGATCATATATAAAACGTATCATACTTTTTCTATAATTAGGAATAGCTGTAACAGATTTTCTAAATCTACCTGTTCTCTCAGTAAGAACATCAGCAGATAAAGGTGGGCCACGTCTTGGTCCTTTTGGCATGATTTGAGCTAATCTTTTTTGAACCAGAGCAGTTAATTGGGCAGTAGAAATAAACTGTTGTGCTTTTTTTCTATTTTGCCCTTTTCCTTTTTTAACTGCAATTGTCCCTTTAGAAATTATCGCTGATCCAGCTATATATTCCATTGCATACTCAGAAAATCCAGATTCTTTTAAAAATTCTTTAAGATCTTCAACTCCTCCTTTAGAAGGTAAAGCCATTATAGATGATACTATATCCTTTAATACGTTACTCATCAGTCCGCCATCTTTTAATTCTTTTACAATTACTCTATCCATATCATTAAGTGCTTTAGTTATAGTACCTGCTGTAAAATACGCTTGAAATTTAATTCCAGCATCTGTTTCTTTAACTGAAAATTTAAATCCACCTTTTTGAACAGCTTTTCTAATATCTGACCATGTAAATTCAATGCGCCTATTTTGGATAACTCCTTGAAATACAATAGGAATATTTATAAAATTTGTCTTAGCTAGTAAACTAGCTTTAACAGCTCGTGCAGCTTTACCTTTACCATCTAATAATTTTAATATAGCTCTTGAATCATTTTGATTTCTAATTAAAGAGTTTATAAACCTAGTAGTAGCAAACTCAGCAGTTTCAGCTTTTCCGCCAGCGCCAAAACCTGTTACAAGTTCTTGCCTGCCACGTTTTAAAGATATACCTTGACCACCTGCAACTTTAACAGGACTTGCTCTAACAAATTTTCCATCTTCTTCTTTTACAGAAACTGCTTTTAGTTCTTCACCGCTCTCAATAGCAGTATAAAAGTCAGGGAAAAAACCTCCACGACCTTCTTGTATCTTACCGCCACCTAAAGCTCTAATCAAAGCTGCTTCAACCTGATTATTTAATATTTTAGCAATTTTATTTAATTTACTTTTTGTTGCTGATCCTTTTGGAGCGCCAAAGGCTATTGCATAAATTTTTTGATTTAGTTTTAAAGCACTTGCAAGAGCATCAGGTCTGCTATTGTGTCCTATCAATTTTTTACCATTTACATAAACAGACGATCTATTATTTACTACCATTAAACAATCCTATATAATTCAAGAACACGGCGAATATGTGGAGGAAAATCACCAGATAATTTAGCTTTTTCTTGTCTTTCACCTTCAAATGAGAATCCTTGTCTATCTTGTTCTTGTTTATGTATAATTTTTATATAATCCATAGTAGCCATTTGTAAATCATAAGGCACATCTCCACTTTCGTAACCAGCACGATATTTAATCTTTAAAGCATTTGCATATGGATTAAATTTAGGAGGGCCGCCAAGAGTTAATGATGGGTATGAATTCTTAACAGTAGGATAATGTCCAGTAATACCAACATGTCCTATATTACGAGTAATTTTACCACTATCTCTAGCAAATGTAAACTCATTAGTGGTAGAACTTGCGTCTGTAAAAGTTACATCACTATTAGAACCATCACAATGTATTAACAGTACTGTATCATCATCTGTAGCATGTTGATGAGTAGGGGCAGTAAATGCACCAGTATATTGAGCTGATCTAGAAATGCGAACTTCATCAATTTGTCCTACAAAAACATTTGCATTAGAAGGATTTCTTCCAATTTCAACATTACCTGTAAAATCAGGAATATCAACTGTTTTAGCAACTGTAGCACTTCCTACAGAAGTACCATCTTTATATAAAGTTAAACTAGTTCCATTCCTAACTACAGCTACATGAGTCCAAGTATTTGCTACATAACCACTAACACTTGCATCAGCTACATTAGTAGTTTCTGTACCACCTTCTACTGCTCTAAATTGTAAACCTTCTACAGAATGATACCTAAATTCCCAAAAATCATTTGTATCTGTATTATGATTTATAAAAGTTTGAGTACTAGATAAAGAACTCATTCTAACTTGCATATCTATTGTAAAATCTTCAGTATCAAAATAACAATCGCCTTGATCTGTAACTGCTAAATAACTTGAACCATCAAAGTTAGCAGATGTTGTCCCAAATTTTTTAATTCTTTTAATTTTTGCTATATTGCCTATCGTTGTAATTGTATGATTATCTTTATCTGCTCCAGTAACTACATCTAAGCCAGTAGAAGTTGGATTTGATAAATTTACATAATCCGTTCCATTAAATTCTGCAACAGAATATACATTATTGAGAGGGAGTCTACTAGTATAGACTGCGGTTGCACCCCCATCAAAAACTTCAAAATAATCATTTGCGAGAACTTGCTGACCGATATAATGCTCAACAACCGCAGTAGCATAATTAAGCGCATTAGTTAAAGTACCATTATGTTTATCGCTAGAGATACTTAAATAATCTTTTACTTGCGCTAAAGTGACATAAGGATATTTTCCTAAGTTCTCTTCAAATTTTTCCATGATTATTTACCTTTTTTTACTGAACTAACCGTTTTAGTTTCAACAGGTTTAGGTGCTTTTGCTGCGTCCCAGGCTGCTTTTTGTTGATCAATTAGACCAGGACCCCAACCATGTCGTTCAAGCCACTTAGAGGCTTCTTCCCAAGATTCCATATCTTTAATTTCTGAAGTTACTTCCATTGTTATCTCCTAATAAAATAAAAGGGGAGGCGGTATCCCACCTCCCCCTTATATTCCAAATTTTAAACCGATTATTAACCAGTTTTAACTTGGCAAGCGTAGGAATATTTCGAGGAGTCAAGAGCCGCACTAGAATTAGTAGTGAGAGCCTTGAAGTCGAAACGAGTGCTGAGATACATAGCAGTGACCTGCTGACGTGGCTCATACTCGCTCTCGATTTCCATACCCCGGCGTTCTGCAATCATGAAGCCTGGCTTGTAAACCAAAGCACCAATCTGATAGCCAGTGGATCCAACGTTATCCAAGAATTCAGTAATCTGAATCGGGATACCGTAGACTGCACCGACAGAACCCGTTAGGTAAGTCGCGTTCGGACCGAATTTATCGACCGTACGGAAATCAGACGTAGTAACCAAGTTGTTATAACCTTCGATAGTTGTCAGGTAAACAAGTTGATCACCAAGTTGAAGTCCATACTTGCCAAGGGAGCTACGAGCAGAAGCAATATCCGAAGGATCGGCTTTATCACTTCCAGAACCTGTCGTAGCAGTAATTGAAGCGTCATTAGCCAAAGTGGTAATACCCTTCATAACTGAGGCATAACCGGTGCCTGCAGTAATAGCGTTCGTGGGAGCAGCAGTAAACCCAGTAAGGTTTCCACGGCCACGAAGAACTGATTTATCAATCGCGCGAGCAAGCCGACGAGTAGCAGCTGCACGGAGGAAGTCGAGAAGTGGAAGAACCGTATCCTCTTCTTCATCTTTCGCGAGATGAGTGGTAGCCATAAATTTATGCGGAGTGAAAGTTACCGCAGAAATCGTGTGCTGATTGGAAGTAGGAACATTGGTGGTGTCACCTACGCCTGTGGCAAACGTGCCAGAGGCGAACTGTGCTACATCACCATCCGTATCTTCATCGGCAACTGGTACGCGGAAATTCCGAGCATCAACTGCAATACGATTAAACATAGGAGCAATAACGAGTTGTTGTTCCATCTCCGTATAAATATTACTTGAGAAGTTAGAAAGGAATTGATCGACAGTAGTAATCGCTTTCATACGAGAACCCATTTTCGTATCAAATACATCTGCTTTATTCATGCAATGTGCAAGAAGGAAAGCATTTGCCATTTCTTTCTCAGTGAATTGATGGTTATTGCGCTGATTCTCTTGATAAACCATTTTGGTTTGAGTAAGAGCAGTAACTTCATCTTTATATTTGGCAATCTGGGCTTTGAGTTCCTCAAGTTCCTCAGATTCCCTTTTAATAGAAGCACCAGTTTCCTGGGCTTTTTCCGCAGCGTCCGACTCCTTCATAATCGCCTTGCCAGTTTCCTCAACTAACTTGGCTACTTCTGGTTCAGACACTTGCGCGGCTGGAGCAGCTTTCTGTTCGATAGCTTGTTCAGCCGTTTCGATCTTTTCCGCTCCCGCGTTTGAAAGATCAATGGTATCTACGACCTGTTCTGCCATAGTATCGTTCTCCTTTTTAAAGTATCCGTGAAGCTTAAGAGCCAGACTAATATTTGAATCTTCATGTGCCTCACTAGTGTTTAGCTCTAATAGAGCTTTGATTTTTTGTGTGTAGACTTGAGCTAATTTTTGCTCGCTGTCTGTCCATTCTGATGATGGTGTAGTTTTTAAGTTAATTAAAGTATTAAACTTTTCTTGTTCTTGAGGCGTAAGCTCTTTAGAATCTTTATATCTATAAAGTTCTGCCTCTGTTGCGTTGCAATATTTAGCAAAATCATCTATTACACCGTCTGAAGTATCGCTAAAATTGTCGATAATTAAATCGTATTTAGAACCAACATCCCATGTATTAACTATGAAAATATTAGCTGCGTCAACATCAACATTATTATCACAATCTTTTCCTTGTAAGTCAACCTCTAAAAATTTAAAAGTGGGACTTTGGGCAGTTGCAATTTTTGTGACTTTATACCGTCCTTTTTCATACTTTACAAAATCACCATTTTTGATTTCAGAAGTCTCTGTTGCAAGTAAATTAAGAAATGGAATCTGAGTATTTGGGTCTAAATCATGTTCTACCTCATCATCATCTTCGTTTTCTTTAATTTCTGCAATATCTTCAACTCCTTCTTCTTCTTTCACTTCAATTTCCATTTCCTCAATACTTGCTTCAGCAACAGGCAATACTTGCCCGTGTCCTTCTGCATGAACTTTTGGCTCATCTTGAGATATGGATTCTTGTTCTGAGGGTGAAAGAGGACGCTCACTAACATCAGCATCATGGTCAGGACCAACTGTATCATGAACCGCTACACCGACCATACTAATTTCATGTGTATGACCGTCAGCAGCTTCAAGCACACCATTTTTAATTTTATGTGCATGGTTAGCCATATGGGAAGCGTAGGTTGTTACACCATCCATATTCTTATCCATTTCAACAGTATGATAATGACCTTCTGCTAAGTCAGTGATTCCAGCCTTAATTTTAGCGGCTTTCTCATCTTTAGATGTAGTCTCTTCAGACTTGAATGACTCTACGAACTTTTCGTAATCATCATCGGTCTCAAAGCTTTTACGAACACTAAATAAAGATTCTTGATTGCAAGGAACACTTACAACTGAAATCTCTAAAAGTTCCACATCAGTGATGTACATTGAGTCTTCATCACGATTATACTTACCGTCTTTAACCTTAAAACCGACACTAAAGCTCTTGAGAGCGCCGTCCTTTATCAGGGTCTGAATACCGTGGTTAGTTTCTGCTGCATCACTTACAGCAGCTTCAACAAAAATACCTTTTTTATCCACAGTAATCTTATTAACTTTACCAATTGGGCAATCATGCTTATGCTGGTAAAGAAGAACTGGATTGCGTCTGAAGTCATCAACACCCTTAGCCCATGCAGAAGCAGTAACTATGTCACCTGCACGATCCTTGGATGTTGTATTTGCATAACCAGCAATTTTAAGACTTTTATCCTTTTTAGAGGATGAAGCTTTCTCAATCTCGCTGTGTAGAAATAGCATTTTATCCTTCATCGCTTGTTCCTTCTTCATCTAGAGTTTCAGACTCTTCATTGGGAGGTCTGCCCCCTTGAGTAGCATCGGTAGCACTACCAGTAATATTCTGTGGTACTCTAATGCTGTTCTCACCATCAATTGATGGATATCCTAACCCGATTCTTGCTTCGTTAGGTGTTATAATACCTGTATTAACAAGAGTCGAGAAATAAACACTTTGTGTGCGCTCATCCGGTCTAAGTGCCGGTATGGAAAGCTTATCAGGCTTAATTTGTACTCCATTGTTAAAAAATAACATAAACGCACTACAAAATTGGTTTAATATCGGCATAACAGTGTGTTGATAAAAAAGTTTTTGATTAGCATCAATATTAGCATTGTTACCACTCTTTAATAACACATATGGCACACCTAACGCCTTTGCCATATCCTGTTGAATTCTTTCTATTGAGTTTTCAAAATCAAGTTCCTGAAATTTAACTTGTGAAAACTGATCTATCTTTAATCCTCCATCTAAAATAGCTGGATGCCTAGCATTATCAAAGATAGTTGTATATGAGTTTCTCCATCCTTCTAAAAGTCGTTCTTTAACTCGTTTACTTAAAATATTATCAGTAGTTAGTACAAAACCTGGTATTGCGTTATTCTTGAAAAACTGCCTTTGAAAATTAATCATATAATAGTAAAGTTCAATTAAACGTAAAAGCGGTTTTAACTTACTTGTTCCTCTGAATATACTATTTGTATTCTCATTAGTTACGTGTATAACCTCATTTGCTTCAAACCTTATGGACTCACTCTTTCTTGTTTGTTTATTATATCCAAAAAAATCTGAACTCTGTTGATTAGTTACCATATAGTTATAATGATTTACAAAAGTGTGTGGATCAGGAACTACTTCAACATCATTTGCTGGTAACAAATATAAATCATTACCATCGTAATAAAAAAATGCATTGCCGTCAAGATGAAAATCTAAAAGAGCACGTCTGAAAAAACGGACCCTATCCTCAAAAGGATTGGGTCGTATATTTAAAAGTTTATTAACTTTTTTAGCGGGGGTATTACCAGTAATTTTAAGAGGTGTATCTACACATGCAGAGATTACCATCTCGACTGCACGATGTATTATCTCAATCTCACGATAAGCCTGTTCAAAATCAACAATTGTTTCAGGAGACGCAAAAGGTTCAAGTGATGCAATTGACGGTTGGGCCGGATTAAGTTTTTCACTTAACCATTCCCTCCATCTCGGTGTTTCTTTAGTTATTTCCGCCAAGTGCCTTTTCCTTTTGAAGTCCAATCCACTTTTTTACTTTAGGTACTAAGTGGTTAGAATAATTTTGTCCATATAAAGTATGTAATTTCGTATGATGAAATTTACATAATGTATATAAGTTAGATGACTCTAAAAACTCTTTATTATCTTTTGCAAATCTAACTCGTAACTGTTTTATAATTTCTACTCCGGTAACTTGTTTGAAATTATTATCAAGACACCATTTTTGCCAGAGTTGTGATAAACTATAAAGATGATGAAGTTCTAAATTCTCTTTACTTCCACAAATCACACACTTATCACGAATCTTATAATCTTTTTTAATATAGTCCCGAACATACTTTATCGGAAATCTCTTTAATACATCCATATTATCCATTTATTACTATTCTGTCCAACCAATATTTTGAAATTTTTTAATCACGTTCCATCTTTTTGTAAAATGGTGAATATCCTTATTTAATCCAACGTCTTCTTCAGGGAGAAACATAAATCGACCTGGGGTTAATTTTAAGGGTACTTGTAATCTACGTTTTAGTAAATAACTTACAATTATATCATCACCTCTTTCTGGATACCCTATTTTTTCAAGTGAAGATTGTATTTCATTTAGTATAGATTGTTTTACTAAAATTATAGAACCTACAAGAAAATCAACTTCTCCATTACTCCAAACATCTTCTAACTGATCATAACTATTAGCTGTACTTACTCCTCTCTTTCCATAAATTCCTGTAATTGGTAAATTAGATTCAACCATATTTTTTATTAATTTTGGTGATGGTAAAATATCATCATCTAAAATTAATTTATACTCTTCTGGATATTCATAAGCACGAATCCATCGTTCCATACAAAAATAATTTTTTTCATTATTAATTACATCTAACTCACCGCCCCAATAAGGTAATCTGTACTCAGGATTATTATTAATAACAGTTATCTTTGGAAACATTTTCCAAAGTGAAAAAACAATTTTTTTAACATTTTCAGGTCTTTTATAATTTAGTATAATTAGTCTAAGCATATATGGAAATATTACTCATTTTCTGATGTGTGTATATTGCATATCTAATAGCATCACATGGATGTGAAGACCAATCATGAATTGGTTTTGGTTTTTCAGTATTTGGATTCCATTTATAAGATGACATAGCAGAAAAAGAGTGAGCACCACCTTCTACATCAAAATATAATTTATCTTGTTCTATTAGTACTTGTAAAGAAGCTATTCCATCATTAACAGATTTAATCGCATTTTCACAATAAATATCATAATCATATGCGAAATCTGCTTTTACCTGTTGAGCTGCTGAATCAATATAGATATTATCTATATTCCATTCTTCTATTTTTTCTTGAATATTACCTGCTAATTCTGATGTTGTAGATTCCTTAGATATAAATTCGTCTATTATCCAATACTGTTTACCATTAGTTCCAACAACTACAAAAACATTCTCATCTCTATAACCAACATCTAATCCAGCAATTACTTCAGTAAATCTTTCACCTACATAATCACCAATATGTTTTTCCTCATTTAAAGATTCATAAACTTGATCTTCCGTAGTAGTCCATTCACATTCATATTCCTGCGCAAACATAGCTCTAGACATTGCTTTTTGTGCTTCATTTATATCATTTTGAGATAATAAAGGATTTGCTCTATATGTAAAAAGACTACTACCCCACTCTGGAAATTCAGAATCATTTCCTCTAAGAAAGTAATTATAAAGATAATTACCTTTTCCTCTTGGTGTTGAAATCCAAAGACATCTTGAATCTCTATAGGTAGAAAGTGCAGGTCGTAAATCTCTAATAAAATATTCATCATTTGGAATGACTGCTGCTTCATCTACAATTAGTAAGTTTGCAGCACGACCAATTAAAGAATCTCTATTATTAGCTGAAAGTAATCTAAATATAGAACCGTTAATAAGTTTAACAACCTTATCCTTTTGATTAAATTTATCAACTTCAATACGAAGATTTTTAATAAGATCTGTTACATAATCCCATATAATAGAAGATAAGGAAAAATTAGGTGCAACAACCATAACTTGTTGTCCAGGTTCTAAAAGTTTTGCGAAAGCTAATACTGAAGCAGCATATGATTTACCTGTTCGTCTAGCAGCTATTTGTACCCAAAAACGATTTTTATCTAAACCATATACCATAGCCCATTGCGCTTCGTTAAACTCAATAGGTGTAGGTAAACGATCTAAAAGTTTTTGAATTTTAAGTTTAAAAAATTTGTCTCTCATCTGGGAAAAATTTGTATTATCATATAAATAAATCCGGCAACTGCTGTAGTAAAACCACCTACATAAAAAAGAGTTTTTATAGTTGATTGTCCTTGAGTTGCTAAACTATTCAATGTTTGTATTTCTTTATGCATTTCGTCATGTTGTTTTTGGGAAGCCTCAAGTAATTGAAGAATGTTGTGATAACGTTCTTCACACGTCGCTTCGTGAGAGGCTATATTAAGTTTGTTATTTTGTGACCTCTCATGAAGAACTTCGAGTTCTGCTTGTATCTGGTCAAGCTCCCTGGTCTCCGCCACGATACTAAAGCTTTACAATATAATTAAATACCTGTACGGGTAATGTTAAGTTATGAGTATGGCCTCCAGCAGTAACTCCTGTTAATGCAGTAGCGGTTGAGGAGTCTTTTGCTGATGTTGCAAAAGTACCTGTAGTTGTCGTTAAAGACGCTGATCCAGAAGCTGTTGCTTTAACAGCAGAAGAAGCTGCTCCAGTAGTTTCTCCGCCAAGTGTACTATTATTAGTTCCTTTACCTAGGGGAAGTCGATCACGTAAATCAGGAACATTAAAAGTAGTTGTTCCATTTCCTGCTCCATAAGTAGTTCCTAGAATAGCAAATAATCGAGCGTAAGTAGTACGAGATACAGCAGAATCATCGCATATTAAATATCCTGTTGGCGCAGTACCACCTCCATATGCTACTACAGTTCCTGATGGAATAATTTCTATACCACCAGCAGTACTGCCATCATGCATACGAATGTTTTCTGAATCAGTATCAAGAGAAAGTTCTCCAACTGCCCCTGTAAAACTATTATTTTGGCTCGTCGTGCCGCGACGAAGTTGTAATTGTGTAGGCATTTATATTCTCCTTATGATAATGCACCTAAATCTACGGTGCCTAAAGCATTTTCAGCTTTTGTTAATAAATCTAATACTGTTAACGCAGATATGGCTTGGCCAAATGCGTCATTAGTTGCAGATGAAGCAGTTCCACAATCTATATCTGAAGCTAATTCAGTAGCTGGGTTGACAGTACCTGCTGATTGGTCAGTAAATGATAAAGTTCCTGACCCATCTGTTTTTAAAACCTGATCTGCACTACCATCAGCAGTTGGCATATTAAAAGCAACACTATTAGATGTAAGAATAAGCTTACTACCGTCAGAAGATACGGATTCACCGGCATCATGTAACTGAAAGGTAGGTGATCCTCCTGTATCTGTTAATGCTAATCCAGTATCATGAACGTGTGTTAAAACAATTTCATCATTTCCGCCAAAAGAAATTGTAGCACCATCATGCTGAAGTTCTAAGTCTTGAGTTAGTGTAACATCACCATCTGCTCCAATTGAAATTGCATCTACATCAGAGGCTGATCCGATATACCGTCCATCTGCAATATTTATATCTCTTGAAAATGCAACATTTCCTGAATTATGAATAGTAATTGCACCAGGAGTAGTTGCACTACCTATAGTACCATCATTTTTAACAACGATATCATCTACAAATGTTACAATACCCGTTGAAGCAATAGTCATAGCTGTAGCAGCAGAAGCAACGCCTATTGTCCCACCATCTTTGATTAAAATATCGTCTTTAAAGGTAACTATACCTGCGGAACTAATAGTCATAGCATCAGCAGCTGATGCAACCCCTATTGTTCCTCCATCTTTAATCTTAATATCATCTTTAAATGTTACAATACCAGCAGAGCTAATTTGCATAGCATCAGTAGCGCTAAGAGAACCAATATCACCGTCATCAGGTACTAAAAAACCTGTATGAGCATGTATCGTAGTAGTAGCAAAAACATTACCAGTTACATGAACATTGGCAACTGGATTTAAAGCTGCACCAAATGCTATTCTATTTTCAGTAGCATGTGCATTTGCAATATTGGTAATGTCTTGACCAAGACCTCCAACAAATTTTCCAACTCTAGTAACCATTTAAGTCACCTTTCGTATAATTTAATTAAGTATACCGTTACTATAATTAAGTGTCAATTAAATTTTTTAAGTATGCGAGACTATTTCCAAACCGATTCCAGCTGTAAATGTAGCTTCTTTAAATTGTACATTATGAGAAGAATTTGCCATAACATACTGACGTTTTTCTTGATAAATTCCATCAAGATAAACTTCTGTCTCATTAATGCTTGCAACTGTCCTACCAATATTATAACTATTTGCAGTAGTTGTTGCGTAAAAAACATTAGCAAAAGTTGCACCTGCTGCGTCTATCTGTGTTTGTATAGAACTTGTAACACCATCAAGATACCCAATCTCAGTAGAAGTAACAGCACTTACTGCTAACTTACCTGAGCCATTAGATATTACAGCTCTATCCGCAGTAAGATCAGAAGTTGTTACTGTAGAAACAGCACCAGCAATATTATTAGTACGTCTAGTTTCTGCACCACTAAATTGTGTTTGTATTGCAGAGGTAACACCATCAAGATATCCAAGTTCTGTAGAAGTAACAGCACTAGCAGTAAGAATCCCTGACCCGTTTACTTCAAGTGCGCGAGAGGCAGTTAAACCATCAAGACCATTTAACTCAGCAGCTGTTGCACTTACTGCGGTTCCATTTATAGAAAATGCGTCTGTTTCAAGAGTTCCATCAACATCTACATCACCAGAAATATCTAACTCACTTGCAGTAAGTACACCCATAGTTAAATTAGCTACTCCAGTGGGTGAAATAGTTGTATTAGAAAATGGATCTCTTGTTTCAGATAAATAGAAACCATAAGCAGAAGCATCATACCATATAGCAGCATTACCTGAAGTACCACGATTATAAAAAATACCAACATCCATTGAGTTGGTACCACCGTTAGATAATGCAATAAATTGATCTTGTACTATTAAATTTACTGCATTAGCAGTAACTGTATCACCATTAACAGTAAGGTTACCGGTAACAACAGCATCATCATTAAAATTAACTTGCCCAGTAAATGTTGCACCAGCTAATGCAGCTTTGGCATCTAATTGTGTTTGTATAGAACTAGTTGCGTCAACATATCCAAGTTCCGTAGAAGTAACACCAGATAGTACAGCAATTTTACCTGAACCATCGGAAACCATCGCACGAGAAGCTGTTAGGTCTGATGTTAAAACAGAACTTATTGCACCTGCAATATTATTTGTACGTCTTGTCTCTAAAGCACTAACGTTTGACGTAGTAGTATTTAAGTTTGCATTTAATCTCGTATATGTCACATAGTCGTTCGAGGCGGAAGTAGTCGTCGCGATTTTTGCGTCAAGTTGCGTCTGGACCGCTGAACTTACTCCGTCTAAATAACTAAGTTCAGTAGCAGTAACATCGCTTATAGCAATCTTACCCGAACCATTAGTTACCATTGCCCGTGAAGCTGTTAAATCGCCTGTTAATACAGTACTTATAGCTCCCGCGATATTATTTGTACGTCTCGTTTCAACTGCGGTAACATTTGCAGTAGTTGTATTTAGATTAGCATTAAGTTGGGTATATGTTACATAATCATTTGCAGCAGCAACCGCAGTTGTAAGATTTTCTGTTGTTATTTTCTTAGTAGCATCTGCGTTAACATCAACCACTACAAAAACATCAGAAGAAGCTACATCTGCTGCGGCAATCGCTGTTAAGTCTGTTATTTTTACATTAGCCATTTAGTTCTCCTAATCAAGTGGTCGTTATTTGATCGCCCGATTGTGTAAATAAAAATCTTCCATCTTGCGTAATAAACTCTTGTATAGTAGAGTCTGGATTAACTTCTTGCGCTACTAACGGTTGATCATCTTGAGTAATTATAAGATTACCATCTTGTGTAATATACCTAGCATATGGTAAATCTTTATCTTCAACTCCTAATAGACGTCCATCTTCTGTTTGTAATACGTTATCATTTTGTGCTAGTAATAAATTTTTTGGTCCAATTATGGAATCAGATGTTACACTATTTGGTTCATAAAGTATTAAAGCAGGTGACTCATCGTCACCTCTATTTTGTTGAGCTTGTAAAACACTTCCATCTTGAGCAAGTAAGTAAAGATATGAAATATCTCCACCACCAATTCCGCCAGAAGAGATACCTAGCCCAAGTCCGAGGCCAGTCATTATTTACGCTCGCTTACATACAGAGTTCCAGAACCGCTGCTCCCTATTACACATAAATATTTATCAAAATTACGAACTTGTATACCCCCTCCAAGTCCAAGGTCAATTATAGTTGATGATGGTAAAAAATGTCCATTCGACGTAGTACATGTTACATCTGCATCTCCCGTTTGAATAAAGCAATCAGCGGTAGAATAAACCGTAACAACGGAGATCGTTTCGGAAATTTCCGGTGATGTATTGGCCGAACTAGAAGTGAATGGAACTTGATGCCCTTTACCGGGTTTTAGGCCGAGAACGTTAATAGCTTGGTTCCCACCATCCATCGGCATTTGTGTTGTCATTCCATTAAATCCTTCATCAATTTATCATAATTATTAATCTGTACTGCAACAGCAGGTCCAGTTGATTTTGGTTTCAATGCTGTCTCCACTTCGTGGAGATGTTTCATCCAGTCAAGAAGATCTTTTTTGGAATATATACCAGTTTCAACAGCGTCTTGAATTTTTTGGTCAATTACTTGATTTATAAGATTGATTCGCTTGATCCTATTTAAGTAACCTTGCGTAGCGAATACATTATCAATATATGATTTTACTTCTTTCTTTTCGATAACGGATGTTATCCGATCCTGGGAAACCGCATATTCTTCAGATATCTCTTCAACAGATTTACCAGAGAGATAATCATTCGCAATAGCCAATACAACAGGATCGAGCGGAGGTGCCTCAAGTGTCTTATTAAGTGCATCGACTGTAGTTGTTGGTGCAATAGCATTTGATGTCATACATTTTCATCCAAATCATATAAAATTTCAACTTCTAAATCTGCAACACCATATGGCTGAAAAAGTCCTTCATCAGTACGAAAACTAACAACACGTGCATCTGATACACCATTAGCTTTTGAGGCTACATTTGCAGAAAAAGAATCTACCTTTGATTCTACATTTTGTGCAAAAATCTCAGCTGTGTCAATATTATTTTCATCAAAAACATATCCACGGAGTGCGACACCTATACTGCCTAGCCTTCGATTAGCTCCAAGCTCTTCACGACTTTCTGAGCCAGGAGTAAGGCAAACAGTAGGAAAATCATTTATCTCTTCCATATATTTAAAATGTTTAAACACATTTGAAGAGTCTATATCAGGAGTTTGTCCTAGCTCTGTAATAAAACCATCAATTATTTGTTTTCGTCTGGTTGCCATACTGCTTTCACCATTTCATCAAGTGTACTACAATTTTCCTGTAATTTAAAAAATTCTACAGTTTTTCCACTTTGTCTTGAATACCATTTAAGAATCTCCCGCTTTATACGATCTTCTGAAATTTCAATAAAATGTTCATCAAACCATTCTGACCATTCCTCTAGTGAAGGTAAAAGTCATTTATAGATATATGAAAAACGGAGTTTTTTGACTCGTAATCAGGGTGAACCGGAGAAGAGATAGGTAAACATTGTAACCCCTTATTATCTAAAGGAATACCCTCTCTATCATACTCAACAGGTGGTAATCCCGGCCACCAATAATTTCCTGAATCATCTTCCTCTTGAACATGATTCCAGACTAATGGTCCATATTTAAATTTTTCTTCCATAGTTGTCCCCTCTTAAAATTTCTATAAATAGTATAATACTACCTTTAAGGTATGTCAAGATTTCTCCCTAAATTTTCAAAAATTCCCTTGTAAAGTTTCTGAGCAGGTGCCCGCCGCGTGCAAGCTAGGTCAAGTCCTAAGAACCGCCCCCTATAGGGGCGCGAGTTGCGAATGATTCGCATTTGCATATGGAAATAAAATAAAAAAAGATAAAAAAACTTGCGAAAAAAATCGTTTAATATCAATCACTTAGCAATAAAAAAAGCATAAAAAAAACGCCGAATAACGCAATAAAATCAATCACTTACAGCCGCACCCGCTTGACATATAGGATGGCTTGCCCTATACTCATAACCATCAGATAAGGAGATTACGACATGAGCATTTCAAGAACAGTTACCAACGGACGCGATTTCACAAGCGCAATCAAGCGCGAAGTTCTCAAGGGTTTTTGCGTATGCTGCAAAAAAGAAAAAGCCACGCAGGTTGATCATTGCCACGCGCTGCAATTCGGCGGTTCCAGCGATATCGACAATGCCACGGCATTATGCGGTCGCTGCCATTTCGACAAATCACGCGCCGAGGCAAACGCCAAGGACGCGCAGGCCATCGAGAAAATCATCAAGCGGTTTTCCAAAATGACCTTCACGGCAGGCGGCAAGCGCCGGGTGATCATGCCGGGTCGCGATAGCGAAGCAGCCAAAATGGCA
>VTLG01008022.1_pt1 | contig 19095 bp, 29 predicted proteins | sample 4694571 | NCBI WGS metagenome assembly VTLG01 (sample SAMN12604809, study PRJNA352737) | marine metagenome | biome: ENVO:00000447; feature: ENVO:00000209|ENVO:00000569|ENVO:01000036; material: ENVO:00002151; isolation source: viral sequences binned using virsorter ...
AAATGTCAATAAGAGCATTTTCTAATGATGTTTCGTTAAGGTCTGCAGCAGTTGATGGCTCATTTCTAAATGTACCACCACCACCTAATGGGTGGTCTGTTGCACAAAGCTCTTTACCATCACCACCAGTAAAGCTTGAATTAAACGCATTGTTTAATGTAGCAGCGGCTTTGACTTGCTTTGTGTGTGCCATTGATCTTGCTAACGCTCTTGTATATCTAGCTCCAAGCTGGTCATACAAGTTGTCTTCCATTGCTTCTTCTGTCAATGCAAAAGCTAATGCAATAGTTTCCATTGTATATCTTGAAGTATACACTTCGTTTGCAGTATCAAATTCTACGCCTGCACCTTCTGATTTTACTGAAGCATTTCCAAATCCTGATAACATTACTTCTTCTTCAAAAGCTCTGTCAGAATTTTCTGTTTCATAGATTTCTAAATGCTCTTGATCATAACGATCATATTCCATGCCGAATAATGCGTTAAGACCAGGTTCTAACTCTTTTACGAGTTGTGCTCTTGATATAGCCATAATCTAATCTCCCTTACGCTAATCCAGCAGACTTCTGTCCAAATATGTGATTTTGAATCACAACATAGACATTAGTTGCATCTGATGAGACATCGTTATTTTCTGGATCTTGAGAAATATCAATCGCTTTGAGTGATAGAGTTGCGGTGGTTGCACCATCGCTAACATTTAACTCTGCACCAGAAATACCTGTTACAGTAGACCCTGAACTTGTATAAACAATATCAAAGTTACCAAATAAATCTGCAACTGGAAATGCAGCATTACATTGAATCTCAAAGACAACATTTGGATCATCTATGATAAAAGCTTCAATGTCTGACGCATTTGTGCTTGCAGGATAAAAATTGGAAAAGGTCTCTTTTCCTGTTGTAGGATCTGTAAATCTACAACCATTGAATACTCCAACTATTGGTACTGTACCACCATCAGCGTGTACTTCTACACCGCCTCCAGTTACTTGAGCGACCATATCGCCCTGAAATATAGCAGTTCCGTAATTGGCAGCAATTCTATATCGGCTTTGACCACCAGTATAAGGGGCTCCCCCTATCATCTTAATTGGTCTCATGCCAAAAGCAGCATCTTGATTTGCCATTTCTAACTCCTAAGTAAGAATTTTATTAACTTTGCCTCTTGCCACCAAAGGCGACTTGAGACTTCCTATCTTTAGATATCGGCATCGCAGGGTTTGATTCTTTCATCAAATCTCTGTCAACGGCCTCCATCTGTGTGTTGGTTTTATCCCTAAAATATTGATTTCTTTCTTCAACAATCTCTTCTGGGATCCGTGCTAATAAAAGTCCTCCTTGACCAATTACTCCAGCGTTCTTGCCTTCATCAATCACAGGAAAATCTGCATCTGGATAGTCCTCTGCACGCACTAATTCATATCCTTCTCTTTGTCGTTTATGGATATTTGCTTTATCGTCATAATCCATAACACGTTCTCTAATCCACCTATGCTTGTATCCAATAGGTGCTGGTGGAGCATCTAAAACTGATGGTGGTCTCCAAGCTTGTTTTCTTTCCTGTTTTTCACGAGTTGCAGACTCTCGGTTAGCTCTATCTACCATCTTAGGCTCCTTTCCTGGAATCAATTTTAGCTACCTCTTTAGCATATTGCTCTAAAGGTATTCTCATTTTTTTAGCAAACGCAACTTGTCCAGGTGTTAGTTCTATTTGCTTTTTCCGCCCACTATTTGAAACGGCTTTGCCGTTAACAGGTGCAACAGTCTGGGCGACTTTTCTGTCACTCTGAAACTTGTGTGGAAACTCTTTTCTCATACGCTTATCAATTTCCATGTAATACTCATCTGTAGATGGGTCTATTCCATCTTCAGCAACAACTTGTTCATGTATAGCTTGAGCACCTCTTGTCATAACCATGTCTTTGCCAAACCATGAATTTTTATCTAGCCAACCTTGTAACTTAGGATCTAACTCTTGTTTTTGCGGGGTCTGCCTCTTTGGGGCTTCAGGTTGTCCCTCATCTTTTTTAGTTCCTTGAGTTTCGGTTCTAAGTTTTTGTATTCTGAGTCTTTCGTTCTCAATAGCGAGTTTAGCCATGAGGTCACTTGCCTCAGACATTTTTTCAGCATCTCCAGCATCAAAAGCCTCCTTATAAAGTTTTTTTGCTTGAGCAGTTTGTGCTTCTATTCTGTTTCCAAATTCAGATGTATAACCAGTATTTAGCTGAGCAAGTTGTTTTTGCAACTCTTCATTTTGTTTTTTCTGCTCTTCTGCGTATTTGAAAGCAGCATCAGCTTCTTCTAAAGCTTGTTTTCTTTTGGCTGTTAATTGATTAATACGTTTCTGAACATTTTCAGAATAGTTTTCTAATTCTTCTTCTGGCTGTTCAGACCGAACATCTGTTCGCTCTTCTTCTTTTGCTTCAACTTTTGGAGCCTCTTCTTTTTTTTCTTCTGACTCGTCAATATCTACAATTACATTTTCTTCAGGAGCTTCTTGCTCTACTGCTTTTTCTTGTGCTTCATTCATCATTACCTCCACTATACATAAGAAATATCTGTTGGATCAAGTATTTTTGCTATAATATTATCATCATTTATGAGCCTTAACTCAAGACCCTCAACTTTAAATCTATTTCCAGCATATCTTCCCATAAGTACCCATTCTTTCTCAGAACAATATGCCCCAGTTGGGAACTTATCTACGTCTTTATATGCGTCAGGACCCATTTTTACGACATAAGCGACTACTGTTGCAAATGATTCTCTATCTCTTGTTGCATCTGGTATATATACGCCACCTTTTGTCTTTTCTTTTGGATAGTATGGTATTACCAAAAGTCTATAACCAGTTGGTTGTGGAAGTCTATCAATAACAGATGAATCTATTTTTGATGGATCGTCTTCATTTTTGTTGGGTTCTTTATCTTGACTAAATCCTTTTCCTATAGCTGGTGGAACTGGATTAATTTGTTTTTTTGCCAGTAATCTATCTGGCACATAGAGCTTTTTACTCATCGTCTATTCCTTTCATCGAGGTTCTTATTTCTTCTTCACACCAAGTCAGTCCTCGTATTTGACCTACTGCAAACCGATAGTCTTCCATAGAAGCTATCGAACCATCTGCCAAAGACTGTGATAACTCATCTCTTCTTTGACGTATGTTCTTTAGTAAATGTTCTGCTACCTTCACGCCATCCATTATTCTTCTTCCTTATCTCTAAGTTCTATTACTGTCAAGCACATTGGACATCTATAGACATCTTTCAGTTCTGTTTTCTTCAACGCTACTTTGCATCTTATACAAAGTTTATCTGTCATTTTTTCATATTTTCTCTTGCTACGCCTTTTGACTTTTCGTAGGATCTCATTCCACCAAGTCCTAGCAATGAAAGGGTCAAAGTCATAAGTTCACCTGTGGCTAAACTCGGCAAAGTTACATCTGGCATCCATATGGCAGTTGCCCATTCAGCAATGGGCATAATAAAAAATTGAGTTAATAACCCCAGAGCACAGATCCACATTATCGCTGGACGAGCTCCTGCAACAAATATTGAGGGGTGCTTCGCTTGTTCGGCATTGGCTGCAATCTGACCTTTTGCTAATTCTTGAGCATGACGAGAAGCAAGCGTAGCCAAGTCATGGCTCAATCTAGCTTGTTGATCTTTATCTTTTATGAATTTTCCTACCAGACTTGTAACTGGTCCTATAAGTGCTTGTAACATAGCTACCTCCTAATACACTTTAGTTCTTCTCTCGTCTACATATGCCACGAGTTTACACATACATTTATAACTTTCAACCTTTTCTGGTATTTGCACAGATTGTTCAGTAAGTTTTTCAGCATAATATAAGCAATCATTTACGTCTTTAAAGTAAATTTTTGCGTCTACATTCATATTTAAAAAACAAGTTAATAAAAAAGCACTCATGTTTTTCTTGATTTTTTCAAAGCCTCTTTAGCTTTTTTGGCTATGCTTACAACTTCATTTTTTTTCATCACTTTTGCCCTTTGCTCCATGACAGTAAGGATTTGAATTTTTCGAGCGTAAGGTTTTTTAATACGCTTAACTTTTCTAACTGTTGCACGAGCATCAGCAGGAGTTGCAAATTTAATACTAACAGTATCTTTTGGATTTTCGTCAGTATAGAGTCTTCTGCCTGAACCTTTAGGTTTTTTGCCAGTACCAGTTTTTGGATCTTTTTTTGCCATTTATTTACCATTTCTATTCATTATCGCAGATGCTCCCATATATGCAGCAACGATGCCACCGCCAGTGATGTAAAACAAATTACTAATATCGGCAAGTGCTTTGACTCTGTCGAGATCGACAAAAAACATCGCAGCAGTAAAAGTAGCCATAGCAACCAAACTAGCAGTAGCCATACGTCTTTGAGCTCTTTGCTTTCGTAGATCATGCTCAAGTCTTTTGATCTCTGCCATATGCTCAAACTCGTCATCACTAACTATTCCGTCTTGATTGATATCGTAAGAAGCATATTTAGATTTGTCTTGTAATTTTTTTTGTTTCATCTTCTATTTTCCTTATACATCCAAGCAAGTAAAAACACAAAACCTATTACTGTGCAAAACAAAACAAACCAGCCAATATATTCCCATATCTTTCTTATGAGCTCCTGCCTCTCATAAATCTCCTCTTTTCGTTTCTTTCTTATCTCCGCTTCCATTCGAAGAATCTCATTCCAGGAATTGGCCCCATAATGAAAATTGATAAATGATTTGAGTTCTTGACGTTGTGCTTCAAGTTTTTTCTTAGCTGTAAAAGCTTCAATTGCAGATGCTTCTATCTCTCTGCCTTTAAACAACTTTCTAAGTGGTGAGGCATTCTTTGCTGTCTTCTCAGTATTCTCAACATCTGAAACGGCACCCATCCAACGACTTAAATCTTTTCCCATAGATTCGATTTCACGCCCTGCGGCGAAACCTTTTTTGATTGCGTTGAACGCCGTATTAGCTGCTGTAATGGCTATACCAATGGAAGCAGGATCGAGCATTAGAATATACCCTTAAATTTTTGTGGTTTTGCTATTTCAGAAAACTTTTTAATGATGCCACCATCACGCTTTTTTATGGGCTTTTTTCGCTTTCTTTTTCGGCTTTGAGGTTTTGGCTTTGACTTCCCCGCCGTTGACAACGCTATTGCTATTGCTTGTTTCTGCGGATACTTCTCTGACCTCAACTTCCTGATGTTTTGGCTGATCGTTTTTTGGCTCTTGCCTTTCTTCAACGGCATGACCTTGCTCCTTTGCTAATCTTCTTTGCCTTTTCTTCTCTTTTTCAACTTCCCATATCTTTTCTCTTATAGAACTAACCATAATTTATCCTTTCATTGCTCTCATTGCAGCAATATCTCTTTGAGTTTGATCTCTCTGTGCCGCTATTTCTTCTTGTTGATCTAACCTTTGTTGATCAAGGAGTACATCATTTCTTTCTTTTTCTTTGTCTAATGTTTGCTTTTGATCAAACTGGTCTTGTTTCTGTGCAATCTCTTGACCTCTTAACGCTAACTCTTGTTTTCTAATTGTTACAAGTGGATCTTCACTTGGTGGTGGTGTTAATGCTTGTGCATATTGTTCTTGTATCTCTGCGGCTAACTCAGCACTTCTTGAAGCTACTTGTGTTGCCATTTGTTGCATTGCATTAGGGTCTTGTTGCATCATGGCTTGTTGCTCTGGCGGCACAGCATTCATTACTTCTTGTTGTGCTTGTAGTTCAGACATCATGGCAATGTGCTCTGATATATGCCCTTGTAATGTCATAAGGATAGCAGCATTAGCTTGTGCAACTGGCGTACTGATCATAGCTAAATGAGCTGTGATATGTGCTTGATGATTTTGTTCTGGAAAAGCATTCAAGGAACCCCCTTTTAATGCCTCTTGGTTTTCTTTTGCTGGATTCATGGGCATTGGCTGTGGGGGAGGTTGCAACACAGCCTCTATGTTCGTGACCCCTAATGCTTCATACATTTTCCTATAAGCTTGGTACATTCCATTTGGCCCATGAATATCTGGATTGCTTTGTGCTAATTGTAATTGTGTTTGTGCTAAAGCAATACGTTGTGACATAGAAAATATGTTTGGATCAGAAACTGGCAATATGTCTATACGATCATCAAAATCTGTCTGTTTAATTTCAGGTGGTGCTCCAGGCACTTGATATGGATACATAGGCACATCCATAGCAAACAAACGTGCAAGTAACTTAAACTCTATTTTTTGTGAATAATGTAATCGTTTATGGATAGCAGACATCACTTTTGTGCCACGTTCCATAATAGCCATTGTTGTGCCAACTGGTGCGTTGCCTTGCATCTCGCCAACTTTCATGTCAGCCATTGATGCAAAGCGTCTACCAGAGTCGATAAGCGTTCCAAGTAAAGAATACAAGGTTTGAGATGGCTCCTTAAATGGTAAAGGCATGATTGCTTGACGCAAATCCATACCAACCATATCTACATCTCTGAACTCGCCAGGATTTAGTGGAGACTCGTCATCTCTAATCCTTGCACCTCTTGCTTTAAACCCTGCAGGTAAGTTAGACAAAGTACCTGCGTCAATTAATTGTCTAAGTATTGATGTTGATGCTCTTGATAAGCCACCTATCATATGAGTAAGACCAAACCCATAAAACCCAAGACCAGGTAGGAACTTATAATGAATAAAATAAGGGATCTTCCTACGGAACGGATCACCTTCATTGAAATTACGCTTGATCGATAATACTTCACCAGATTTCTCCACTATGGTTACGACATAGGGCATTTTTAATCCAGTAGGCTCTCCGTCTTGTCCAACGTCCTCAAACCCAACTAAATCTAAATCTGTGTGAATTTCATATAAAGTAATTTCTTCGTTATCGCTTGTACTTTTTCCTACACCCTGTATGTCGTCAATTGTTTCTTTGACCTCATCATAGTTCGTACCTCCACTATCTGATGAGGGTAAATCTATATCTCTATAAAACCCTTGAAGTTGTAACTTCCTTATCTCATTTTTGCCCATACGAACAACATGAGTTATGCGTGTAGATGTTTTTAAATCTGTTGCATTGTAAGGAACAATTAAGTCCTCTGCATGAACAAATTTAGAAACAGCTCTCTGCATAGAAGGGTCAAAATAAACTTTTTTAAATGCTGAACCTACAATCGGAAGATAAAATAACATTTGATCTAACTCTGGATCATATTCTTCCATCTCATAAGTTATTTGATAATTCATATAATTTTTAACACGCTCTGCTTGTGCTAGAAGTTCTGGACTTTCTGCACCAACGATATGTGTTCTAACAGGCCCACTTGCTGGTAGCATTTCTCTGTATGCTTGTGCCTGAAACTGTGTAACGCTTTCTGCTAGTAATGGATGAACAACACCAGATGCACCCTCAAAAGGCTCCGCTCTGTCTTCATAGTTCATGCCTAATAATTCTAAACCGCCTTTATACTGTTCTTCCCAATCTCTTCTTGATGAAATGTCATCATCAATTGCACCAACTAAATCACTAGAAACAACTCCTAAATCAGATTCATCAATAAATTGTGCTAGATTTGCATCAAATGGCACTGGTGTTGTCATTTGTATTTCTTGTTGAATTTCACCAATAATGGCAGATCCATCATCAAGTTCAGTTACGCCTGGAGTAATCTCTGCTTCAGGTAAAGGAACTTGTATTCCTTGTGGTTGTTCAGGGTTCTCTACACCATTTACTTTTTCTATTGCCATAATTATCTAAGCTTAAATTTGCCACCTGCTCTTGCGATGCCCATGCCTTTACAGACACCACCGCCAGCACCCATTTTAACAGGTTTGACAGAACCACCAAATTTCATGTTTCTTAATATTTCAAAGTCTTCTCCAGAAATCTTGCCGTCTTTGTTTTTGTCTAATTTTTTTTGACCACCTTTGAGAGCATTAGCTGGATCACCACCAGCTTCCATCTTAACGGCATCTTCTTTTTTAACTTTTTCAATCGCCTCTGCTAATCCACCATCTTTCATACCCAACTTATCTTTTATTTCAATAAATTTTGCTGCTCTTTTTCTTTTTTTACTAAATTTTCCACCTGTCATGGCATCCATTGCACTTACTAAATCACCTAATGGTTTTTCTAATTCTAAAATTTTCATTTTATTTTTTAAACTTTTATCTGCCATATCACTCTCCTGTCTCTGGGTTAACCATTCTTGATTTTGTCATATTAACAACCTCTCCACCACCACTCATCATAATTGTTTGCTTTTGAATACTAAACGGACTTTTTGAATCTGCTGTAATATCAAACTTTTGTGGCTTTGCTTTTACTTTAGTCCTTTTTGCTAGTTTTTTCAAATTCTTTGTAAGCAAGGCATCTTTCTTCTTCTGTTTATCAACTGACTTAATACCAGTTTTGCCACTAGCAATTGTCTGAATAGTTTGAGCTACGCTCTTTAAAGGGTCTTTTGATACTGCCATTAGTAATACTCCATCTTTCTTCTGTAGTTTGGCTCAAACTCTTCATCGTCTGGCGTAGTGATAAAACCACCTTGCCTAAATCTTAGTATAGCCTGTGTCATTGAATCTGCCAAGTCATCATGATCACCATGTGGAAAACTTGCACATTCTTCTACAACTTCTTCTGCAAAATTAGCGTCGGGTCTATACACCATGCCACTCTCAAACACTGGAGCACAAGCGTTCATACGAGCAAATTTATCTGCACCTTTGCTTGGTGTAAAGGGTGTAACGGGCACACCCATTCTTCTTAATTCTTGAGTAAGCGGTGTACCACTTGCTTTCTGTTCTATCAGAATCATGTCAGGATCATATGCTTCGCACAGTTCTTGTGCTTTAAATTTAAGTTCTGGGAAATCCCATCTGCCTTTCTCGGCATCAAGCAAGATGATGGCATCTCCTTCCCCCTCGATGGGAGTAAAAATACCCCAAGTAGTAATAGCACTATAATCAGAACGCTCATTCTTAGTAAAAGCCGTGTCGTATGACTGTATGATGTAGGAACAGGCAGGTGGCTCACTACGATTCCAAACATTCCACCACTCCCTTTTAATTATCGCCCCTTCTTCGGCTGTTGGATTTTGCATATACTGGGCGTTCCACTTGCCTACGGGTATTGAGGCTTTCACGCCTTCTAGTTCGTCTTTGCTCCAATACTCTGGCCAAAGTACGTTTCCAGTCTCTGGAAATATCGCTGGAAATTCTACTACTTCCCATTTGTCTGCACCCCCTTGAGCTTGTTTCTGTAACACTCTTGCTGTGAGATCCTTTATCCCCCAACGTGTCATTACTATAATGATAGAGCCTCCAGGTTGCAATCTTTGTCTCGGTCCAGATGTGTACCACTCATAAATACTATCAAGTGCCGTAGGACTTAAGGCATCTTGCTCAGAAACAGGATCGTCAATAATGAGCAAATCAGCACCTCGTCCAGCCAAAGCACCTCCAACACCAACGGCATAATACTCACCTCCACTGTTTGTTGACCATCTGCCAGATGCCTTGGCATCGGCAGCTAGTTTTACGTCTGGAAATATATCACGGAAATCATCGCTATCAATTAAGTTTTTAACCTTACGACCAAAACCAACGGCAAGTTCTGCTGTGTGTGTAGCTTGTATTATTTTTAAATCTGGACGCTTGCCCATAAGCCAAGATGGAAATAGATAACTTGCAAACTCAGACTTTGTGTGTCTTGGCGGCATATTAACAATTAAACGCTTGATCTTGCCATCAGCTACCTGTTGTAATTTATCCGCGTATATTTTGTGATGTCTACCCTCAATAAAACTAGGCCATATGCGTTTAACAAAATCCATGTACAAATCTTGTGAAGTCTTTTGTTTTTCAAGCATTGTTAAACGCTCAAGCATTGGAGCTATCTTGGATAACTCCTCATCACTCAAATACTCTGTGTATTCTAAATTCATTAACCTGCTGCTAAGAAGTCATCTACCGCTTTGATTAATCCACCATTAGCCATGCCAATTGCACCACCTTTTTTAGCTGAAACAACTGGTCTCGCTGGAACACCTGTTAACAACTCTATCAATCTATTTAATTGACCTGCGTCAAAATTAATAGGTTGTATGTTTGATGACGCTGGTGTAAAAGGACTTGCAACTACAGTATCAGCAGTTATAGGCTGTAAGTTGCCTATTTGTCCACCCATGCCACCAATAACATTAGGTGGTAAATCTGGTTTTTCCTCATCTTGTTTTGGTGTCAAAGTTCTAATTAAAGGTTGATTTGGCTCATTGTCGCTTGTAGCTCTATTTTGATCGGCAAAATCTGTGCCTTCCATTAAAATACCAGTATTAGGATCTCTAGATCCAGTTATTGCTCCCGTTATTGGATCATAAACTGGTGTCTGCCCTTTTTTAGTTATGCCATCATAAATTCTTTTGTTCATCATATCTGTTGCACCAGACAGTAAAGTGTTTATTCCACTTGCTAAACTCGGAATAGTCGTTTTGCCTACTTTAAATCCAGTGGCTTGTGGCATTAAATTTGTCTTATTTAACAACGCTTGAACTTTTGGTGCTTCAATACCAAACGGATCAACTGTAGGAAAAACATCTCCAAACTCACTGTCTAATTCAGTGGTTGTTCCAGAAGTTCTATTTACTGTTCTTGTCGGTGCATCCTTATCTAAGTTTTCTGCAATTGTGTCCTGATCAAGTCTATCTAATAAATCTTTAGTTTCTTGTGCTCTTGCACCACGATCAAGTAGTTCTTGCACTCTATTTTCACGATTTTCAATATCTTTGATCCGTTGTGCTTCAGTGCCACGATCTAATAAATCTTGCACCCTTTGATTAAACATAAATGTGTCAAGTATGTCTAAACTATCATCAACAGTGGTTTCACCTAACGCTCTGCCTCTTTCGGCAGCTCTTTGATCTTCTACATTTCTTGCAAATTGAGTTCTTGGTGCTAAAACAGGAACGTCGGGTATTGTTTGTGTTTGTGTGTTAAATCTTGACTTAACACCTGGAAGACCTGCAAGAGCTGGACTTCCTATCCTTGGATCAGCAACTATCTCACGAAAATCTGTTGGTGTTTCTAAATTCAATGCGTCCGTGACTCTCTTCTCATCTGCTTGATTAAAGACTGCAGCAGAATAAGTAGCTGGATTTACGTTTGAGGCTTTAATAATATTATTGACAATAGTCTCCCCTCTTTTATCACCATCTGCCGCTTCAATTTGAAATTGATTTAAGGCACCAGCTAAATCATTGTCTTTAGCATAATCTTTCAAAGTATTAACAATGTCCTTTTTAAACTGTATTTGTGTTTGATTGCCCTCTGGCAAATCTTTCGTGGCGTTGAAAATGGCTTGATTATTAAATACTACGTTAGGAATAGATGGCGTATTTACAAACTGTCTGGATTCAGCAATGTTCTGTTGTTGTTCTTGATCTGTTACTGTTGGAGTGCTGATGACTTCAAAATTATCTCCAGCAATTGGGTCATCGCCAACTATACTCTCATCATTATCAGACGATGCCTCTCCACCACTAACGGCAGAGTCTTCACTGCCAAAGCCACCCATGCCCTCACCTACATCAAAAAAACTAGGGATGCCCATAGGTCCAGGTTGATTAGCTCCACCTAAATTCTCTAACAACTGTCCCTCTTGTGGCGTTATATAAGCCAACATATGAGGTTGACCCATAATATTTGTGTTTCTTGGAGGCACATTGCCACCTTGTTGCATCATTGAAACTGGCTGGTCAAATATATCTATATTTGATAAAGCGGGTGCCATGTTTGGAGTCATAGCACCCATTGCTGGTGCCACGACTGGAGGATTAACTGAGGTAGCACCATTCATGTTTTTTAAAAAATTATTAAAATTACCCCTGCTAACGGCAGTTGTATCTAATTTTACCTGCGGTGGTTGTGCAGGTGCAGCGGGGGTCGGCATAAACCCACCTAAAGGTCCATTTGCCATGTCAAATCTCCGAAAAAAGCTTCTTTAAGAGATATTAACCCACTAACCTGCTTTTTGCAATAGCATTGTCATCTCTCGATTACTCTGATCAAGCAATCTTGATACCCAAATCTCATCTTGACGCTTATCTGCCTCGCCTAATGTATGATCTATGGCGTTGCATAGCTTCCAAATGCGTTCTTTTTCATATTTTGTGAGTGGTTTTGCGTTTTCATCAAATTCTTTAATGCTTTTTGATGCTTTTTCAGCCTTTTTTGCGTCTGTCCAGTACAGAACGGCGTATTTTACGGATAATGGTATGCGATATTTGTTAGTTTCGTAACATCTATACCCTCTTTCACTCAGTCCAAGCCTCTTTGCCATGTCTATTTGGCTTAAGTTTAGGTCTTTTCTGTGTTTTTTTAGCTCTTCTCCGTTCCAATCGCTAAAACTCTGGTCATTTTTTTTCATTTTTTCTCCTTTAGCACACCACTATGAACTAAATCATCAACTAAGTCCTCATCTGAACTAAACCTCATGGACGCACCAGTCCAATCAGACACCATAGAAGCGTATGATCTTCTCAAGTCCTCTCTAGTTCTAAAAGCCATCTCTGATTTTTCAGTTATTTGGTCAACTATTTCTTTTGGGTTGCCAGTCAACGTAATCGAGCCACTATCCCCTTGCATTATGTATGTTTTCATAAATACATCATAGGTTTTCAGTGCCTAAAGGTCAAGGATTTTTTTTATAAAATTTTTTTGGGGTGACGTTTTTGAAACAGCTGGGGGCTGTTTGAGGAGAACCGAGTGCGTGGCGACCCAGATACACAAAATATAAAAAAAGGGGCGTATATGGTACGCCCCCACCGATTTTTTTTTAAGATTACTAGACTATGAGAGTCTAGTAATTCTATCATGAAACCATTGTTTCAAATCTTGTCTAAGATTAGACCATACACAATCGTCGTTGTCGTTTAGTTGTATTGTTCCTTGTGATATTCTTTCGATCTCTTGTGGAATCTTGTAACCATTTAAATCGTATTGTTGGTTTGACGTACCATTTAAATGACCATAATACTCTTGATTAAGAGTGATAACAGATTGAGTCGATCCTAGTTTACGTCTAATCGTGTTGATTGTACGTCTTACAGATCTCGCATCGTTAATACCACATTGAGTCATAATCTCTCTTGTAGTCGCTCCTTCATCTGTTTGAATCATTTGAAACACTTTATAAAGCTTAGTGTTATATGGCATCGTATTTGTTAGAGTCTCCATATATCTTGTTCCTTGATCAACTAAGGTGAATCTGTGATTCTTAGAATAGTCAATTAAGTTAACTAGAAACTCGACCCAATTCTTAAGCTTTTCAGTTGATAACGTGCCTTGATGTTGTCTAAATTCTATCGTTCCTTTACCTTGTATTTTGCCATTTGGAGCCAATTGAATATTAGTAAGATTGATCGCATTAAACTTGCCACTAATAGAATTTTTTAATTGTGAAATATTAGTTGATGATTCTATTTGTGATAATCTGTTATTGATTTCATAACAGTATCTAGAACCACGTCTAGAACGTGATACAAGCTTATTAATATCGCTTTGATACTTGGCATATCTAAAACATACGTCTTTGATAACCTCAAACTGTAAATGATCAGTGGAGTCTTGAAAATACTTGTGTTGTCTAAATAACCTTATAGATTCAAGGTTAAAATCTTCACTATCCATTGTAATTGGTTTTAAACCTATATGAACGTGTTGACCACATTGAGTCGTTATTCTGCCTCCTAAACTAATAATAATATCGTTTACTTGGGAATTAATAGACCAAGTAGATTCTGCTTTAAATGATAAAGGAGGAAAGACTACCTCGCCACCATTTCTTAAACTACCATCGCCAATGATTCTTAAATAATCTAAATGAGGATAATTATTTCTAATCTCATTTCTAAGAGTCATAATATCTAAATTATCAAACTCTTTTTCTATTCCTATCGCTAAATTTAACATTCTAAGATCCTTTCGTTTATAATTAAAAATGTTTGTTTGCTTAAGAATCATTCTAAACGAACATTTCAAAATTATCAAGGCATTTATTACCTATTTTAAAAAATAATTTAGTTTAAATTTGTTGAATTTCTGCCAATGTTCGCAAAAAAAGAGGACTGGTGCAGCAAGCTGTGCAGCACCGAGCTGCTCCGACTCCGACTCCGAAGTCCGATGTCCGACACCGAGCCCGGTCCGATACCGAACAATTGTTCCGAAACTGGGGACGCCGGGCAAGCCGTGCAGCAGCAGGTTCCCGGCTGGGCAGCAGGCGAGAGCGAACAATCGCAGAAATCTGCGACTTTTTTTCTGCCCGGTGTACAACGCACCAGGTAAACCAGAGCGAACAATAATTCGTTTGCCCGGATTTCCCGGCTCTAAAAACGAACAATCATTCGGCTGCCCGGATTTCCCAGCTTGCAGCACGAACAAAAAAACCAGAGCTAGAAGCTCTGGCTTTTGTCCGAAGTTTTACCTCCTTTCTAAGTAATGATAAGTAAGAACCAAAACGCTACCCACATCATCAAGATGCCAATAGTGTTAATCAAGAACATCCAAAACATTTACACCTCCTCAGTAGTATTGAACTCAATTTCCGTTGAGCCAATGACATCATCATCGGAAATTTTTGTCATCTGTTTAAGACAAGCGTCTCTAATTTGCGTGGGCATTAAAGATTCAATCTCTTCGTTTTCATGCTCACACCAAAAACGAAATGTAATCATTGTTTTATACATAATTAAATCCATTCTTGCTTGATAGCCTTGTAGTCGTCATAGAGAACAGAGGCTAAAGTGGAAACAACATGAAACCCCATGTCCATACCACAACCACCAACGCCAACAGAACTTGTTTTGTCTTTGTATGGAAATCCAGTAACTCTTGCTACATGGTAAGACAACCAAGTTGGCTTGTCGTTGATGATGCTATGAACAGAAATGTTTCTGTACATTCCACTCGGTGAAACTTTGCGTAAAATTGTGTACGCAGTTGATCCCTTTGGGAAATACTCTTTGAGCAGAGCTTTGCTTTCTTCAATAGTCATAATGACCTCCTTTTGTTTTTGTTTGTGTGAGAGTTGCTTTTTTAAGTCCCCAACTCTCATTTAAGACTATGGATATTAACCCACTTAAATATTTGGGGGAGTTGCTATTTTTCGGGTCTGTGAACCCCCACCCTGAACTTTCGACCTCATTGTTTTTTATGCTAATCCAACTGGTATTTTTTTTAAATTCTACGCAGTTTGCGAATCAACATACTATTAATATAGGTCATCATTGCCTATATGTCAACCACCAAATTAATTTTTTTTCTTGTTGACATATCGGCATTGAGTTACTATATTATATATACAAACAAACAAAAGGAGAATCTTATGGACTTAATTAAACTTAAAAAAAGAATTGCTGAAGAACAAGCTAAGCTGCGACACTTTGAAAAGCAGAAAAAATTTTTTGCTATGAAAAGCGAAGCAGATTTTAAGGCAATGATGGAAGAGAACTTTACTCTTATTAATAATGAATGGGTGCCAAAGAAAAAGACAAAGAGCTAGACCACACCATTTATTTCAACAAGACCCACGCAAATGCGTGGGTTTTTTTGTTCGGTTCGCAGCTGCGTTCAGCTGGGCCAAAAACGAACAATAGTTCGTTCAGTCTTCTACTGGGTAAACAAACTGGTGATGAGGCGGAACGGCAGCAGCGTGCTGCACCCAGATACCGAACAATTGTGAAGTCCGAAGTCCGAAAAACAAAACTTCCCAGCTGCCCAGCTGGGTCTGGAACGAACAATAGTTCACTTTCACACCTGGCCGCAAGCGGCACCGAACAATTATTCGTTTTACCAGCTGGGATCTCGTCCAGAGCGAACAAATGGTGCGAACAAAGGGCGTGGCAGAAGCCAGTCCGAGCAGCTCTGACACCGAACAAGTCCGAAAGTCCGAGTCCGAGAGCCCGTCTGGTGAAGTCCGACGACCTCCGTGACACCGAACACACCAAGTGTAAGCGTTATTTATGGGCTTTTATGTTATCATGCTCTATCTCTATTGGGTCGTTATGGGTCTTTGTGGCTAGTTTCATGCGTTTCTGGGCAAGTGTTTGAAATTCTTGTAGTTTTTCCAGTATTTGCTCCCTTGTGAGGCTATCCGTTTGTTCGTGTAGCACATGAGCCTTATTTACAAGCAATCCAGTAGCCTTTAAACGCAGTTCTTCAGCTCTAATAGCCTCACCGAACTTACCACTCTCCCACGCCTCATTTCTGATCTTCAACAGATCACGAACTGACTTCTCGATCGTTACACCGAACCTACTTCTGTTCTCTTCACGCATCTCTTGGAAACGCTCCTGGACAACTGGGTTACGAAGCAGCCGAACAGCATCTACGCCTGGATTAGAATATCCTGCCGACCTTGCCGCTGCCGTCTGTGTCATATCTTTGTGCATGAAGTTATCCAAAAAAGCCTGCTGCTTGTCGGTCAATCTTTTCTGACCAGCAAGCCTTTGCTCTCTTGATAAATCTTCTCCTACTTTAGGCATAAGTTCTCCTTTTTTGCTATCAGTAAATATAGGGTATGGGGTGGGTTACTTACCACCCCCCTATACCCCCTTATAGGGGGGAAGTTCGGTAAGTTGGTAAGTACTAATAAAATCAATGACTTACAAGCCAATATAAACTTACCATGACAATTGGTAAGTTCGGTAAGTGAATTTAATTTATTCAATAATATCAATGTTTTACAACTTCCCATCAAAATCTACTTACCAGTAAGTTGGTAAGTGGTAAGTAAATTACTCATAAATCACTAGTACATTATGATAATCTGTTCGTTTAAACCAAGTGCCATTATCGGTACACTCGTAGCCTAAATCTTTCATAGCACTCCAAGTCTGCACCCAACAATAATGACACTCATCATCGCCTAAACCAGCACCTTTATAACAAGATAATTTATGCTTCATATCAATGCCTAATTTTTGCGTTAGACCCATTTCAACTGCACAACCAATACAGATTGTTCGTTTATTAACAACCAGTTCTCGGTTACGCAGAATGCTCTCGTTACATTTAGTACATCTGACCCTAGTTCGCTTTGTAATGGGCGATTCCATGCTCACACTCCTCAAATGCAACAATTTGAAACAACTTAAAGTCGCTATATGCTGGTTCGTTTTCAAGAATACCAACACCTTTTGACTTATCTCCCTCAGTAATTTTAACCCACATTCGCTCTGAGCCAATGCCTTTTTGCCTACTGGTTTCATTTACTGGAAAGCGAACTTTAACATAGCCTTGATCCTCAAATTGTGCATCTGAGTTCAACACTGCCGTGTTCGGCAACGCAACCATGTTTTTTCCCAAGCTCTGAAATGGCTTGACTTTATTTGCTCTACGCTGCTTTCTATTCATTATGTACCTACCTTTCTTGCTAGATTAAGTTTAAGTTCTTGGTTTTCCTCAGCCTCACGAACTGCCCAACACAAGTAATCTTTATCAAGAACAAAATCTTCATATCCTTGAGCAATCGTGTTGTAATAATGAGCTGGTGGAACACCAAAACCTTTTCTACGCATAACATAAAACATAACTTTCTGACCTTTAAATCCAGGCACTTCAAGTTTAAGTTTAATTTTTTTATATAAGTATGGGAAACCCTCGAATTTATCTAAGGCTTTCTCACATTTGTCTGTAATCTTCCATAAGCCAATAGGAACTTTTGCACCCTTATGTTTAATGATGTCTGCAACACCATTAAACACAAGCTTGTAATCCACTAAATGAAAGCCAAGAATAGGCTTTGCCAATGGACAACGCACTTCCATATTTGCCATGTTTAGATTAGCACCATATGCACCATATAACATTACGCTGCCCTCTTTTCTACAAAGCTAAATACGTTTTCCCAATCATCTGCTCTGTATAAAAATGATTCTTTCGATAATGGAATATTAAGATCATGCACTTCAACATAGTTATCACAAACGTAAATAGCTAAATCTTTAGCATGATAGATACGCACACCACCAAATGAAGCGTCAATCCAATTACTGGGCAATTTTTTTACTTTTTCCATAACACAATCTCCTTTTGTTAAAATGTTATACTATATATATAAGCACTCATTACCTATATGTCAAATAATTTTAACTGTGGCTTTACGTTTTTTATTCTTGCTTTGGCAATTTCATAGTATTCTTCTTCTTTCTCTATACCAACAAACTTAAAATCTTCTTCCCTTGCACCCATGCCAGTCGATCCGCTGCCCATAAACGGATCTAACACCAGTCCTCCTTTGGGCGTTACTAAGCGAACAAGGTATCGCATTAGCTCAACTGGTTTTACTGTGGGGTGAGTGTTCTTTCTTGCTATGACTTTGTTTAACCCTATGTCTTGACCTTTGTCATATCCCTCGCCAACTGACTGTGCTCCACCACTCATGCCCATCATCTTTGTTTCAAAACCATGTAATCCACTGTTACGCTCATCTTTTGATGTCTTTGCACAATAGAAGTACCTAGACGCATTACCCTGGTCGCCATAAGCTGGCATGAATTGTTCGGTATCAGCAAGCTCACCAGCAGTCCAGATGCCTTTGTGTGTTCGCTCTCTGCTGACCTCCGTGCTGGAAGTTTCAGGAAATATTTCTTGTATTTGTTCGCTTCCATCGTGCATCACATTGCTTGGCCAACGCCCTGTTTGATTATCAAGTAAGTCCGAGTCCGATAGTTGCTTACGCTTGGCGTTAGATGTCTGACCGAATGATAGCTTGTCAACACCGATTGCAGCCTTACTTTGTTCGCCTTGATCACGGAAGTCTGGCATTGTATCTGGATGTTTGACCTCTCCCTCAATCCGACAAGCGTCTATGTTTATTGCACCAGTACCGAACTTATCTACGTTTTGTGCCACCGACTTCTCTGACAGAGGCTTTCTTGCCAATACCATTGGTTCATGTGCAGGCTTTAAAGCAGTACCCCAACCATTACCTACGTTGTGGCTTTTTGGAAACCCACTACCATAAAGCCAAATACATTGATCTCTGATTTCAAACCCGGCATCTTCTATGGCAACTGCCATTCTGTGGTATGTTCGTGATCCGCT
>VTLG01002747.1_pt1 | contig 19084 bp, 29 predicted proteins | sample 4694571 | NCBI WGS metagenome assembly VTLG01 (sample SAMN12604809, study PRJNA352737) | marine metagenome | biome: ENVO:00000447; feature: ENVO:00000209|ENVO:00000569|ENVO:01000036; material: ENVO:00002151; isolation source: viral sequences binned using virsorter ...
TCAGCTTCACGCATCGGGATATATGATTAACCCTAACTCTAAGTTTGCATATATCTGTAGCGATGTAATTAATATACGAAGTTATGTAAAAGCTAATTCTGATCTTTTTTCTTCAGATTAGAAACTTCTTTTTTAAGAATTTTGGTAAATATTTTTTTAAATATTTTTTTGATTTGGTTTAGTACAGCTTGACCCGCTATACCACCAGCAACAGATACAACTGAAGCAGTACCAGCAGCGATTACAGAAGATGCAATGACTTCTGGTGCAGGGATAGGCATTTCACCAAAAAATGGTAAATTGAAAGTAGCTACAGTTTCAGATGAAGTATTTTCTAGGTTTTTTGGTAGGTTCTTTGGGATCTGCTCTTGGTTTATACCTTGCACTTCCTCTTTTGGTTCCTTTTCTGTTGAAGAGCTACCTCCCTGATCTACCTGCAATCCCGACTCTACCTGTTCCAGACTCGGCAAAAGAATTGGATCTAAAAAAGGCTCTTCCACTACAGGTGGATAAAAAATTGTTTTAGGTGGTACAAGTACATCAGAAGTATCTGGCAAATCAGGTAAAATTATATCCATAACTTAATTAATAGAAGTAGAAATAAATAGTGTCTTACTTCTGCCAATTCCTACTTCTGTTAATAACATAGCAGAAATTTAAAATTTAGGATTATTTTTTTTAACTTCGCTGCAATGCTTGAACCATTCGCCCCTGTTATCTAATACGCCATACTTTTCTATGTCTTTGGTCATCATTGAAAACTGTTCTTGCATCTTTTTATATTGCTGCTTTCTGTTTTTAATAACCCGATTATTTTTTTCGTATTTATCAGCTAATTCTTTATAACTGTCCATGTGCATTTTAGTTGGTCTTATTACATCTGATACATTCCAAGTTTTTATAACAGCACCATTACCGATATCCAATAACATAATTTTATTTACATCAGACATTATTGCTTTTGCTTCTTCTTCTGTTTTTCCGTTTTCTGTTAAATGTATAAAAACTAAAGATGATAACTGTGGCATTAAGTCGGTTCAGTAGGCCATGTAATATTTGATAATTTTGTATCTGTTGGAGTTTGATTTGCTGGTAAATCTCTTAATGCTTGCCTATAAGTTTTCTGTGCATCGGTCATTGTTCTATCAGGTGATGCCATCCAATCAGTTTCTTTTAGTTTCATGTTTCTTTGATACCTTAATTCAACTAATGCTAAAGAACCATTTGCAGTTTTCCAAGCTTCCCAAGCTGCATTTATCTGTTCATCAGTAGGCTGTGCATCTGGATTTCTGCCGTCATCGTACCATTTTGCAATACTATGTGTTGTCTTATTTAAAACATATTCATTGTTATTCAAGCCAAGTTGCTCAATAGCTAAATCAATATCAACGTCTGCATTAATTGTCATGATGTCATCCTCCAGATTACAACTTGTGCATAAAATTCTTCTTCTGATGCAAAATTAGCATCTCTTCCAAGGCCAGTACTTGATTTTGATGTAGAACATCTATGTTTAAGGAAATAACCTTCACTTGAAGCATTAGTTACTACACCAAAACCATGAGACATCTGCACGTTCGGATAGCTTGTATGACTGTAGACATTATTTCCAAAAAGTTTGTCAGTACCGCCATCAGTAACAATTTTAGTTCTATGTACACCAATGTCAAATCCACCTGCTTGAAAAAACATTAAATATGTCCCTGCTGGTAACTCAAATTCACCTGTACTTGTATCTAAAGTACAAAAACTTTCTCCATCATGTTCTTCTGTATTTAAAACTCTTACCCTATCTGCTCCATTAGTAAAAGTACCAGCATCAGTAGCATGAGCTTGCTTTTCTCTTAATATTGCAACAGCAGTACCAACTCCGACACGCTTAAGACTCACACCATCTCCATTATTGAGATACAAGTCTTTGTATGAAATTACTCTGTCATCCATAAATTGAAATGCAGTAACAAGTGAAGTGCTTGATGTGTTTGCACATTTGACAGTTATTTCTCCGCCACCTGCTGTTGTTTGACTTTGACCCTGTATTCTTGCTACTACACCAGCACCAGAACTGTCAGAACCCCTAAAATCAATTCTTCCAATAACTTGATCTGTACTTGTAGTTGTATCTATATCACGGAATTCTATAACATTTGTTGTAGTACCATCTTCTCCAGCACTTGTATTACTATCCTGAAGTACTAATCCATCACTACTAAAGAAAGCCTGTGTTGTTGTACCATCGGTTTGAAATAAAATAAAATCGTCACATCTAAGAGTTATATCATCATCAGAATCAAGCAAAATACTAGCACCATTACTACAAACCAAATCAAAAGCATTAGAAGCAGAATCAAAATCTAAAGAAATATCATTTCCAGTACCAAACCTTATTGCTACATCATCATTAAAATCTATACCTGTTGCACCACCTACGCCAGCGGCAGAACCCCATGTAAGAGTGGTTGGTGTAGAAGAATCCGCTAGTAACGCTTGCCCAGCTGTTGGTGCTACTGCTGGTAGTGTAAGAGTTACATTAGATGCTATTGCTGCTGGTGCTTGTAAGGCAATGTAATTAGAACCATTTGCAGTTGCTTCCTCAAACCTAATGTCTGCTTGATTATCAAGTATTGCATTGCTTGTAAAAGTAACATCACCTGTAAAAGTTCCTCCTGATAATGGTGCTAATCCAAAATTTTCAGTTCCTATACCACCAGTAATAGAAACATTAACAAACCCATCATTTGCTGCATTTCTAATTTTTAAGGTGTTATCACCTGTGTCTGCATAAAATTGGTACGCATACGTTGTACTGGGATCAGAACCACCAGAGTTATTTGAATTTATCGCAGCAAGAGCATTATTAATATCAGTTCTTACGGCATTTCCCGTTCCATTATCAATTACTCCATCATGTTGTGCCATTTAGCTCACCGTTAACCTATAGCCATAAAACCAAGTTTCAGCCGTAACTGTATTCTGGTTGTTGCCTTCATTGTGTTCAACGTATTGTGCCACAGTATCTCCAACTGATAAATCCAGTATAAGTTGAGCATGAACTGATGTAAACACATCAGCCGCAGAACAATAAGCCCTTGAAACCTTTCCATATGCCGTTAGCTGTGCATCATTTACATAAAAGGACATTTGTATAGCATCACCATCCTGTAAATCATCAATGCACACCTGACCACCTATTACATACTTTCCAGCCTTGGCTGTTGGTACTGTAAATTTATAAGTTGAAGTATTATATGCGGTATCTGTATCTAAAATTTCTGTATTGTTATTAACAATGGTAAAAGTTGTATTCGCTATAGCTTGCGCTCCACTTGGTCTAACAGCAAAAGCTGGTTTATTTATACCAAAATTTGTATCTATTACCCCAAGTTGTATAAAGGCATTATTTGAGCCGTTTCTGATTTTTAAAGCTAAATCAGATGTATCAATATGCGGTTGATATGCTGTTGTTATTGATGGGTCGCCTGATCCTGAGTTAAGTGAATTTATTGCAGCAAAAGCAGAATTTATCTTTGTGCGAAAAACCGAGCCAACATTATTGTCAACAACAAATCCATTTCCTCCTGTAGTATCAACTCTAGCCATCAAATTCTATTAGATATTTTAAGTTTACAGTAAAAAAGAGGATATGCCTATGATGTATCACCTTTTCCAAAACCTGTTGCAGAGTAACTAAATGATCTGTCTACTAAATTATCATTACCATCTGAAAATCTAATATTAAAACTTGTTTCGGTAACAGCGACAGCCTGATAATTCGTGGCATTTGAAGCATCGTTAACATCATTTCTATCAGGAAAAACATTAACAGTTGGTGGTGTTTTAAATCTTTTTCCAAAGCTGCAAATCAATCCAACAATTCGAGAAGAAAGCAAACCAGTTGTCGAATCTATTGTTACTGGTATTGAAAAAGTGCAATTTCCACTTGTATCTAAAGAACTTGCTGCCGTAACTGTAAATCTTGTCGTATTAATAACTGTAATTGTGTAAGTGCCATCGACTGCATCACCACTTGTGAAATCCATAATGACAGAGTCACCATTGCTAAGACCATGGGAATATGTAGTAGAAGCAACAGTTATTGTTGTAGTTCCACCACTCGCTGTGTAAGTAGCTTGAAATGGATTTGTCACAAAAGTTCCATTTCTTTGTGTTTCTGTTCTCGGTGCAAGAGATCCTGTAGCTCTTAATGTAGTAACTTTTATATTTTCATCAGGTTTAGTTGAAGTAAATACAGCTTTAAATTTATATCCTCTACCTTTAAAAGTAGCATTACTGAACTTTTCAAATGCAGTAAATGTAGGACTTCCAGAACTGGGGTCATCATCAGTCGTTGCGACAAATAAATCTACTTTTGGTTCGTCTACCTTCGTACCATCAATATCAGAAAATAAGTCTACCTGATTTCTTGTATCTATTTCTGTATTTTTTAAAAATGTAGTTGCAGCAATATTTTTTATAAAATGTGTAGGCATTTTATTATTTGCACCAAGATCGCCAGTAGTTGTAAATTCATAAGTTCCAGTTGTTGAAATAGTGTCTCCAATCTGATCTAAATTAGGTGTTAATGTATCAAAGTCAGTTTCATCATCAAATAATCCATCACCAGCTAATATCATTTCTAAACCATTTCCATCTGGAGAAATCGTACAGCCTGTTTTTGTACCGCCAAAACTGGCTCCATCTTCATTTATGTTTGTAATTGTATCTTGATCGTCTGCTTCTGAATCATCTAAAGTAAATTGTACTGTTTGAGCATTTTCAGAAAAAGTACCATTGCTATCTTTTGCTCTTATAACATAAGTACCAGCAAGTTTTGGAACTACTGCCTCAGTTGATGTGCCACTAACAGCGTCAATTATAGGACTTGAATTTTGAAAACTACCCCCAGTTGTAAGATTTGTATGTTTTATATAAATACTTCCCCCGTTTATCATTGAAATATCTTCTGATTTGTTCCAATGTAATTTTACAAAGTTTTTATCTACAGGTTCGACAGTAAGGCCAGTTATATCATCAGGGGGTGTAATTTTTCCAACAACTTCAAAATTTTCTATCTCTATTGGTGAACCTGATGGAACTGCCGCACCATTTAAAGAAAATACGTCAATATCATATTCACCAAGCTGTGCATTTAATATATCAACTGATGTTGATTGAGTAGTTATTTCAAAAGAATCTTCTTCTGGCGGAAAAACAGCAACTTTATAATTAGCCGCACCTAAAACAGGCTGCCACGAAATAGTAATTTTACTTTTAAGTTGACCATTTTCTGCATAAATTTGTTCTTGAATAGATAAATCTTGTGGCGGATCAATAATTTGATTTAAAACAGTTGTTTGGGCTGTCTGCAATGATAAATCGCTCTCAAAAGTTTCTATGAAATCATACTTATCTGAATGATAAGTAATAGCGTTAACTGCATAAGTTTTAGTATTTGTATTTTCTTTTACTGTTAAAACACGATAAAGAGCAAGAGCTACACTTGTATTTTCAACAACAAAAACACTATTTGCCTCTGGTTTTGTTGTAAATGTAGAAGCTCCAGTTGTCCCATCTGCTCTAGTAATATTATTAACACTTATAGTCGCCCCTGATACGCCTGATATTGTTCCACTCTCTAATGTTCCATCAGGTAAAATAACACTGATTGTAGGGGTATTTGTGGTAGGTATATCTGTAAATTCTATGTCATCAACAACTATTGTTGAAGTTATAGAATTTGTAGCGGAAACAATCCTTCCTCCCCTTCTCACGCCAGCTTTCATTGGATCGTTTACACCGATAATTTGATTTGGTTGTAATAAAACACCTTCAGTTATGGTTGTTTCAAAGTTGATAGTTTCAGTACTTCTCTGATCTTCAAATAAAATAAATCTTGCAAGTCTTTTTGCCTGACCAAAAGAAGTGCAGCCAAAAGCATCAATTTTTTTATGTATGACTCCTAAAGCTAATTTTGCATTTGTATCATTTGTAAAAGAAGAAGCTGAAAACAAATCAGCTAAATCTACTGTGACATATTGATTTTTTTGTAAAGTCTTATCAAAAAAACTTACTGAAACCTTATTTGCTCTATCTCTAACATCAGTTCCAGAATATGAAAAACCTTCATCTGTAACATTACTTCTGTTAAAAATATAGTCGGGTGTAGTTTGTGGTCTGTCTTGATTAATTTTTATTAATCCTTCGCTAAAAAAAGGAACCGCTCTAAAATTTGAACAAATATTATTAATTACATCAAAGGCAGATTGTTGATCACTAATAACACTATTAAAACTAAACCTTGGCTCTTTTTCTCCCTCTGTGACTAAATTTTCAACAAGCTCATTACAATAAACAGAAGCGTTATAAAACGAATAAACATCAAGCTGTGTTGAATCTATAAAATCAGAAAGTTCAGACGTCAAAATGTCATATAAAACAAAAGCAGGGCAAGCACACCATTCTTTAACAGTTTTTAAAGTTCCATCAAAAGTACCACTAAAAGTTAATCCTCCTGTCTTTGAATCTACAGTCGAATTGCTTGGTATGGCTATCTTTTTTCCTCTTAGCAAAAATGACCTTTTTGGTAGACTTGGAAACTGCTGTGAATCAAACCTAAGAGCTAAATGAGCTATTCCCTCATAAGCATTATTATCTAAAATAATTGTAGATAACCCTGAAAACTTGATTTTATCAGGGAAAAGAGCGCCCTTATCATCTGTTATACGACTAACTTTTATTGAAACTGGAAATGTATAAGATGTAAATTGTGGCTTTGCCAATGAAACAATATGATCTCTTGAAAATGGTTTACTTGTTTTTCCTTTTATTGATAACGCCTTAAATTCTACATCTTTTCCACCAAGTTGATACTGGCTATCAATTACTGGGAAAACTGTGCCATCATTATCTACAATTTCAATTTTATATATAACTAAAGTGGCTCCTCCATTTTTTTTACTAAATTGATCCGCACTTATTGTTACTCTGACTTGATCAATCAGATTATTAGCATCGTGTGGAACTTGTATAGTTACAGGATTTTCTTTTGTTATTACAGTTCCTAATGTTCCAGAATTGACGGGGGTTTCGACCTGATTTATGCCGTCAAGCGGTTGTTGTGCTTGTAAAAAAACGGAACAAGTGCCGTTAGAATTTGGAACACCAACTAAAATAACCCCTTTATTATCAACCTTAAAATTATTAGAATCAACTACTTCTTTAACAAAAAAAGTTCCATTATCATTCATAAAGGGTTGACCATCAGCATTGGTATAATCAATTTTCAAAACATCCCCAAGTGAATATCCATGATTTGAAATGGTTATTGTAGTAAAAAAAGTCGGGAAACCATCTACTGTTACTTCAGTATTACTTGCAACATAAGTTCCTGTTTTTGTTGCGCCCTGTGCGCCCACACCCTTTCTAAAATCAACACCAATACTTTTAAAGTTAAAGTCATTATCATCAATCTCTACAAATCCAAAATTACCCCCCTCCGAAGTAGGAATCGTACTTTTTTTTAAGACTGTTGATGGCTTTAAAATTGGTGTTCCATTCAAGAATATATTTTTTTTGGCGGCCTGTGCATAATTAAAAGAACCAAGTTTAAAATTTTGTGCAACTGCAGCTGGAAAACCCTCTATTTCCCCGTCATTCAATGCTTCAATTATTGTTGCATATTGAATAGTTGTTAATTTTTTAGGTTTTTTAGGTTTATTGACACCTAAAGGTTTTTGCGGATCAAACATTTAATCAACGTCCTCCTTACCCTTACCAGAAAATTGTACAGTATCTACTGAAGATGAAACCACAATACTACCAACGACAGTCTCACCATAAATTAAAGGGATTGCAGTTCCAGAATTTACTGTATTAGTAATACCATTAAATGCACCTGAAATAGATTTATCTTTTTGTGCTGCTGATTGTTGTTGTTCGCTAGGGGATTTGGGTTTAGGTGATAATATATTAGAAGCTGCTTTTGTGATAATTTTAGTTGCAAGCATTTTTGCCGCAACCGGAACGGCAGTTTTAATTAACCAAGGTACAACAATTCCCAAAATGGCACCTTCAGCAACTGGAACCAATCTAAGAGTCTGATCACTCAAAGGGTAATTACTATTTTTTTGATCTACATATCTATTACCAACCTTAACATAATAATTTGTTTTTAAAAAAATATCCTCTAACTGTGGATAATTTGCTTGCAAAAAACTAAAAACTTGTCCTACATTATTTAACTTTGCATAAAAAACTTTTTGACCCAAAAGTTTGACAAGTTTGCCATATAAAATAATTTTTGTTCTTTTCATATAAAATCTTTAGGGTAAAATATTTTATAATCTTGTTTTTCAATACTAAACAGATAAAAAGGATAATCAAGAGAAACACATTTTTTTATATCGCCTTCTGACATATTCAAATCTCCTTTTGGATGACTGTGAACTATACCAATTATATTAGCCTTATCTTCAATTTCTATCCAATCATCAGGAGATATTAAAAAGTTTATAGATTTATCTTTTGCATAATTTTTACAAGGAAAAAAAACTGTTTTATTACCTTGCTTTGTCAAAAGTCCACAACTTTCCTCATCTTTTTTTTTATTTATATATTCAAAAATAGAAATTTCCCAAGTATCCATCAAATAAAATCACCTATTGCTGGAAATATTTTCTTTGTTGCAATTCTTGTGGGTAACTCAACATTTGGCAAATCTACAGCAGCTACCATTTCATATTCAACAATTTCTCTTGATTCTAAATTTTTTCTATTTAAAACATAAATTCTTTTTGGTAATTCTTTTGATGTATCTGGCGTACCAAATGGATTGAGATTATTTGCAAAGTTTGTTGCATCTATAAATTCAACCATAGTCTGTATTCTTGTAAATTTAGCTCCTACAAGATCATTACCAAAATTAAAACTGTTAACAGTAGCCATTAATGTTGTGAATAAAGATAAAATATTACTTATTCTCATTGTTGGTCTTGCAATTGCACCTTCACCGGATAGTTCAAAACCCATACATTCAATAGGGTATCTTTCATAAGTAACTCCAGCCCAAACAATAGAGTTGTTTGTTTTTAAACTCGTACCACTATGAAAATAATATTTTCCGTTATCGGAACTTGCCGGAGCATTTCCAGTAGAATAATGTATTCCTTCAATTAATTGAAGTTGGAACAGTTCAATAATTGCAGAGGGATCAACTTTTTGTAAAGAAGAAACAGGTATTGCCATCAGGGTTCAAATACTTCAATAAATGTAGTTGTGACAGTACATCGATTATTATAAGGAATAGAAATATTCCAACTATCACATTTATATTTACCTTGTCCTGATTTTGTTATTGATAAAGCAGTTGAAGTGATTGTCGCCTCTGCCGCAGTCAATGTAAAAGTATCTGTTCCAGTATCATTTTGAACAGTATAAGTTCCGTCAGCAGCCCCACTTGCAAAATCAACAGTTATAGTATCTCCTGCAGATAATCCATGATTAACAACAGTTGCAGTAATAGTTGTGGATGATTGAACATAGGTACCTGTTTTTGTGAACCCTTCACCTTCTGGGGTATAAGTAAAACTTTCATTCTTAAATTTTCTACTTCTTAAAAATCCATCAATAACTTCTGCTTCAGTTTGTGAAACAACAAAAGTTAAATTATAAACTTTAGGATTTTGTTGCAACCCCACAGTTAAGCGGTGTTCATACCCATCACCCAAAGCAATAACCCTCTGTTTTGGTGCTTGGTTTTTTACCTGTCCGTAAGTCGGTTTAATATTTACCGCTGTATCAAAATCAGCCATTATGAAAGTAAACCTCCACTTCTTTTCTGTCTTATTATCTCTTGTTGTATAATAACAGCCAACTCCTGACCGAATTGATTACCTTTTTGATCGCTGCCAGAAATTGACGATCCGCTTGCGTCTACGCTGACATTCACAACTACACTGCCACCTATTTGATCGTTTGGAATAATCGTTCCAGCGGTACGAGGAACAAAAATTTCAGCACCTTGCTCACCAACAATAGATGGCTTACCTACTGGTGGGTTGCCCCCCTCGGCGAATAAACCTCCTAATATTCCACCAATAAAACCACCTATTCCTTTGCCATCACCCTCTTTCGCTGCACCTTTTCCAACATTTTCAGCAAAGCCGTCAAGTAGTTTATCTAGTTGCGCGTCAATAATCTTATCTCTAATTCTATTCAATACATTAGTCATTGCATCACCAAACGACTGAGCGCCAGTTATTGCCTCTCTTAAGTTATCTTTTATGCTAGTTTCAATCTCTTCACCGATTGCAGTAAATTTTTTCTTTAATTCTTCTGTTGCTTTTTTACTCTTTTCTAACTCTTCATTTTTTTTCTTAAGTCCATCTATAATTTTTATATTATTTATAAGTTGTTTTGCATCCTCAGTAGTATATTCTTTTTTAATTTGATTTATTTTATCTTCTAAAGTTAGTTGATCATCTGTTTTTCCTAAAAGTTTATTTTCTAATGTATTTATTTCTTTAAGCTGTGCAATAGTAAGATCATTAAATTTTTTATCTTTATCAATATCTTTTTGTCTTTTCTTTTCTTCATCTAAAAAGAATTGTTGGTCTTGTAAAATTTCTAATTCTTTTTCGAGTCTTCTTAATCTGCCTTTAGCACCTTGGCCTGTGCCAACCTGTGAGATTTCAAACTTTTTGTTTGCAATGGCAATTACATTAAGAGCCGCTTCTGTGTCCGCTGAAGTTTCAATAATACCTTTTAAATTATTATTAAAATCTTCAGCTGCTTTTGCATTTGCCTCTGTAGCATTTTTATTATCAATAAATTTTGCAGTTAAAGCTCCAACAGCTACTATCGCCGCACCTAATCCAGTTTTTACTAAAGCTAATTTTAAACCCGCTAAAGCTAAATTTAATTTTGTTACTCCGCCAGCAGCTATAAACGAACTAGCGGCTACACCTTTCAAACCTGTAGAAGCTAAAGCAGAATTAATTGCGGCAGTTTGAAAAGAAATTGCCATTGTTGACAATTGTCCTATTAACAGGGGGGTTATAACTGTAATTCCTTTTATAGCTACAGCAATACCAGTAAATACAAGAGAAACTTTACCAGCCCCAGAATTAATAAAATCTGTAATTTTTTTTGTTAATTCTGTAATTCCTCTGATGACAGGTAATACGGCAGGGGCTAAAGCATCACCAAATGCCCTTGATAAATTTTCAGTTTCATTACTTAAATTTTTAAATACTTGCGTTGGGTCATTTTTTAATAAAGCTGCTAAAGATTTTCCTCCTTCGTTTTCAATTTTTTTCAAAGCCCTTATAACAACAGCACTTGTTATTTTGCCTTCACTACTAAATTTCTTAAGTTCGCCGACAGTTGTACCAAGCTCATCTGCAACAGGTTTTAAAATAGTTGGGATTTGTTCAGATATACTTCTAAATTCATCACCTTGTAAACGCCCAGAACCTAAAGCCTGTGCCAATTGCCTAAAAGCGTTTGAACTTTCAATTGCTGACGCCCCCGCCAGTTTTGCCGCTGTGTTAAATCCGAAAAATGTTGTTTTAATATCGTCAACCGATACACCCAAAGGTTGTAATCTTGCTGTTATATCTGTTATTCCTTCGAGCGCTTCTGTTGCACTTAAACCAAAAGTTCTTTGTGCCTGCGCTGCTAATTCTTGTGACCTTGCAAAAGTTCCTGATGCTTTTGTTAATAATCCAAGTCTTACGTTAAGTTTTTCAAAATTAGCTGATGTATTTATAGCCTGTCTTGCTAAAACAGTAATCCCAATGCCCGCAATAGCAGATTTCAAACCGCCAAATGATCTCTGCAAAGTATTAGTCTGATTATTAACACCTCTTAATGCTGTTGTGGCCTGCGAAGCATCAACTGTAAGTTTTACATTAGCCTGTGCCACAAATCAACAAAACCTTTTCTTATATATTACCTTCTATTTGCTCTTTGGCGATTTAATTCTCTTTTTTCTCTTTCATTCTTAACTTCATAATAAGCAGCCCAAAAAATCAGTTCTTCTTCTGTAATTGAAGAACGCAATTCCTGTAAAGTTTTACCTAGTTCTGTTGCGAGAAAAAATTCAAAATTAATCCAATTATCTCGCGATATTATTTTTTTGCTGTATCAACATCTAATTGAATATTGAACATAAATAATTCAATATCGTTCAAAACACTTTCTGGAAGTTCTCTTTGAAGATTTGGGGCGTCTGCGGGGCTAAATGCTGGACTTCCGTCTTCTTTCTCTGCATTTTTACAAAGAAGATAAGTTGATATTGTTAAAGCCTCATCTGTGCCTGCGGCTGCTTGAGCGCGAACACGATCATCCCTTGTTAAAGGTTTGAAGTATAAATTAGCTTTTACAACGCCATTTGCGTCTTTAAATTCATATTTTCTTCTGGCTGTCATCTGATCTTTATAAGATTCAGTTAACAGGTCAATAGTTCTTTTGTTTGGCATTGGTTAATTAGTTGACTAATAAACTCAATGTATCAGATAGCGCTGGTTATGGTACCACTTGTTATAAAACTGATATTTATTATTTGAACTTCGCCCATTGATGCGCCATATTCTGCACCTGTAATAATTCCCGCAAAACTGATTTTCTTTGCTGAAGTATCTCTATCAGGAAATAATTCAAATAATGCGTCAGCATTATCGCCTGTAGTCAAAACATCATCAATAATTGTTGTATAGCCTGCGCCAGTTTCATTTGGTTCATACAAAAGTTCAAGTGAACCTTCACCTTGAATCAAACCGCCGATATTTGATTTAAATGTATCGCCTTGTTTTGTTGTTTCCATCGTGTCCTTTGTTATAGACATCGACCAATTTCTTGTTTGTCCAACGTCAGCTTCGGTGCCGCCCGCGTTTTCAAACATAACTTTTCCAACATCGCCTTTGAGTGCCATAACAAAAGAAGAATCTATTTATAAATATATTAACTCTTATTTGATTTTTTTACATCTTTTTTTAATTTTTCTTGCTTTTCCATATATCGTTTACAACGTCCATCCCAATAAGCGGGGTCACGGCGACCTTTTACAGCTTCGATTGCATCAAGCATTTTTTCTGTAATTTCCATTAAAGTTCCTCAAAAATTTCAAAGGTCATCCGCAGTTGCGTTTGAAATTGACCTTCAGGGTTTGGATTGTCAATGACCTCAAGCCCTATTGGACTATCAAAGATCACATTAGAAACTGTAATTCTATTATATAAATCCCGCAACCTTTTGCCAATTGTGTAATTATCGCCTGAACCTATTCCCTGCGGTGTAAAGATATTAAAAACAACAATTCCGTTTACGCGATTCTGTCCACTTGCATTTCCCATTGTTAAATAATTAGTTTCCCCAAATGAAGTTAAACACTGAACAAAAGTTGTGACCGAATTACTGTCAAAAGACATATTATGAAAAACAACAGGAATTGCAGGGCTACTGGCAAGTTCTGTCGCAACTCTAGCTTCGATTGTTGCTCTTACTGTATTTAAATCAATAGCGGCCATTATTTACCCCTTATTTGTTTGTAAAGGTCTTGAATTTCGTTCGCAAGTTCTTTTGCCAACAAATCAAGATGTTTTGGTTTTATATTATTCAATGGACTACTTCTAAAAACTCCACCCCAAGACGGCGGCAAACTTGTTCCAAACATAACAGGTTCAGCGTATGGAACATTATTGTGAATATGATATTTTTTTCTAAAATTTTCTTTACCTAATTGATAATTTAAAGTTTTTGGCGGTCTAACAACAGAACCTTTGCCTGCGCTTCCATATTTACCCTCTTTTGCGGGTGCGCCGCTTTCTGCGTTTTCTCCTATCTGCCAAGAAACAGCAAGCCTTCCTGTATCTACTGGGGAACCTTCTTTAACAATTCGATCTCCCGTTAATACAGTAACCGACAACAAAGTATTAATTTGTTCTTCTGAATAATCGCCGATCTGATCAATTCGTATTTTTCTCATGTTCTTAAATAACAAACAAAAGTAAGTTTTTCATTAGCTAATTGATTTGTTTCTATTCTTATTATTGAATATGTAACAGAACCAACAATAACTTTATCTTTGGTTGTTGGTGTGGAAGATAAACTTGCCGCAGCAATTTGAATTTTTTTATCAGTTGCCTCTATCAATTCATTTACTTCTCGTAAATTAATATTTTCTAAAACACCCCTGATTGTAGTATCTGTATTTGTTTCTGTTATGACACCTGTTGTTGTATTATAAGAACCCGCAGAAACAGATCGAAAAGTTATATCCGCAGAAAGTTTTTTATTAGTTAAAACTTTTTTGAGTGCAGAAGATATTCCCATCAGATTTTATAAGCTATGCAAGCGCCACTTGATAAAGTAATACTTGTAAATAATCCGTAAATAGTCTGACCCGCAAGAAAAGTTTCAGAATCAATTGAATTTCCTGAATAATTATGCGAAGCAGTGTTCACCTGTGTATCTTCTTTAAAAAAAATACTTTTAAATCTGCCTGTGTGTGCGGCTGTGTCTGTAATTAGTTCGCCACCAAGTGTGTAGTCTGGATCTGCGTTGTACATAAAGAATTAGCTCCTTTTAATTGCGATGTTAAGGGGGCTGCTTATACGCAAGCCTGTGAAGTAGCGTTCAAATAATGGCGGAACGCGATCAGCGCCAGTTGAACCATAAAAATTTGGGGTAACATTTACAGACCCAACTTGAACATTTGAAAAATCTTCAAGTCCACTTAATCCTAATCCATCCCGATTATTATTCAAATAAACAGCCAATATTGCCTGCGCTTTTTTAACTTGATCAGGTATTTCTGTATCTGTAAAATAATCTGTTGAAATGCGAAAAGGGAATCCCACAGCATAAGTATTTACATATGTATCTGGTTTTCTGACTCCTGTTCGCGGCCATTGTAAAGCCTGCGTATCTGTTGCCCTCGCCCCAAGAAATCTTTCGCGATCAATCCTTACAGTTGCCGTATAAAGTGCGCGATTTTTATTATCATTTGACGACCCATCCCAAGCCGCAACATCATCATCAAGAACAAGTCCTTCAATAATTGCGTTTGCGTCTGAAAGAGTTAAATAACTATTTGCTGATGCACTTCCCGCTGTTGCTGTTATGGTGATTGCCATTTTCGACCTTAGATTTGGATTTACGTTTTTTTGTTTTAGTAGGAATAGAAGCCACCAAAACAGTGGCTTCTTTTTCCCTTATTCGCTTAAAAGCAAATAATCCCATTTAACCCTTAATAATGCAATATTTTAGGACAATGGCTTCGCTTAAGGAACCACCAGAAACGTTTGTTACTGTGATTGCAAAAGAACCCGCTGCAACTGTATTTGCTTGCGCCAAATAAGAGCCTGCTGTTCCTGCGCTTACATGATTAACAACGATGCTGTCATTTGCAGTACAAGTTGAGTTTGTAACAGCAAAAGAAACTTCAGCAGCCGCGGCCAATGCCGCGTCATTCATTGTTATAAGACCTGAAGGCTTATTCAAAGTAACTCCTGTTCCTTTGTTTGTTGCCTGTGTTACTGAACCTGTGTCATCGTCAGAATAACCAAGTGCAGAACCCGCAACCGCTTCAAATTGTGATGGCATAATAAATTACCTCTAGTCTTGATTAGATACGTTGGTTATCCTTGTAATACCAATGTTCTTTGTTTCGTAGACCTTCGACCAGTTGCCTACTGTTTCAAGTTGCGCTCTTGTTGGGTTTGTTGTAGTAACAGCCCACTTAGAACCGACAGGATGATATGTGTAATGTAAGTCAATAGACATAGCATCAGACTTTGCGAGAATGTCGCGGTCTGTTTCTGTGGTTAGTCCAGCTTGCTCACCTGATGCAACAGAACCCGCTGTGAAAGCGAATGTTGAATATTCAGTTGAAGCGCCCGAACCTGTGGTTGGTACGTCATCTGAAACGATAACTCTTAGCCCCATAAATGTAGGAACTGATGGGCTACCGAAAGCATTTGCAGTTGTACCAGAAGTTGCTGAAGCGTCAGCATCACCATTGTTGTCATAAATACGATCAATGGCATTTCTTTCAATCAAGTCATAATAGACTTTTGAGTGCATCGCTAAAGCTGTTAGCTTATCGCCTTGATCTCCGAGAATCGCTCTTGCTCTTGCAATATGGCGTGGTGAAAGTGCTGTTGGTGTGTCACCACTTTCAGAATCAATACATAGATTAAAGAAAGCTGAGTTGCTGTCGTTTGCATTGATTGAACCAAATACACCTGAAAGACAAGAGAATAAATCCTTCTGTCTTTGGTTTGCTATATAAGCACCGATTTTCTGACCGATTGCAGCCATTGGGTCAGAACCAGCCGCTAGTGCAGCCAAATCACGCGCTTCATATGCTTTACCGCGATGAAGAACAACTCCAATCTGCTGATCAGTTGAAATTTTGCTTGGTGTTAATGATGAAGAATCGGAAAGAACTTCAAAATCTCCTGAAAGGTTTGCAGAGTAAAATGGGATTTTGACAAAATCTCCCCCCTCTGTAGCATTAAGCTCCGCCATAGGCTGAACCACACCGCTAGCCAAGAAAGCATCGCGTTGTGTTGTCTGTTCGATAACGTATGGCGTAAAAATTTCAGGAATTACAATATCTGAGCGTAAAACCGCCATAGATAGACTCCTATAAAAATTGTTTAGCAGTATGGGCGCAGCCCTAACATTCTCAGCGCAGCTTTGAATAGTTATTTATATATTAACCCTAATTCTGTTATTTGTAATTCTTTGCAAGCTCTTTTGCACGTTGCCAACCTTCCCTGCCGTATTTCTTATATATTTCATGTTCTACAGTATGTTCGCCGTTTGCTAGTCTGCGCATCATTTCAGGATCAAACTCGCCTGTGTTCACTTGAGTTCCGCCAGTTCTAGCAATAGGCGCTCCTGAACCTGTTGCAGGCTGATTTTTCAACAAATATGCGTGATCTTTTGATAAAGAATTTTTTGCCCATTCTGTAACATTGTGACGTTCATAACCATCTATAACGACAGGCTTTCCGTCCTTTAGTTCGATACGACCTTTTAAAAAATTATCGTGTACAAGTTTTGGATTGTGTGTCACTTCCGCCAAGGCTTGTATGGCGGGGGAAATAAGTTCCAACTCTCGAACCCTTGATTTGAGTTCTTCGATTTCTTTATCTTTGGCGGCGCTTCGCTCTCGAAACTGCTCTTCGCTTTTTTGGATTGCTTCTTTGTAGTTTCCCTGTTTTTCAAGTTCCTGTTGCTCCGCTTTGTTTTTAAAATCAATCAAAGCCTGAACATCTACACCATCAGGTAAAGATTGAATAGTTTTTTCAACTTTACTAAATTTTCGTTTTTCTTCTAATATTTCCTTATTTTTTCGATCAAGTGCTTCTATTCTGTTTAGAAGTTCTTGTTCTCTCGCGTTTGTTTGTGGTTCAGAAGTCGCGGACTCCTGAAGTTGTTCGTCTGACATAAACCCGCAGGGCTATTTATCAAACATATTACTCCATTTTACGGCGTCTGCCCACCATGCAGCTGACATTTTGCCTTTTTTAATATTTTTGGCGTGTCTTTTTTTAAATGCAAGTCGTTTATCTCTATCCTTAACTGATTCGCCTTTTCTGGGCGGTTTTGTATCTGCGCCTTGCGCGCCAAAACGAATTAATTTTACTTGTTCGCCTTCTTTTGCTAAAACAATATGTGATTTTTCTGGATGGCTTGGCGTCCTTTTAGGTTTATTAAAACCCTCTAAATTATATTTTGTAAGACGATAATCTTTTTTTGGTTTCTTTTTTTTCATTTACCTTTCCTACGCATTGCGAGCCTATGAGCATCGGTAAAACTCATTCCTTCGCGCATCTTGCGCTTCATATAATCCATATGCGCTTTTGTATGGCCATGTGTTTCCTGATGCCTTTTCAAGGTATTTTTTTGACGGGTTGTAAGTTTCATTTTTTCCTTGCTATGTCGGAATCAGCTTTTCTTGCTCCACCTTTACCTGTAACAAAACTATTTACACGCCCCATCGCCCACGCTTGCATAGTTACATTTCTTGAGCCACTAGAAAGCCATGCGCCTTGGCCGCGTCTATAAACACGGGCAAGCTGTCCATAAGTAAATTTTGAACCCTCTGCTTTTTTTCTAAGACTTTTTTTTACGCTTTCGCTTAGAGGTTGTCTTTTTGGTTTTGGTGCCATCTTGATTCACTCTTGATTTTTGAACAGCTTTGATGTCGATAAACTCGCCGCGTTTGTAGGCTTCAGAAGTTCTTTTTATTTCTGCCGCCTTTGCAGCTTTATTCTTCGCCCCTGAAAGGTACTTTTTAGGAACACCCGTCTTTTTGTCCTTTGCAACTTTTCGGAAGCGCCTGCGAGCCATTAATCTTTGTCTGGTTTAGGTTTTGACTTTTTTGGCTTTGGCTTTGCCGTTGAACCTTTCATGTCGTTGAGTTTTTCAAAAAATCCTTTTGCCATTATTTTTTACCTCCTTTCTTTTTTTTCTTTTTTTTTGTTCCTGTGTGATAGGGCATAGCTTTAAAAAAGATTGTATATATACTAGAATAACCTTGAACGAGGTAAAAAGCATTGTTATCTGCAAAAAGGATGCAAACAATAATGAATGAAGTTGTTCTTGGAATCAAGGGCGAACCGAATGAATCAGCAGAAGCAAAAGAGTTTAGACAAGGAATAATTGAAGATATTGAAAACGCAAATGATATTGCAAAAGAAAAAGGGATAAAAAATTGGTATGTTGACTACACGCCAGAATTTCCGCAAATCTAATAAAAAAGCCCTCTCAGAATCGCCTGAGAGGTGCTTGTAATTTTGCTTGCTTATGTTTGTACCTAGCAAAAAGCCCCTTTCGGGGCTGTTGGCTTAGTCATAGCTATCATAGTATTTTGCAGTTCCATCCCAAGGTTCGATAATGCCCCAGTAGTTTTCGTAAGCATATTCTTGATCTCTGTCGCTTCCATATCCCTGACCATCTTTCCAGTTTTTGATGCGCTTATGAAAGACAGCACCTTTTGGAATATCAACAGGAATCTTGCGACCCGCTTGGCCGTAGCCATCATGTTCAATCAACTGGTTTTGAATCTCCT